>Ga0182027_10005890_pt1 | contig 18496 bp, 18 predicted proteins | sample 712E1DmetaG_FD_121300 | JGI IMG/M metagenome (GOLD analysis project Ga0182027, IMG submission 121300) | Permafrost microbial communities from Stordalen Mire, Sweden - 712E1D metaG (Illumina Assembly) | ecosystem: Environmental > Terrestrial > Soil > Wetlands > Permafrost | place: Sweden... | reverse complement strand
CAGATTGCCATTTTCGTCCCATGTTCCTTGGGCTGACACGCCTCGTCCCGCCACGACTATCAACAAGCCAACGCACGACGTATACCCTGAGACTGTCGGACGGGACGAGACTGCGACCCAGCTCAGGGCCCCGAGCTTGTCGAGGGGCAGGCGATACATGAAACAGTCTGCTCTGAACGTTTTGTTTCGCCTGCAAGCAGGCTCCTACACTCCAACCAAGCCGGAGCAAGCTCCGGGGTTTCGGACCCATAGCGAATGAAATCCGCCCGCTCCTCCGCAGGTTCCAGGGCAAACGCCTTCATCCTGCCTTCTCCTCTCCGGCAATGTGCCGCAGGTGCGGGTGCATCCAGGCGGGCGCTTTCGTCAGGTCCACCAGCAGACGGCGGCAGTCCGCCGGCTTCAGCAGCCCCCGCAGGTGGCTGACCCTCTCCGACGTGATGTGCGCCTTGCCGATGTTCCGCAGCGCGGAGAAAACCATCGCGCTCATCGCGGCGGGCGTCGTCAGCTTCCGCGCCGTCTGGTGCTGCAGCTCGATCGTCACCGGCCCGGCCTTGATGGCGCGGCTGCGTCCGGGCGTGAGATAGATCAGCCGGGCAGGCACCTGCTCGGTGAGGCGCAGTTCGTTGGCGGCGGTGGATTCGTGGGCTTGCAGACGCTCCCCGGTACGCCGCGACACGGCGGCGGCGAATTCCTCCGGCGACACCCCCAGCGTGCCGAGCACAGGATGCCGGCGCGGCCGATCGTAGTAGCCGCGCCGCACCCGGCGGATCGCGCCCGCGTCCTGCATCCGCTTCAACGCCATGCCCACGGCAGCGCCGGGTCCCAGATCGAGAAAGTCAAAACGGCCAAACACCCTCTCGGCCGGCCAGCGCCGGAGGCGGAGGGCGATCTTGTCACTCAGCGTCATAATCGGACTCTCCTATGAGAACGTTACAAGTTCAATGCCCGATTTGTAACGAATCGCCCGCTCCTCCCGTTAAAAAAACGGGGCGCTTTCTTTAACACCCACCGCCGCCTGCCCCGCATGGTTCGGGTTGCGCCGAGGGCCATCTCGATGCTAATCCACCATGCCGTCGGCGCGCTCGTGCACCATCGCCCAGAGGCGGTCCATCTCTCCAACTTCGATCACCTGCAACGGCGTAAGACTGCCAAATGCCGGATTCTTTTGGTGCAGCCACGGAGCGATCGCATCTCTTTGGACCAAGTCCGCCAGAGCGTCCAATAAGCGGCGAATCTCGTGAAGACGCCGGTGCGCAGGCTGGCTGGGCATCTTGCCCCCCGCCCAATCCGCAAGCGCGCGCAGCGAAAAGCCGGTCAGCCGGCCAAGTTCCTCGCGCCTCAAGCCGTAACTGTCGCAAAGTGTCGTTACGTCAGCAGCTGAATCAGCATCGTCCTCCATCTCGCTCACGAGCTTTGTCGCCAACTTCCCTTCCTCTTCAACAGCGAGCCCGCGGGTTAACCCAATCGGATCGACTGATGGCGGTCTGATACTTTTCGCGAGCGACTTCAGGGAATCAGAAGAAACACTCTCTACTGGAAACTCGGCCACAACGACCTTCCGCGAGCTTTTTCTCGGCTTCCATCTGGGCGGTGGAGATCCTGGTTTAGTTAGGTAGCCCTTCGGAGAGGCACGCAGTTCCCGCTTCTTCATGGGGACCCAGGGGGATTTTGCCGTCGCCGCGGATCCCGCGCTCGCCGCGACCTTCATCTGGCGGACTTTTTCTTTTACAGCCATAATCCAAATGTCCGAACCGGAGCCGATTTGTCCAGCAGATTTGCATGCAGATTTGCACTCAATGATCCAGGATCATAGACCATGCATGAACGGAATGCTCGCTTCGTCTCGAACGAGGACGAGGCTCCCGTCGCGTCGGTGTCCCGGGAAGAGGACGACGTTGACGCCGCCCGTACGCCGCGCCGACGGCACGATAAGCCCCTCGGCCATCCGCTCAAACGCCGCGCGGCCCACCGCCTGCGTAAGAGCTTCGCGGTCGGCGTCCTGTTCTCCTTTCCAGTCGCAATTTGTGAGATCGTTGGTGTTGAGCCCCAACGCTCCCATAGCCGGTTCGGTGGTGAGGTCGAGCAGCGCCTGAAATTCAAGCCGGGCGGTGAATCGCGTTTGCGGCTTCAATGCCGATACCGCGAACCCATAGCGTTGAGCCCAGGCTTCCGCCTCGGCATTGGCGGTTGCGACCGTCGTGCTGAAACAAACAGCGGGAAAGAGCTTTGGCAGATTCCAACGCCCACCCGACAAGAGCGCGCCTACGCCGGTCAACCGATAGGGTCGGGACACCCAGCACGGCAGCGCGGTCCGGAGGACATCGCCCGACCACGGCTGCAACAGTGCCGGATCCGCGAACGCGGAAAAATACTGGGGAAAGTCAGGATGCGGGGCGGGCATGGACGAGGCTCTACCACCGGACAAAAACAAGGGACTCTCGCGATAGCTAGCCTACAATTTCCCCCGGAACGCGCGGTGCTGGAGGGCGGCGAAGAGCGCGTCCAGCTCCGCCAGCGACGCGCGCTGCGCCGTCTTCAGCTTCTCCACCGCGGTGATCTGCTCAATGACCTCAAGCGGATTGGAAATGCCACCCGTCCAAAAGGCATTCCAGAGCGCGTCGATCTTACCACGGATTTCGCCGTTAAGCATGGCCCGCGGTTTTAGCCGACCGAGGACGAGAACACTACGCTATATTTGGCTTCGCGGAATTCGAGCCAGCCATAATCTCCTGCGATGCTGATAACTGCCGCTCCGTTCTCTCTGTTGGCTCCTGTAGAATTGCTCCCCTTCACGCTCGCCTCATGTGCGCTGTACAGCCTCAGTCTGTGCAATATGATTGGGATGAACTGAGTTTTTCGCCGTGTCTTACCCATTGTTCCTGCTGCCCGCGATGAAGAGCTTCCTCTATGCGGCGTGCATGTTTTGGTTCATCGCTGGAAATGCCGCGCCATCGCAGCTGTCGCTCACCCACCTCGTCGGACCAATCTACGTCGCCGAGGACTCCTACTTTCCCAAAGAGAACTCCGTCGTTTATGTAGGTCCGGAGTCGGTGACGGTCGTCGGAGCAACCTGGACTCCGGAAACGGCAGAGCTCCTCGCCACCGAGATCAGAAAGATCACGCCGAAGCCGGTCAGCGAAGTCGTCAACACCAACTACCATCCGGACCGCGCAGGAGGAAATGCCTATTGGAAGGGCATCGGCGCCCAGATCGTTTCGACCCAAATGACCTACGAGCTGATGAAGCGCGACTGGACCAAGGTCGTGGACTGGACCCGCAGCGGGATTCCAAGCTATCCGCGTCTGCCACCGGTTCTTCCAACAAAAACATATCCGGGAGACTTCGCGCTGCAGGGCGGACATGTCCGGGCCATTTACCTTGGGCCATCCCACACGCCGGACGGCATCTTTGTCTACTTTCCGTCCGAAAAAGTCCTCTACGGCGGCTGCATCCTGAAGGAATACATCGGCAATCTCACTTTTGCCAATATTGTTGAATATCCGAAGACGCTGCACAGCCTCGAGCGACTCAATCTTGACATCAAAATCATCATTGCCGGTCATTATTCGGCCGTGCATGGACCGGAATTGATCCAGCAGTATCTGGATCTTCTTGAGCGCAATTCGGCGGCCAAACCCGAATGAGACAATGCCTCCCATCGTTGAGGGATCGGCATTGCGCGTGAAACTCTGCGGGGGGATCGGCAAATGGAGATAGTCCGCCACGGCGGGCTCGTGGCCGCGCGCCTGCTGCGGACCGGCGCAGGACGGAGTAAACGCCGATCTCAACCACTTCGCATCCTTGGTAACGTATTACGTGACTTCGGAAGTCCGTACAACTCACCACCCGCCATTCCCAACTCGCTTCTCACTACTCGCCACTCACTATTTTCCAAATCCGCGGTGTGGGTTTTACCAATGCATTTTTGTTTCCTGCCCATGGTGTTTTGCTCCGTTGTAGGATAAAGAACATCCCGGCATTTTTCCCCAGTTTCACGACATGACGAAACCCGGCAGCAACCCGACGACAAATCATTCGACGCCTGCAACCGCTTGCTGGCAGTCGCGGCTGCAAGCGCCGGTGGAGGGCGCTGGGCCGTCAGCGCCACTCGTTCCGGCGGCGACGGCGCGCCGCCCTCCAAGCCGAAGAGAGCCAGCCGAATATAGGGCGGGGTCACCGCACCCCGCCGCCATGCATCGCCGGCAGTACACCCTCCTGCCTCTCGTGGCGGCAGTCCTCCTGATGATCGCCCCGGCCATGACTCATGGTGCGGATGACCAGCCGGCTCCCGTTAGCAAGAATGCGCTGCCCAAACGCGTTTACCACGCGACCCGTTTGACCGGTCCGGCGCCCAAGGTCGACGGCAAGCTCGATGACGCTTGCTGGACGCAGGGCGAATGGCAGGGCGACTACATCCAGCGCGAGCCGCACGAGGGCCAGCCGGGATCGCAGCCGACGCAACTCAAGATCCTGTACGACGACAAATACGTCTACGTGGCCATTCGCGCCTATGACTCGGAACTTGCCACCCAGCCGCGCCTGCGGGGCAACCGCGACGAATTCGTCGGCGACATCGTCGGCGTCAACTTCGACAGCTATTTCGACAAGCGCACCGGCTTCGAATTCGATCTGACTTCGGGTGGCTCGAAGATCGACCTGATCCTGAAGAACGACAGTGCCGACACGGATTGGAACGCGGTGTGGGATGGGAAGGTCGGAACCGAGGCGGACGCTTGGACGGCCGAATTCCGCATTCCCTTCAGCCAGCTGCGCTACGGCAGCCAGCCGGAACAGGTCTGGGGACTCCACAGCTGGCGCTGGATCAACCGGCTGCAGGAGGAAAGCGACTGGCAACTGCTGCCCATGGACAGTCCCGGTTTCGTCTATTCGTTCGGCGAATTGCATGGGATTCACGATCTGCCACCCTCGCGGCGCATTGAGCTGCTGCCCTATGTGCTCGGGAAATATGCCAACACCGCCAGCGAGGCGGGCAATCCGTATCGCCAGGGAGCAAAAACAGATTTCGAGGCCGGGCTCGATGCCAAGATCGGCCTCGCGAGCAATCTCACCGCCGACCTCACCGTAAACCCCGATTTCGGCCAGGTGGAGGCCGACCCCTCCGAGATCAATCTGACCACCTACGAAACGTTCTTCACCGAAAAGCGCCCATTCTTTCTCGAGGGGAAAAACATCTTCGACTACGGGATCGACAAGGACGTGCTCTTCTACTCCCGCCGCATCGGACACGCTCCGTCCTATGATCCCTCCACTTCCACCAGCGGCTTCATCGATTCCCCGGCCGCCACGCGGATTCTGGGCGCCGCCAAGGTGACCGGCAAGACACCTGCCGGGCTTTCGGTGGGCATTGTCCAAGCCGTCACCGACCGCGAGGTGGCCGACATCAGCGAAAACGGCGTTGAGCGGCAACAGACTGTTGAGCCGATGACGAACTACACGGTTGTCCGGGCCCAGCAGGACATCGACAAAGGCGCCACCCAGGTGGGCGCAATCTTCACGGCCACCTCCCGCAATCTCCATGACGAGGCGCTCGATTTTCTCCCCCGGAACGCCTTCACCGGAGGTTTCGACCTGCTCAAAACCTGGAACGACCGCACGTATTTCCTGAAGCTGCAGGGCATCGGGAGCCATGTCGAAGGCTCCCCGACGGCAATCCGCACGCTGATGCTTGACCCCGTGCACAACTACCAGCGGCCCGACGCGACGCACCTGGGAGTCGAGGATGGTGCGACGCGTCTCGACGGCACGGGCGGCGAGATCCGGATCGGCAAGGACAACAACGGCAAGTGGCGCTACTATGCCGATGTCGACTGGCGTTCCCCCGGTCTTGAGCTAAACGACCTCGGTTACCTCAAAACTGCGGATATGATCCAGCAATCCGCCCGACTGCAGTATTATGACACCAGCCCTGGCAGCCTGCTCCGCCGGCGCGACGTGCGACTGGACGAGATCAACGTGTATGATTTCAGCGGAACCAGCCTCCAGCAGCAGCTGTTGCTTCATGGGGAGCTTTATTCCAACCGTCTGTGGTCGTTCGTCAGCGAGCTGCACGCGGTTTCGGACCTTCTCGATACGCGCGTGCTGCGCGGCGGACCAGCGCTGCTGACGCCCGGGGCCGCGAGCATCTGGGTCGGCGCGCAAACGGACAGCTCCAAGCCCCGCCAGTACGGTCTGGACCTCGTCAGAGGCCCCTCGTTCGTCGGCCACTCCCAATATACGGAGATCGACCCGCACTTCTCGGCCCGTCTTTCCAACACCGTCAAGGTTGAAACAAAGTTCTCCTTCATCCATGACGTCGAGGACTTCCAGTATGCCGCCACTGCCACGACGGCCGGCGGCGCCAGCCGGTATGTCATGGGACGGATGAACCAGCACACGCTCTCCACCACCGTGCGCTTCGACATCAACCTAACACCCGAGCTGTCCCTGTCGTATTACGGCAGCCCATTCATCTCGACCGGCCAGTTCGCCGGCTACAAGCTCGTCACCGATCCTCGTGCCCCCGGCTACCATGACCGCTTCCGTCGTCTCGACGCAAACACCACGTACGATCCGGCCAGCAAGACCTACCACGTCGACGACCCCGGCGGGTCGTTCACCTTCACGAACCCGGACTTCAGCTGGCGCGCGTTGAACTCGAACCTCGTGCTGCGCTGGGAATACAAAACGGGATCAACGGTTTATCTCGTCTGGAGCCAGAGTCGCACCAACGGGGACTTCCTCGGCGACTTCTCTGCCGGATCAGACTACCAGCGGCTGTTCGGCTCCCACCCCGACAATACGATCCTCTTGAAGTTCAACTACTGGTTCTCGCTCTAGCAGGAGCTCGTCGGACTTCGTCCTCCGTGCTCCTAGCCCGGATGTTTCACACTTCACTCGGTAGCCTGCATGCAGACTGTCGACGATGCGCGTGCCGAGTCCGCTGGCCGGCACATCCGGGCCAAGCCCGCATATCCCTTGATTACCGCCATCATAGGAATCGCCAGCAGGAAGATGGTCATAGCGATGGCGAAGACTGTGAAATATGCGGGCTAGGCGGCCGCGGTTTTGTGGATTCGCTCCCGATAGGTCGAGGGCGCCTCACCGGCCACCTTGCGAAAAACGCGGTTGAACTGCGAGAGCGACTGGAAACCGGCGGCAAACGCCACTTCGCTGACCCGCTTGTGCGGATCGAGCAACAAATTTTTCACTTTCTCGACCCGAATCCTGGCCAGATAGTCCGTGAACGTGAGCCCGGTCGCCTGTTTGAACATCTTGCAGAAATAGAACGCGCTCATGTTGACCGCCTTCGCGACCTCGCTCAACGACAGGTCCTCATCCTGGTGCTCGTTGATGAAAGCCCGGGCACGCGTGATCTGCGGCGACTCCGATTTCTCTTCCTGAACCATGAGCTGGTTGCTGAGCGATGCCAGATGCTGCGCGAAAATTCCCAGGAGCCGAAGGATGGATTCGTACTGGGCTTTGGTCAGCACGCGTGTCTGGAAGTACGCCTCTTCCACCTGCTTCAGATCCGTGTCGACGCCCCAGCTGAACAGTTGCCGTGCCACTTGGGAGAACTCTCGTTTCGACGGCTTGTGCAGTAAGATCTGCCCGGTCTGCAGGAATGCGATCAGATCCTCTCCAACGCGAATTGGCACGGCCGAGTCGCATAGACCCGCAAAACATTTGAGCGTCTTGGGCTCCAGACCGGCGGATTCCTCGACCTTCCGCTGCAATTGCAGACAGGCGGCGCAACTCTGGTTGCTCGTCGCCATCAGCGCGCAAAACGGATTTTCGTTCTGCTCGCCCTGATGCGGCAAATCGAACGCCTCCACCGCCCGCAGACTCAACGGCAGACCGGTGGCATCCCGGAACGCGCGCTCATAGTCGCGGTAAATCTCCGACCGCGCCAATTGACCGACAATCGCGCGACTGCGTCTGGAGGGACTTTCTGCAGGATCCGACATTGCGTCGGACAGTGAACTCCGGATGCGGGTCGCGCGCAATGTCCAATGACGTTTCTGGTTCGAAGATCGTCCGCGCCCGGGCCAAAATCCGCACAGTCTTCCGCAAAGAGTGCGCAGACGATTGCGCTGCAGCGCGTTAACTTCCCCTAAGATTTTGTAAACCTGACGCGGCAAATGGCTAATAAGAATCCGAACCGTGGGCCATCGGCCGGGCGGGAGGCCAAAAGAAACCGCCCGCCGCCCCGACCCGCTCATCGTCGACGCGCTGGCGCTGTCTCCGTGTCTGCTCCCGTGGCCGCTTTCGATCCGCTGACCGCCTTCCCTCCTGCGCCGCCCCCGCAAGACGATGCGCCCCTGCTCAAACCGCGCGAGATGTTGTTCGGCGGCCAACCTTACGTTGTGCGACCGCTAGGACCGGCGGACGAAGGCCGCCTCATCTCGTTCTTCAATTCCCACACCGGGGAAACCATCCGCCAGCGTTACGGGTATAGGATCGCAGAAATGACGCATGAACGGGCGCAGCGACTGGTGGGCGTGGACCAATCGCGCGACGTGGCGCTCGGCGTGTTTGAAAAGGCGGCCGACGGCGAGGACGTGCTGCATGCCGTTGGCCGCTATCTGCTCGATGCCACCGGCAAGTCGGCCGAAATGGCCTTCGTCGTCCGGGAAACCAAACGTGGCCTGGGCATCTGCACCGCGCTCGTGCGCCGGCTCCTGCAGATCGCGCGCGCCCGCGGCATGAGCTATCTTTTTGCCCAGGTCCAGGCCGACAACGCCCCAATGATCGCGGCTTTCCGGCGTCACGCCGGCCGGACGCGGCCGATCCTCGGCGCCGACGCGGCGGAAGTTTTTGTGCCCACCAGCATCCCGTCTGCCCCGGGGGCATCCGGAAAGCTGTAGGAAACGATTGGACAACGCGGCCAGCCTGATTCTCTTATCGACATCATGGACCTGCCCAAAGGAAAGCCTGCTGGACGCGCCACCCTCGCACTCGACGCCATCCTGACTTTGGCGGTGTTCGTGTTTTTCACCTGGATTCTCCGCTCCCACGTGCCCTCGAACGATCCTTTTTTCATCTGGCTCTGGGGCGCCGTCACCGCATCGTGCCTGGCCGCATTGTTCTGGCTCGCTCTCCAAATGTTCCGGGTCGTGCTGCGGGCGCAACTCGAGGCGAAAGCCCGGGCAGCGTCCATTTCCGCGCCGCCGGAGCGTGCTGAGTGAACTTTCTCGGGGCAAGCCCCGGAGGCATTCGCCCAGATTAATGCGAGGCGTATTCTCGCATCGGTTCTGGGAGCGCACCCGTCTCGGGTGCTGGCATTGGCGTCCCGCCGATGTCTCGAAAATCCTCGGCGAGACGCCGAGGACAGCCTGCGGGACGCAGGCGCTCCCCGGAAAATCTTTCGGACCCGGACCGGCCTCCGCGAGGCCGGCTACAACGCACGCGCTGTTTCCCAGCGAGGCACCGTCTCAAACTATCCTACAACCGGCTGGCCGCGGACGGGCCTCAGCGACAGCAGCACCGGCAGGACTACGAGGACGAGCGGCATCTGCAGAATCAGCCCGGAGATGATCGCGATGGCGAGCGGCTGCTGCATCGCCGAGCCCGCGCCGAGGCCGAGAGCCAGCGGCAGCAGGGCAAGAATGGCGGCAAAGGTGGTCATCGCAATCGGACGCATGCGGTTGATGCCGGCCTGCATCAGCGCATCATGCGGCGCAAGCTTGTCGGGCAGGGAGACGAGTTCGGAGACGTAGAAGATCGCCACCTCTGTCGCGATGCCGACGATCATCGTCATGCCCATCACGGACGAAATGTTTAGCTCGGTGTGCGTGAGCCACAGGCCGATTGTCACAGCAGAAAGTGCGAGCAGCGTCGTGGCGAGCATGGCTGTCGCTGTCCGGAAGCGTTCGTAGAGAAACAGCAGGAGCAGGAAGACAAGGCCCACGGCCGCCGCAAAGACGGCGATCAGACCCGTGAACGCCTTTTGTTGCTCCGCATAGGTGCCGCCAAGTGTAAGATAGACCCCGCGCGGCACGAGACCGGGTTGGCTCAGCACCGCCTGCACATCGCGAATCGTCGAGCCAAGATCACGACCGCTGATGCGGCCTGTGACGGCGAGCATCCGTTTCAAGTCGTCCCGATCAATCTGCGGCTGGCCGGTGACTGTCGCCAGTGTGCCGACACGCTGCAGCGGAAAAAAATGACCGTCGGGCGCGCGCAACCGCAGCGCCGCCACGTCCTCCGCGGTGCCCCGCGAACGCCCGGGGATCCAGGCGCGGATACCGATCAGCTTGGGTCCGTTCTCGATTTTGGTCGTCGCGGTTGCGCCGCTCAACAGCGCTTCAACGGCCTCGGTGACAGCGTCGGGGTCCATCCCTTCCAGCGCGGCTTTTGCTCGGTCCACCTGGATCGTGAGCGCATCCCCGGCGGGGACAATCCCGTCCTTTACGTCCACGACGCCCGGAATCTTTCCAATGGCCTTGGCGACCGCCGGCGCGACCGAGGACAGCAACGCGCTGTCATCCGAATATAGCTTCACTTCGATCGGCTGCGGCACGGCTGTGAGATCGCCGATCAAGTCCTCCATCAGTTGCGCCATTTCGATTTCAAGTCCGGGCACCCGCTTCTCCACCTGGCTGCGCACGTCGTCGATGACTTCGTCGATCGGCCGGCGCGGCGACGGCTTCAAACGGATGAAGTAATCGCCCTCGTTCGCCTCGGTCACGGCGCCGCCGAGCTGCAGCCCGGTCCGGCGCGAATACGTCTCGACCTCGGGCGTTGCCTGCAGGATAGCTTCGACCTGCCGCAACAGCCGGTCCGTCTCGCTCAGCGAGGTTCCGGATGCGGAGCGATAATCGAGGATGAACCCGCCTTCATCCATCGAGGGCATGAAGCCGGAACCGACGCTGCGATAACAAAGCCACGCGGCGAGAAGCAACGGGACCACTCCCAGCAGCACCAGCGACGGACGTGCGAGCAGACGGTGCATCAGGCGGGTGTAGCCTTGATGGACAAATCCGGTGAACCTGCCGCCCTCTTTTTGATTGGCGTCCTTCTCGCCCAGAAATTGATCGGCGAGAATTGGCACTGCGAGCCAGGCGATCAGAAATGAGATCACCAGTCCCGCGGCCATCGTGAGCGACAGCGCCTTGAAAAACGCTCCGGTCACGCCGGAAAGAAACGCGAGCGGCGCGAAAATGATGATCGTAGAGAGGGACGACCCGATGAGCGGCCTCGTGAACTCCGCAGCGGCGGTCCAGACAATCCCGTGATGGGCGCCGGACCGGCCGCGCAGCCGGCGGACCACGTGTTCCACCATGACAATCGCGTCATCGATGATCAGGCCGACCGCGGCCGCCATGCCGCCGAGCGTCATGATGTTGAAACTGCTGTTCAACAGCCGGAGCAACAGGACTGTCGCCGCGAGCGTGGCTGGCACGCACGCCATCGCGATGAGCGTGATCTTGCCGTTGCGCAGGAACAGGAGCAGCACAGCCCCGGCGAGGATCACCCCGACAAAGACGGCATCGCGCACGCTGCGCGCCGAGGCGAGGATCAGCTCACTCTGGTCATACCAGTTCGCGATCCTCACGTCGCGGGGAAGCTGCGAGGCGTAGGCCTTCAGCTTCGCCTGCACGTCGCGGGCGATCTGCACCGTATTCGCATCCGGCTGCTGATAGACCTGGAAAATCACCGCGTCCCGCCCGTCGGCGTTGACGCGAATCCACTGGGGCGCTGTGTCGAGCGCCACAGTCGCGATGTCAGACACGTGCACCAGGCCCGCCGGGCCTTTCTGGAGGATGATCGCGCCGAGTTGTGCGGCATCCGCCACGCGATTGTCCACGAGCGCAAGATAGAGTTTGTAGTGATCTTCGAGCCGGCCCACCGCGCTGATGGAATTCGCGGCGGACAGCGCCTTCGATACATCAGCCAGGGTAAGACCGTGGGCTTCGAGCCGCGCCGGATCGATCATGACACGGTATTCCGCCTCGGCGCCGCCGAGCACGGCAACCTTGGCGACTCCGGGAACCGTCGAGAGCAGCGGCCTCAGCTGATAGTAGGCGATGTCGCGCAGCTCGACAAGCGACTGCCGGGAAGACGTCAGCGTGTAGCCGATGGTGGGAAACACCGTGGGGTCCATCCGGCGCACGTCGAAAGTAGTGCCCGCCGGCAACGCGGGCAGCACCTGGTTGATCGCCGACTCGACCTGGAGCATCGCGGAGATCATGTCCTGCCCCCAGTCGAAGTTCACCGAGATGTCTGCGGAGCCGCGACTCGACGTCGAGCGGATGCTGCGCAGGCCTGGAACCGAGCGCACCGCCTCTTCGACTGGCATCGTAACCTCGGTGGTCATGCGCTCCGCCGGCCGGTCGCCAGCATCGAGGCTGATCACCACCCGAGGAAACTCGACCTGCGGAAACAACGCCACCGGCAGGGTCCAGGTCGAAACGATCCCGCCGAGCACCAGCAGAGCCAAGAGGAACAGGACCGACCTCCGGTGAGCCTGCATCCAGGCCACAGAATTCACGGCTTTGCCTCCTTGGAATCCTGCGGTTCCTTCACGTTCTTCCTCTGCAACTGGACTGCCATGCCGTCGGTCAGCTCGTAGTTGCCGAGGGTAACCACCATATCCCCGGCGTGGAGTCCGGCACCGGTCACTTCAACCGAGTCGCCCGACGCAATCCCGAGAGTTACCTCGTGCCGTACAGCTTTGCCGTTCTTGACGGTGAAAAGCACCTGTGCCTCACCGTCGGGCAGCACGGCACTCCGCGGCGCGACCAGCGCATTCTCCTTCTTCTCCACCTCGATCCTCGCCTGCACATGTTCGCCCAGGAGCAGCGGTGCCCCCGGCGGCGACGGCGCGCGCACCTCCGCGGCGCCTGTCATTGGATCAAGGCCCTGGCCGACACTCCGCACGACCGTGGAGACCGGGACAGAATCGGCCCGATTGGCCGAGGCCAGCACGACCCGCTGTCCCGCCGCAATTAGGGCGAGATTAGCAGGTTCGAGTCCCAAACGCGCCTCCAGCATTCCGCCGTTGGCGACTGATACCAGCGGCGTTCCCAGAGTTGCGAGCGCCCCCGCGGTGAGATCCAGTTTGCTAACAATACCGGCAGCCGGCGCGGTGATCCTTCCCTCCCCGCCAAGCCCGCGCGCTTCGTAGCTGGCCGCCTTCAACCGGGCGTCCTGTTCGGCCTGCTGCGCCGCGAGCAGATCCTGATTCGTGGCCAGTTTCAAATCGTAGCGCTGCTGCGTTGCCTCAAGCGTCTTGGTCGCAAGCGCGACCGCGCCTCGCGCCGAGTCCAGGGCGAGTTTGGCGTCGTCGCTCGATGCGATCTCCATCAACACGTCGCCGGCCGCGACAGGCGTGCCAACCGCCACAAAAACCTGCCGGATCACGCAATCGTAGGGCGCGGAAATAATACGTTCGCCGGAAGGCGCGGCCGACACCACACCAAATGCCTCGATCGTCCGGATGATCTCCTGCGGTTTCAGCGACACCGTCTCGACCATGGCGACGGGCGCTTCGCTCTCTTCTGTTTCTGAAGCGCCCCGGTGCGCAAGCCAATACCAGCCGCCTGCGACGAGAATGAGAACGCCGACCGCGATGATGGTTTTCTTCATGACAGAGAGCAGGGCTTACGGAATCTTGGTGCGTAGGGCCGGCGCCATTTCGACAGGCTCAATGGTCTCCGCCAGCGCTGGCCAGCAGCGGCCGGCCGGTGGCGGTTTCCAGCGCAACGCCGAGTTCGAGAATGTTCTGCCTCATCTTCGCCTGTTCAGCCCGGCGCGCGAGCAGCGTGCCGTGGGCGTCGCGCCAGGCGGCCGCGTCGGCATTGCGCATTTGCATCGCCTGGTCCAACGCCGCGACTAGCCGCTCGAGTTCCGGCAGCCCGGCGTCGAGCGTCTGGAGCTGGGTGCGGAGAATCGCGAGATCGGACAGAATCCTCACCACATCGGCGCGGGCCTCCGCCACCCGCGCCACGTATTCGTCAAACAGCTGCTGGCGCGTCGCCGTGCCAAGGGCGATCTGACCCTGGTTGCGATCGAACAACGGCAGATCGACCGTCACGCCAAAATTGCGCGTTCGCACATTGGTTGTGTCGTGCCCCTTGCCAAAGCTGAGGCCAATCCGGGGAAACTGCGCCTTCACCGCGGCGCGCAGCGATGCCTCTGCGCTTTGGTAGCCAAGGGTCAAGGCGACGAGATCGAGCCGCCGCTGTTCCATCCCAACGAGGAGACCCGCCGCATTGTCCGTGCCCGGCGGCAACTCGGGAAAGCCCGTCCCAACTTTGAGCCTGACCGGCCTGTCCGCCGGCTGACCGAGCGTGAGAATGAGGGCCAGCCGCTGCGCCGTCAGCTCCTGTTCCAGTGCGAACCGGGCATCCTGCGCCGCGCTCCACGCCTCGGTCGCGGCCGCCAGATCGGGCGTGGTCATTGCGCCGAGCGCGGACGCCTTTTTCGCCAACGCGAGGGCGTCCGCGAGTTCCTGCTCCGTCTCCCGGGCAAGCGGCAGGCGTGCTTCGAGGGAGAGAATGCGGAAGGCGCAAATCCGCGTTGCCTGCGCCACCTGCCACTCCTGCCACGCGATGTCCAGATCCAACGCCGCCGCCGTGGATTTCGCACTCGCGACGCGATCGCGGTAGCCGAGCAACGAGGTAACCTCCCAATCGAGACCGAGGCTTTTGCCGTTGACCAACGTCGGATCGTTGTTGCCGTGTTGTTGATCAAACGTGTAGCCGAGCTGCGGATTGGGCAGCAGGCCCGCCTGCAGGACCTGCGCCTGAGCCACGCCGCGTTGATCCCGCAGGGCGCGCAGATTGGGGCTGACAATGACGGCCATGACCGCGAGCTCGTCAGGCGTGAACCCGTCCCGGCCGTCGATGGTCATCGGCTTCAGCAACGGATGGTGGATACTCTCGGCCGCCACCCGCACAGCTTCGATTGCCGGCGGCTGCAGCGCAGCATCCACCGCGGTCCGACCGAGTGGCTGCGAGTGATATGTCGAACAGCCGGCCAATAGACCGCAGCCGACCACCAACAGCGTCGTGCATCCGACCGACCACAAGCGTCCTGTCCGGGAATCGGGCGGAATCACTCGATGATCAAATGGCATCAGAAAAAAGCAAAGGAAGCAGTCGGAAAGGGCTGATGAAAGCGAAGACGCTACGGAGAACTCCAAGTTTCTGCAATCTCATGCTTGTCGGCTTGTTTGGAGCCGCGTAGGACATCCCCAGAACTCATGGATTGTGCGGTTCCGGATCCATTGACTTGAATCACTGTCTTAACTACTGAAATGGACAAACGTCGCGTTGTTGTCACCGGTTTGGGTGTTGCGGCCTGCAATGGTGTTGGGATCGATGAATTCTGGCGGGCCAATGTCGAAGGGCGCTCAGGCATCACCCTCATCGATGCCTTCGACACCAGCGATTTCCCTTCGAAAATCGGCGGCCAGATCCGCGGATTCGCGCCCGCCCTGTACATGCCGGAAGAAATGGTCAAGCGGGTCGACCGCTTCGTGCATTTTGGTCTGGCCTGCGCCGAGATGGCCCTGCAGGACAGTCACCTGAACCTCGGCGCCGAGAACCCTGATCGCATTGGAGTAATCATCGGGTCAGGCGCCGGAGGCATGTTGTTTCACGAGGAGCAGATGGTCGCGGCTTTTGACCGGGGCGCCCACAGGATGAACCCTGCGTCAGTGCCGCGGATCACTCCCAACGCGGTGGCGAGTCACATCGGAATCCGCTACGGCTTCAGGGGACCGAACCTCGTCATCTCCACCGCATGCGCCTCCGGCGCCCATGCGATCGGCGAGGCCTTCCGAAAAATCCAATATGGCGAGACGGACATCTGTTTTACCGGGGGTGTTGAGGCGCCGCTCTGCCGTTTCAATTTTGGCGCCTATTGCTCGATGCGGGTGCTGTCGAAAAACAATGACAATCCCGCCGCAGCCTCGCGCCCGTTCGACCTCACTCGCGACGGCTTTGTCATGGGTGAAGGCGGGGCGGTGCTGGTGCTCGAAGACCGGGCGCACGCGCTGCAGCGGGGAGCGCCAATCCTGGCCGAATTGGTCGGCTACGCCTCCAATTCCGGCGCGCACCACATGGTGATGCCCGACCCGGAGGGCGGCGACGCAGCGCGCGTCATGGCGGCGGCGTTGCAGGACGCCGGCCTGAACCGGGTCGACTACATCAACGCTCATGCGACTTCGACCAAGGCCAACGATTCCGCCGAAACCAGGGCCATCAAAGCCGTCTTCGGCCCGGACGCCTACCACATCCCGGTGTCGTCAACCAAATCGATGATCGGGCACTCGCTGGGAGCAGCCGGGGCAATCGAGGCCGTGGTTTGCGTGAAGGCGCTTGTCGAACAATTCATTCCACCGACCATCAACCTCGAACAACCAGATCCGGAATGCGATCTGGATTATGTTCCACGCCAAGGGCGGCCGGCCAAGTTGACCCGGGTGCTCTCGAATTCATTTGGATTTGGCAATTGCAACGCGGTATTGGTTTTTGCATCAATCCGGTGAGGCCAATGACTAATCAAGAGATCGAGCAAAAGGTGAAGGAGCTTCTTTCCAAGAAGTTCGACATTGAGATTGCCAAGATCAAGTCCGACTCCCGTCTGGCGCAGGATCTCGGCGTGGATTCCTTCGGCGCAGTCGAGCTGATGTTCGAGCTTGAGGAGACGTTCGGACTGAAGATCGCCGACAGCGACATCGATGGCATTCGCTGCGTGAACGATATCGTCGTCTATCTGGCCGCCTGGTTGAAGAAAGGGGAGGGATCTCCATCGGCGGGTTAGCCGAAGATTCCATGGCGCGGCTGAGGCCGCAAGAATGCCCGTCACCGTCCGGTCGGGGGAGCAAACATCGAGCAATGGTCTGCCCCTTGGTATAGATGCGTCCCCGGGCGGGTGCCACAGCGAGGCGCTTGCCCGCCCCACCGAATCTCATCCGCGCGTTTTCGAAAGGCTCAAGCCGCCGGGACCGTCTGAGACTCCGTCTCGTTGCCTCGCTGGGATCTTGCTCGCCAAACGGCGTTTCCTGCATTTCCTCCTGCACGAATGCAAGTTCAGCGTAAACCTGCCTGGCTCCGAGCCCGGTTGCCCAACGGCCCTGGCTATACCGCCGTTCGCGAGCTCGTCGAAGGCAACGGTTTGCATACCGTCTGCCAGAGCGCGCAATGCCCCAACCTTGGCGAATGCTGGTCGCGCGGCACCGCCACAGTGATGATTCTGGGCAACATCTGCACGCGGTCGTGTAACTTCTGCGCCATCCAGACCGGCCGGCCCACGGAGCTGGATTTCGGCGAGCCGGCGCGAGTGGCCGATGCCGTGGCTCGCATGAACCTCCGCCACGTAGTGATCACCAGCGTGGCCCGTGATGAGCTCGCCGATGGCGGGGCCGGCGTCTGGGCCGCCACGATCCGCGCGGTCCGGCACCGCAATCCGCAGACCGCCATCGAAGTCCTGGTGCCCGACTTCAAGGGCCATCTGCCGGACGTCGACACGGTGCTCGATGCGCGACCGGACATTTTCAACCACAACGTCGAGACCGTTGAGCGGCTTCAGAAGCCGGTGCGGGTTCAGGCCCGCTACGACCGCAGCCGCACTGTGCTGCGCCATGCCAGGGCGCACGGTTTCACCACCAAGACCGGAATCATGCTGGGACTGGGGGAACGTCCTGAGGAAATCGAACAGACGCTGCGGGACATCGTCAGCGACCAGGTGGAAATCCTCACCGTCGGTCAATACCTGCAGCCCACGCCGCAACACTTGCCCGTGGAACGTTGGGTGACGCCGGAGGAATTCCAACATTGGAAGCAATTCGGCCTGTCGATTGGGCTTGGGGTCGTCGAGAGCGGTCCACTCGTGCGCTCAAGCTACCACGCCGACGAGCAGTCGCAGAAATACACGGGCGCCGGACACCTGAACACGCAGAACGCCCTGTCGTCCGCCTGAGACTGCGAGAAGCGGTCCGCCCGCAGGTTGCGACATGGGCCAATTCTCGGTGTGACAAAATCAGTCCGGATCGATCATGGTTGCGACCATTTCTTTGGAGGGCGGTGCGCTGTCACCGCCAGGGGTTGTGCGGCGCTGACGCCCGTTCGACAAGCTCAAGGCCCCGAGCGTGTCGAGGGGCAAGGTCGACGGAGCGCAGCGCCCTCCACTTTTGGTTGCGGCCTCAAGCCGCGGTGTGGAATACGCGGGCTGGCGTCGAATGCCCGGATGCGCTCACGGCACGCCGAAGATCTGCTGCAGGACAATCGACAGATCGCGGATGGGAACATAGCCCGAACCCCGCCGTTGCACGAGAACCTTGGCGCGGTGCTGCGCCACAGAGGCCTGGTCCACGCCAAGGATCGACACCTGGTTGGTGGGCTGCCCAATAACGTCCATCGGAGTGAGGGGGCGCCAGGAAAAGGGGATTCCAGTCCAGTCACACTGGATTTCCCAACCGCCGATCGGCCCTTCGGGCAGCGGCGCCCGCAAAAGGCTGGGATAACGCTGCACGAAGTCCGGCACCTTG
>Ga0182027_10005889_pt1 | contig 18496 bp, 13 predicted proteins | sample 712E1DmetaG_FD_121300 | JGI IMG/M metagenome (GOLD analysis project Ga0182027, IMG submission 121300) | Permafrost microbial communities from Stordalen Mire, Sweden - 712E1D metaG (Illumina Assembly) | ecosystem: Environmental > Terrestrial > Soil > Wetlands > Permafrost | place: Sweden... | reverse complement strand
GGTGCTGGGCGGCGCCCTGGTCGTTCCGGCTGGTTGGTTTGCTCACATGGCGGAGAGGAATGGAGCGGCGATGCTCCGTGAAACACCTCCGCCATACGGTGCTCCCGATAAGGAAGTCGAGCGATTGGCAATGGAGGCGGTGATGGCGTATGAGCGGGCCCAGGGCTTTGAGCCTCGCGATGTCTCCAAGGAGAATCGCGGTTATGACGTTGAATCGCGTTATCCAGCGAACCACGCCAAATCGGGGCAACTGCGGTTCATCGAAGTGAAGGGCCGTGTGGCCGACGCCGAAACGGTGACGGTGACCAAGAATGAAATCCTGACCGCCCTCAATAAGCCCGAAGACTACATTCTCGCCCTGGTTTTCATAGGTGCCAATGGGGCAGCAAAGCCGCTTTACCTTTCCAAGCCGTTTGAGCAGGAGCCGGATTTTGCGACGGCCAGCGTCAATTTCAAACTCAAGGATTTAATGGCTCGAGTGGAGGCAACATCTGCATGAGCCCACCCGACTATTTCAACCGTGTCGTCGCGAGTGCCGAGGATCTCTGGGGGAAGCTCAAGGATCCAGTGTTGGCCGGGCCGTGGAAGCAACTTTTCGCGCAAGTGCAAAGCCCGCGTCATGTGCTGTCCGAGTTGTTGCAAAACGCCGATGACGCGGGTGCGAAGTCGGCGAGCGTGCGGGTGGTCAACAACGAGTTTGTTTTTGAACATGACGGCGAGGATTTCAACGAGGAGCAATTCCAATCCCTCTGCCGGTTTGGTTACTCGAACAAGCGCAACCTGCATACGATTGGTTTTCGGGGCGTCGGTTTTAAGTCCACGTTCAGCCTGGGCGACCGCGTGCGGATTCAGACCCCTACGCTGGATGTGTTCTTTGAGCGCGACCAGTTCACGCTGCCGGTGTGGAGCGCCCAAGCGAGCGCGACGACGCAAACACGCATCAGTGTGCAGGTGGTTGACAAATCGCGGCTCTTGCTGCTGCGCAAAAACCTGGAAGCGTGGGCCACCAGCCCCGCCTCGATGCTTTTCTTTCGCAATCTCCAGTCCCTGACGGTGGAATCGCACACGGTTCGCAAAGAAGTCGTGGCGCGCGGGCCGATTGGGGGTTCGCAGCGAATCCGGCTGACGGGATCGGGCACGGAGGAACTGCTGGTCATCCGCTCGGAGGAAGAAGCCTTCCCCGAGAACGTGGTGGATGAAATCCGGCAGGAACGCAACGCAGATGACCTTCACCTGCCGCCGTGTTCGGTGGAAATTGTATTGGGACTGAAGGGCGACCAACGCCTGTTCGTGGTGCTGCCAGCCGGCACGGACGTGGACCTGCCGTATTCGATCAACGCGCCCTTTCTGCAGAGCCCGGACCGCACCGCGATCACAGATCCCGAGGCATCGGCATGCAACCAATGGCTGCTGGAGCGCGCCGGAAAGTTGGCTGGTGAGGCTCTCGCGGCCTGGCTGGAAAATGAATGCCTTTCCCCCGGCGAGCGCGCCAAAGCTTACCAGCTTTTGCGAGGACCGGTAAAAGACGCCGCTGATCTGACGACCAGCGCCACCAAGCATGTAATGGACGCGCTCCTGAATGAGGTGGAGGACAAAGCGATCCTCCTTACCGCTGAGGGTAAACTGGTTGAGATCGGTGAATGCACGGCATTGCCGGCAGCCTTGCACGAGGTCTGGGGGCCGAAGGAATTGACGACGCTGTTTGCGAAGACGGCAAAACATTTGCTGTCCGCAGCCATCGGGCGCCCGGCCTGTCAGGCACTTGAAGCGCACGGTTGGATTGAAACCGTTTTGCCGGAGAGCGCGTTAACGGCTCTGAGTCTGCATCCTGACGTTCCCAAACCATCGTCGTGGGCGAAGTTGCAACTACTGTGGGAATGGGTCGAGCAGAACGCCGGTTGGCAGTGGTTCGCTCAGCGTCGTCGCACCCTGCGAATTGTGCCCGCCGAAGGCCATGCAACCCTTGAACCGGCTTGGGACATCGTCCGTGTCTCCTCCCGAGGTCAGCACATCTCGGAGAGCGACTGGAATTTCATCTCCAATTTCGCGCTGGCGATTGATCAGGAGTGGATTACCCATCTGAACAAGCTTAAGTCAAAGGACGAAAATGAAGAAAAGCCTCCGGCACTGGAACTGTTGGAAACGCTGAACCTGCATGAGCCGAGTCAGGTGGACCGCATCGCGGCGCAGGCGTCGCGCCGGTTGTTGGCGCGCGGCGAGATGCCACTGGAGGATTGCGTGCGCATTGCGCACATCTTCGCCGCGCTGGACGCGACCGTGCCGGAGGATTTTCAATACCTCACGGAAGGCCGGTACTTGCGGCAGACCAAGGACCATCCCATCGTTTTTGATGCCGGCGGCGAAGTGGAGGCCCTCGTGCCGAAGGCGTGGGCGGAACAACACTTCTTGCACCCGGACTACGTCCAGGAATTCAAATCCTGCACGGAGGATCGCTGGTATCAGTGGGCGTATTCGAGCAAGAGCAAGCTGCACGCGTTCGTCCCGCTCATGGAGCAACCCAAACGGATCATCTGGCGCTCCGAACTGGAGAAATTCCTCGCAAGCCGCGAAGGGAGCAACCCGAAGGAATACCGCTACAAGAACGACCAGTTCGTGATTGATGATTACGATTTTCCGACTGAAGTCCTGGAACACTGGCGGACGCAGGTGGCGGCGAATCCGAAGCTGTGGCCGGCCGTGGTGAAGGGTCTGGTGCTTGATCCGTTGGCGCAATGGGAAGACTTGGTCAATGTGACTGTCCGGCAAATCAGCCAGCAAGGCACGAGGGACACACTGAGTTGCGGCTCAGTTTTGCCGGCTTGGCTGGTGCATTTGCGCTCTCTGGCTTGCCTAACGGACACGCACGGCAATCTGCGTACGCCGCCGGAACTGCTGTTACGCACGCCGGAGACGGAATCATTGCTGGGCATTGAGCCATTCGTGGACGCAGAACTGGATGACACGCCGAACACGAAGCGATTGCTGCGGCTGCTGGGCGTGCGGGACAGCGCGACGAGTTGGGAGAAGGTGGTGGAGCGGTTACGCGGGCTGACGAAAATCAAGGACACGATGCGGGTGCTGGCGGATGTGCTGCGGTTGTATGAAGCACTGGACCGAATTGCGATGCGCTGCTCGCCCGACGATCTCAATGAACTGAGGGCGGTATTTGCCGCCGAGGGTCTTGTGTTGAGCAACACCCTGGAGTGGCTTTCCTCCGGTGAACTTTCGCTACACGCCGCCCCGGAAGACAACTCACTAGTGGTGCATTCAGCGGCACATGCGCTGGCGTTATGGCTGCGACTCGGCGTGCCAGAGCACCCGGCACTGGAGAAAAGCCTGGAATGGCTCAAGACGCTGGCCGCCGGAACGCGGCTGGACGGCGCATCCTACAGGCGCGCGACGGTGGCGCTGACACGCGGCGGGCGACGGGTTTGGGAAGATTTGGGGCACTGGCTGAGCCTGGACCAGACGTGGGAAGCGGTAAGCACGCTGAAATATCGCGTCTCCATGCGTAACCTGACGCGCTGGGAAAAACTCACCGCGCCGACGAAGCGCGCGGCGGCGGATTTGCGGATGCTGCATGGAGAAGTCGCCGAGGAGGCTCCGTTCACGCTGGTGCGACCGCTGGCGGAAGCCATCAGCATGCAGGTCACGAATGTCCTACCGATTTCAGGCCACCCCCGACGCATGGAATGGCTGCGACCGCTGGCGGACGGCCTGTGCCGGGTGAAACTGAGCGACGAGGCGGCCACGGCGAAGGTGCGCGAGGTCGCGAGGCGGCTGCTTAACACGACATGGCAGACGGTCAGCCGATTGGAAGTCACGCCCTATATTGACGGCACGCCCGCCGGCGAACCGCTGATGCCGAACGTGCTGTGGTCGGGTTCGACGCTTTATTTGGCGGACCAGTCCACCGTGCGCTTACTGCGCGAGTTGAAGGAGGAACTGATGCGGCCTTTCGGGGAATCGGAGGTCATGGAAGCCGTGGCGGACTGCATAGATCGCGACGAGGAGTTCGTGCGCGAATATCTGGCCGCGAATTTTGAACTCGAAGCGCAAGCCGAGCTGCCGCCGCAGGGGGAGAAACCAGAGGGCAAGGAAGAAAAGCCGGAGGGCGGCAAAGGCGAGAGCGAGGGTGGGACGGGCGAAGTGGAAAACGAGCCGGAGGAAGATGAGAGCGAGACGGACGAGACCGACGAAATTGACGAAGAGAAACTGTCGCCTGAGAAAGAAGAAAAGCCGCCGAAACCGGAGAAGCCGCCGAAGCCGTCGTTCATGGACCGCTACGCCAAGTCGCGCGGATTCAGGTGGCATGAGGCGGAGCGGTGCTACACGCACGCGAACGGCGCGTGGATTGACAAGGGTGAAGCGCCGATCAACTGGCAGGAACACGCGAACGGCAGCGACGTGACCAAGCGCCTGTTTGTGGCGGCAGAATCCTTGTCGCGTGGTGTCGAGATTCCCTACGAGCTTTGGCGGCTGATGGAGATCAACCCCGATTCCATCGTGCTGGTGCTGTGCGCCGATGATGGGGAACCAAACGAGTGGAGCGCCAACGAAATACAGGAGCTTAAAGCCGCCGGGCAGATTCACCTGCACCAGTCGCGGTTTATTTTGAAGGAGACAACCAACTGACATTATGGCGCGACGAGTATTTTTCAGCTTTCATCATCAGAAGGACAGTTGGCGCGCTGGCCAAGTCCGCAATAGTTGGGTGGGGCAAAAAGGAACCACGAGCACATTCCTGGACGCCGCTGCTTGGGAAAAAGTCCGGCGCAAGGGCGATGTTGCTGTAAAAGCCTGGATTGACCGAGAGATGCTTGGCACTGGTGTGACCGTCGTTTTGATCGGTCAGCTTACGGCCGCTCGCCCCTACGTTCAATATGAAATCCAACAAAGCATCAAGAAGAAAAAAGGCCTCCTCGGCATTTACGTCCATAAGATTACAGTTCCAAACGGCAATACATCACGGAAAGGTCACAATCCTCTCCCCGATTTTACGGTTATGCGAGATCATCCTTGGTTCGGCCTTTTTGGCGTGAAATCTGAACAACGTTTGTCCGACATTTTCCAGACCTTCAATTGGGAGGATGATGATGGGCGCAAAAACATGCCCGCATGGATCGAGGAAGCGGCACGGAGGGCAAACCGTTGATGAGGATGCAAAGCATAATTACGATGAGCACATTCAATTACCAAAATACATTGAAGCCGAAAACTATGCGCCGGACATTTTTCAGTTTCCATTTTCAGCCGGACAATCAGCGAGCCGAGGTCATCCAGCAATCATGGCTGACGAAGGAAGATCGTCAAGCCGCCGGATTTTTTGATAGCTCCGCGTTCGAAACAAAAAGGCGAACCAGTGAGGACGCTTTGAAAGACTTCTTGACAGAGCAATTGAAAGGCACCACTGTGACTTGTGTGCTCGTCGGTTCGCAGACAGCATTCCGACCGTGGGTGCGATATGAATTGGTTCGCAGTTTCCACGGAGGCAATGGACTACTGGCAGTCCGAGTCCACAATATTCGGGATTTTGACCGGCAGCTTGCAGCGGCAGGGCCCAATCCATTTGATCATCTTGCCTATCGTTTGGTGAAGGATCGGGTTTACTGGCAGGAGTTCAGCAATGGTGCATGGACCAATTATGACAAAGTGCCGAGTATGTTGCTGACCGATGTGCCCTATGACCTTAATTGGCAACTCCACAATACGTTTGCATGCCGATTTCCTATTTACGATTGGGTTAACGACTACGGCTACCAGAATTTGGGGACGTGGATTGAAAATGCAGCGAAACAGGCCGGAAAATAAAGGAGAGCACCATGGCTGCAATTACAAGACAACAATTCACTCGAGATTTTTCAAAAGCAATCGCCGCTGACCAGTCGGCATTGTTCATCGGTGCGGGAATGTCTGCTGGCGCCGGATTTGTCGATTGGCGTGGACTGCTCCGCGACATCGCCACTGATCTGAACCTGGACGTGGACGAAGAACACGATTTGATCGCCCTCGCCCAATACGAATACAACCGCAACCGCAACCGGAGTCGCCTTAACCAAAAAATAATTGAGGAATTTTGTTCCCGGGCTGCGATCTCGAACAGCCATCGGTGGATTGCGCGATTGCCCATCGACACCGTGTGGACCACTAATTACGACAGGTTGCTGGAAGAAGCATATGCCGATGCTGCCAAAACCGTTGATGTAAAGCATCGCAAAGCTGATTTACTTCATCACGTTCCATATGCCGACGTCACCTTGCTCAAGATGCATGGCGACGTCAGCGAGCCTGATGAGGCAGTGCTAATCAAGGATGATTACGAGCGCTATGAGGCAAAGCGCGGCCTTTTCACCAGCCGGCTGCAAGGCGACCTGTCATGGAAGCAATTCTTGTTTCTCGGCTTCAGCTTCACCGATCCCAATATTGATTACATTTTCAGCCGACTCCGGGTGCTGCTAGAGGAAAAGGCGGAAAACCAACCGCCTCGTTATTGCATACTCCGACGCCCCAAGGTTCCGAAGGCCGATGCCGAGGATCACGCAAACCTCAAAGCCCAATACGAGCGTGACGTTCGCCATCTGCCTCACCGGATAACAGATCTTGGTCGGTTCAATGTCGAAGTGATCCTCATCGACGAGTATTCAGAAATTGAAGATCTGTTGAGGCAGCTTTGTCTCGTGGTGTCGGCGAAGAGTATCTTGGTCTCCGGGAGTGCTCATGAGTATGCGCCGATTGCCCGAGATAAGATGGATAGTTTTTGCCGCAAATTGGGGCAGGAAATCATTAAGCGCGGCTTCAACCTCGTGTCAGGCTTTGGGCTGGGAATCGCAGGTTCGTGCATCATTGGTGCGCACGAGCAGGCCAAGCGCGAGAAGTCCGGACGACTTGGGCAACGTTTGCGACTGCACCCATTTCCTCAGGAATTCAAGGATGATGCGGAGCGAAAGAAGGTTTATAGCGACATCCGTCAGCAGCTTGTAAAGGAATCTGGCGTCACAATCTTCATTGCTGGTAACAAGCTTGATCGCGCAACTGGAACAGTTGTCCTTGCCGATGGAGTCATGCAGGAATTTGCCTTCGCAAAAGCAAATTCTCACCTTCTCATCCCAGTTCCGGCAACTGGGGGAGCAGCGACTCTTATTTGGGACGAGATAAAGGCAGCTCCTGAAAAGTTTTTCGGCGCGGTGGATTTGAAAGCCGAATTCGGCGTGTTGGCCGACATAAACAGACCCGAAATGGAATGGGTTGACGCTATATTCAGCATCATCAAGAAAGCGAGAAAGGAATAAACACCTATGGCATATTTCACAGAGGCGCAACTTATCAACTACGCAAGTCAGCTTCGCAATTCAAGAACGAATTTCTCAAATATTATTGAAGCGAAGGAAGCATCTGTGGTTGCCGCGGCCACTATTTTCCTTTCGCACAGCCATAAAGACCGAGAAAAGGCTGAGGGACTTGTTTATTATTTGGCGTCATTGGGGATCAAGGTTTACGTGGATTGGAATGACTCAGATATGCCTCGCATCACTAACAAGGAAACGGCTGAAAAAATTAAGGCCGAGATCAAGACCAAGGCGTTGTTTATAATTTTGGCGACATACAACGCGCTCGAATCAAGGTGGGTGCCGTGGGAAATCGGAGTTGCGGACCAATGCAAAGGCGACCAGAAGATACTATTGATTCCCGTTGCTGATTATAGTGGTCGTTTCGATGGAAACGAATACCTACAGTTGTATAAGCGTGTCGAGGAAGCTGCCGCAGGCGGTTTCGGGGTTTTCGCACCAGGCCAAAACAACGGGACAACATTGGAAAATTACATCAGGGTTAATGGGGCTTAGATAGAAGCGGCATCATTATGAATTCTCCCGAATTTAACGAACCTGATCGGCAGCTTCTGGCGAGACTCAAAAAGTCTGCGGCAAAATATGGGTTCACGCCGGAGGCGCTGGTGTTGGCGGGCGAAACAGAGGCCGAGTTTCAGCGCTTTGCACTGGTCCCGATTTCGGGTCCGTTTCCTCATACCGTTGACAAGGCGGCCATCGATAAGGAATCGCTTTCGGATTGGCCCGCTTGGGTGGCCGAGCTGGTCCCGCCCGGTAGCAAATGGGAACGCCTTCATTGGCCCGACGGATCCATCACCGTCCGCCTGATCAATCCAGGAGCGCAGGTATTGGCTGCGACACACCTTCAATCCACAAAGCACTCATCTCGGACATGAACACGTCATCACCAGCAAATCAAACGAGCGATCCTGGATCTCTTCAGAATTCGTCGCTGGCGATAAGCAGCCAATCCGGCCAGGAACAGGTTCCAATCGTTTTCATTTCGTATTCTCACGATACGAAGGAACACAAGGCTTGGGTCGCGTCGCTTGCTCAACGGCTCGTGGACAAGGGTGTCGATGTGCTCTTGGATCAGTGGGATCTCGGGCCGGGGGACGATGTTCCGAAATTCATGGAGAAAGCAGTTGCGAAATCAGACCGTGTGTTGATGGTTTGCACCGAAGCATATGTCCGCAAGGCAGACGATGGCAAAGGGGGTGTGGGCTACGAAGCGATGGTGGTGACCGGTGAACTGGTCCAAAACCTGGGCACGAGCAAATTTGTTCCGATTATCCGACAGACTGGCAATCCGAAGGTCCTGCCACGATGCGTCAGCACCCGGTTTTACGTCGATCTCAGTGACGGCGCAGAGACCGAGGATAATTTTGAAGCCCTGCTGCGAGAGATTCACAACGTGCCCAAACTGCCAAAACCGCCCTTGGGTAAAAACCCGTTCCTGACAGGCACATTCGAAGGATCGGCGCAGAAAGCAGCTGAGAGCGAGCGACGGTTAGAATTCTCAGGGTCTCTATTGAACCCTGAAGCGGCCTACGAACGTGCCTTGGGAATCATCCACTCGGATGACCGCGTCGCATGGAGAAGGCTATTGCTCGCGGCCAGTGAGCAAGGGGCGAAGGGGTTACGGCAGTGGCGAACCGAAAATCCGAATATTCCTGATATCCCCAACAACGACTGGTCAGCACGATTCGCTCATGTGCAGCTGGGGGTCGAGCAATTTGCGCCATTCATCGCATGTGGCGTGGCGGCGGCCGAAACCGGTAGGGAAGGATACGCCGACCAGCTTGGTTGGATTGAACCAATTCTAGACCCTGCTGGCTACGATAAAAGTGGGTTCGTCTATCACGCGACATTCTGCGAAACGATAATATTTGTGGCTCAAGCGCTCACCGGCGGAATGCTCATGCTCAGTGGTTCTGGTGAAGCCGCCTACCAACTGGCCATGACAAAGATTCAGGACTATTACCGATCGCGTGAGGCGATGCCCCTGTTTTCGATGAGCCGGTGTGTTGGTTGGCCGGAAAGCCTGGAGCACCATTGCGTAATAAGTTGGCGGTTCCTCAATTCCCTGATCGCGTCGTGGCCTTGGATAAAAAAGGCCTATGGAGGTGAACGACAGTGCCGATCAGGAATCAGTGCCTATTATCAGTTGTTGAGTTTCCTCAATTTCATCAAGGTGGCCAAAGAGGGTCAAATTGTAGCTGAGCAAATTTTAGTTGAGCGCCCACTTCTCGGTAGCTTCCCTGTCACTGTCCCGCTTTCCTTTTGCGTGTGGCCGCAGGATGTCGTCGTAGGCGGATACAGGTCGTTTTTGAAACAGGCGCCAATTCTTCGTCGCGTGCTCGAAGCCAACAAATTCAATCAGGGCAATTTTGAAGCTGAATGGACCAAGTGGATGGCCGTCACCAGCTCCTGGTTGGGACAGGTTTACTCCGGCAGATGGCCGGAGATGCACGTCCCGCAGCGCGATTTGCCTAAGGATATGAATACAAACCCCTATTCTCTTGGCTGAACTCATGAATGCCGAGTTGAATTGGTGAGCAAGATTTGCAAAATCAAATGAAAAGAGAAGAGTTTCTAAAAGCAATCCGACAGGACGGGGCGATGTTCCGTGCCGATAACATCACCATCGACACCGGAAGCGAGCAGTTTCTCGGCAAGGGGATGGTTCGGATTTGTGAAGGCCGATTTCGGTTTGAAGTGACTCTAAATGACTTCACCAACCGGCCCAAACGACCCACTGGAATCATCGGACCAAGCCAATTATGGAAAATGCGTGGGGTGATTGAGGACGAAATCGAGTTTTTCCTTCGAGCGACACCATCCGGTCAGACGGTGAATTATGGACACCATTTCACGACAGTTCTTCCTTTTTCGATAGATTCTATCGATTTGGTTCCTTGTGGGTGGGATACGTTGACAACCGAAGAACGGGAAAAGCAATCCGAAGCGCTGATCAAGGCAAATCAACCGCTTTGTGCAACGAATGCACCAGACGTAAACGTGCAATCCGTTGACCATCCCGGAAAAAGAGAATGCAACTCAATGGACGTTAGGTTCTACGCCATCCTGCGGGATTACAATCTAATTGCGTTCACTGGCCAAACAATCACCACCGTAAAGAACGACTTTCTCGGAGGTCCATTCGAGAGCTTCAAATCAGATACGTTTCACGGCGAATTCCAAGAATGGAAGTTTGCTCTTATCCAACGGGAAAAGGACATCGAAGTTTATTTTCGATCAAAGCCGGAATATCAATCTCAAAGTGAGGATCACGATCAGAAAGTATTCAGAGCTTTTCTTAACGCAGTGGCGTTCACCCATGGTCAACATACCTGGCCGTTTTTGACGGAATATCGCCGTGATGGCAAACTTGTCCTCGACAATGTTCATCTCACCGGCAATGTCGCCAGCACCAGCCATTCCCCATTCACCCAGCGATTGGCTTTTGATGCCCAAGTCAACCGTTTAAAATGGCAACTTTCAGATCCCTTAGAAAAGGCCTTTCGTTTTTTCAGTACGGATTCCAAATTATCTCGAGAAATCACCAATTTGCTCTATTTGTTCCGCGAGGCAAGCGCTTCCGGCGTCCCCAAAGGAATAACGCTATTGAGTTTGTGCAGTCTACTCGAGAGCCTTCTTCATGCCGTTTACGACGAGCAAATTGCTCCACTCAGCGCGGCAGATACAAGTGTCTTCTTGGCCGCCAAAATGGAGGCTGTAGAGGCCGTCAAACTTGTGGCGGCTCAGTCACAAAATCCCACTTCGTATGATCGTATCGTAAATATTTTGACCAGCGCCAGGCCCCTGCGCCCGAAAGACAAGTTCGAAGCCATCATCAGCCACTGGCAGCTGAAGCCCAAAGAGCAATGGAATGAAGTCTATGCGTCATGGGAACGATACCGCAACCCACTCAGCCACCGAATGTCGGAAGGCGACGAATCCGAGGAATCAATCAAGGAGACGTTGCTCGCCGAATCCAAAATTGCTGGAGCAATCAACTGCATGATTTTGAAACTGATGAATTACTCCGGCATCGTCCGACTCTCAACGTGAGCGCGGAAGCTTTCGCCAAGTCCCCTCAGCCGGCCCGCCGTGCATCAGGGCCTTGACGAAACTTCCGCCCTCACAACGCCCCCAAAATCAGTCCGACCTCTGCCACCAGGGCAAGCCGCTGGCCTTACGCCTGTCCAAAAGGAACCCACGCCGACCGTCGTCATTTCGGCCTTCGAGAAATCAACGGCTCCCATTTCCGCGATGTGAAATGGTGTTCGATTTCGCCTTTGATCGACGGAGACAACATCCGAATAAGTCGGAGGGCTTCGCGTCTCGCCAAGGGAAGATATTTCTCAGGAGTCGTCGCGCAGGATGCGGTTTCCCACGCCTGTTGAGCGACACAATCAACCGCCAGAGTGAAGTAATTTCCCCGACGTGATTCCAGAAGACGCCGGAGTGGGATCGCCGCTGTCGAATCCCGCAACGCAGTGCTAGGCTTGTAGTGGATTGCACAACGGCTCTCGTGGTTGTCAAAAGTCGCCGTGCTAATCCAGGCTTTGCACCGTGGGCATCGGGTCCATCCATTCTGATCTCCGGGTAATTCGGTGGCACTGTGGAATGAAATCTCGCCGTAGGTCGGGTGCAGCAGCAGATTGTCTTCGCGGGAGATAATAACCAATGCTCCAAGCAGCGAAGGTTCACACGGAATCCACCGCAGCACCAAGGACAAGCGAGAGGAGTCGTTAAGCCTGATTTGCAGCACCACTTCCGAACTCAGAATATCTGCATCTGGCGTTAGCCGCGTCACCACGCCCAGCTTCGGATTGGCCACACCTGACGCCTTCAAAAAGGACCATTTTGAGAATGCGTACGTCGCTTGCTCCGGTTTGTCGAAGCAACCGTGCTTGGGCCAAGGCCAGCCAAGCTCATCAACCCAAACACAACCGCCATTGTGCTCAATGAAAAAGACCCTCTCGTGGCACATGGGACATGTGGTTGGCCGGGTAAAATCCCTGTCTCGCCATTCGCGCTTTGCGCTGACAAACACACTGCCGTATGAACTTTTGGACCACGATCCACGGGAATCGCTTCGGCCAAGGTGCCCCTCGCCTCCCCAACCGCATGTGCATCCTGGCCGGTGGTTATATGCATTACACATACAGCTTGCGATTTTAGTTCATCGCAGATTGGCCGTCAAGCAATGCTCTGGTCGCTTGGTCGAGCCTCACCGTCACGACCGCCCGGACCATCCCTACGCCTGCCCATCAGCCAAACAGGCGACGGCCCTCATCTCACCCGGACGTCAAAAGTCGGAAAGACGCCCCCACCGCAGGAGGCTCGCAATCCGCCCAAAATCTTCTTGCACAGGCTGGCAAAGGAGAGGATTCTCGAAAACATGCCTTTTATGTTCCCACTTTTGCGGTTCCACCTGATCCGCCAAGAGGGAAATCCGAAAGTCGGAAACGCGGCCACCAATGCAGGAGAATTATGAAAATGCAATCTCTCGCGTCCATCAATTCCCTCAGCCTGCTCTGCTCGTCTCTCAACCGATTCCGCAATCCGTGCGTCGAAGTTAAATCAGTGATTCTCGCAGTTGCCGCCTTGGGGGGCATGTTCGCTTTCGTCAATTCCGCTTTTGCCCAAACCTGGACAAAGACGAGCGCCCCCCAAGTCGGATGGACTTCCATCGCCTCTTCGGCCGACGGAACCAAATTGGTGGCAGTGGGTGGGTATGGAATTTGCACGTCACCTGATTCGGGAGCGACTTGGATAATAAATAATGTGACAAACGCGCTTTGGTGTTCCGTCGCCTGTTCATCAAATGGAACAAGACTCGTCGCGGTGGCGTATTCAAGCTTGGATTACCTGCCCGGCTTCATTTATACTTCCGCCAATTTTGGAACGACGTGGACTCAGACTGGCCCCACTACCAATTATTGGATGTCAGTCGCTTGTTCATCGGATGGAAGTCACTTCGTTGCGGCGAGCTACGGTGGCTCAATCTACACCGCGATTTATTCGGGCGCAATCTGGACACAAACAAGCACCCCTCAACTCGGATGGGAATCCGTCGCCTCTTCTTCGGATGGAACCAAATTGGCAGCGGCGGCTTGGGATGGCGGCATTTACACCTCGACCAACTCAGGCACAACTTGGACGCAAACCAGTGCGCCTATTTCGGAATGGGCATGTATCGCATCCTCGTCAGATGGAACGAAATTGGTCGCGGTGGAGGGTACCGATACAGGCGGAATTTACATTTCAGCTAATTCAGGTCGCACATGGACACAAAAAAACGCCCCCCAAGGCGGATGGCAATCCGTCGCCTCTTCCTCGGATAGAACCAAATTGGTGGCAGTAGGGCCAGGTGGAATTTACACGTCACCTGATTCGGGAGAGGTCTGGATCCAGAACAGCCCAACGGACGGTGGCTGGTGGGCTGTTACATCTTCGGCAGATGGAACCAGGTTGGCGGTGGCCCAGTATAGTGGGGGTATTTACACTTACGCCTCACCGCTGGCCATCACTGTGCAACCAACCAACCAGACAGCGCAGTGCGGCGCCAACGCGACCTTCAGCGTAACTGCCGTCGGGACCTCGCCGCTGAGCTACCAATGGTATTACGGCACAAACCCACTGACAGATAATAGCTTGATCTCTGGATCGTCCAGCACAAGTTTAACACTCAGCGATGTTTCAATTTCGCAAGCAGGCACTTACACCGTGGTTGTCACGAATGCTTATAGCAACATGAGCAGCCATCCCGCAACCCTGTTTGTCGCTGATACGAATGCGCCAGTGCTGACGCTTAATGGCAATGCAAACATGATAGTGGAATGCCATACGGGTTTTACCGATCCAGGTGCCACCGCAACGGATGCTTGTGTGGGTAGTCTCGCCTTGACTACGAACGGCACAGTCGATGCAAACAGTGTTGGCACCTACATAATCAGCTATGTGGCGACCAATCCGAGCAGCTATTCGGAGACCGCCACACGGACGGTGCATATTGTTGACACGACCCCTCCAGTGATTACCCTTATCGGTGCCCCCACGATCACTATATCACAATACAGCGCATTCACCGATCCAGGCGCGACGGCTTACGATACTTGTGCCGGCACTGTGCCAGTGACGACTAACGATCCTCTCCTCCTCACCACTTTGGTTTCCTTCGCAGGGACCAACGGCGCTTATCCCGCCGCCGCTCTGGTGCAGGGGACTGACGGACATTTTTATGGCACAACATCCGAAGGTGGCTTGAACAACGATGGCACGGTGTTCAAAATAACAACGAATGGCACATTGACGACTTTGGTCTCGTTGGCAGGGACCAACGGCGCTTATCCCCAAGCTGCCCTGGTGGAGGGGGCCGACGGCAAATTCTATGGAACGACGCTCAATGGTGGTGCGAACAATGAGGGCACTGTGTTTCAAATCACCACGAATGGCACATTTACCATTTTGGTTTCATTCAACGGAACCAATGGCAGACAGCCGACTTCTGGTCTCGTGCATGGGAGTGACGGCTATTTCTATGGAACAACAGATACCGGGGGTGCGAGCGCTGAGGGGACGGTGTTCAAAATAGCAACCAATGGCACTTTGACCAATTTGATTTCGTTCAACGGAGGAAACGGCGCCTATCCGGCCTCTGCGGCGCCGCTGGTGCAGGGAAGCGACGGCAACTTTTATGGCACAACATCCGGCGGTGGCGCGAACAACAATAGCACGGTGTTCAAAATAACAACCAATGGCACATTGACCACTTTGGTTTCATTCAACGGTTTCCTTAACGATGGCGCTCTTCCCAACGGGGTGGTGCAGGGCACTGATGGCAATCTTTATGGCACGACCTGGGCTGGCGGTCCATACAGCAAGGGCCCTTCCGGCGGCGGTGGCACCGTCTTCAAGGTTACAACCAATGGCGCGTTGACGACCTTAATTTCATTCGACAATACCGATGGCGCTAATCCGAGCGCCGCTCTCGTGCAGGGTAATGACGGCAATTTCTACGGCACCACTGAAGAGGGCGGTATGAACAATGATGGCACGGTGTTCAAAATAACGTCCAATGGCACATTGACGACTTTGCTTTCATTCAATGATTCCAACGGCGCTTATCCCGAAGCTGCTCTGGTCCAGGGAAGTGACGGCAATTTCTATGGGACGACGCCAAATGGCGGTGCGAACAATGACGGCACTGTGTTCCAAATGACGACAGGCTCCATCCATGTGAACACACCCGGTATCTTCCTCATCAACTATGTGGCGAGCGATCCAAGTGGAAATTCTGCTACGAATAGCCGCACTGTGGTCGTACTACCGTGCCCGCCACCAGTCTTCCAGACAGTGGCCCAAACGAACCAAACGGTGACGCTGGTTTGGAGCACTGTCGCGGGACAAACATATCAACTCCAATACAAGACCAACCTCGCACTTCCGAATTGGAATAATTTAGGGTGTCCCTTGGTTGCGACCAATGGCGTCATCACCATGTCCGACACTACATGCTCCGATACACAACGGTTTTATCGTGTCGTCCAATCGCAGTGAGGAAGCTGCGCGAGTCCACAATTCTGCTTTATGAACGAAACATCAGATTCGGAAAGACCCCCTAAGCTCCGTACCGAGTGCGCCGGTTGGCCGCTTGGAGGCATCACTAAGCCGGCACCGCCGATTGCAATTAGGCCAGCGTCTCCGTTTATGTTTACGCTTTACTTTGTTTTCCGCTCCGCTATTCTATTCCACCTATGAGTGCAAATACCAATGGTGTTTGTCGGCTCTGCGGGTCAACATCAGAGCTTCTTGCAAGCCACATCATTCCAAAGTTCGCAATGTCCTGGATGAAGACGACGGGAACTGGGTACCTCCGATTCATAAAAACACCCAATATTCGCTTTCAGGACGGCGCGAAAGAAAAGCTGCTCTGCTTGAAATGCGAACAATTATTATCCTCTCGGGAAAGTTATTTCGCGTCTCAAGTGTTCAAGCCAATGCTCGCAGGAGCCACTCTTGTTCGGTACGACCAGCGACTAGCTTATTTCGTCGTTTCGCTCCTATGGCGCGTGTTGCAGGTGCATTTATCAGAGATACGCCGTGGCGCTTATCCATTCCTACCCCAGATCGAAAGAGCGGAGAGAGTATGGAGGCACTTCCTCTTCAATCCGCTAGAACTTAATCACTGGCCTCATCTGCATATCTTTGTTCCAGACATCGCAGATGAGAATCCTCCGGGTGGTTCCGGCTTTAATCTCTACTGTATGCGGGCTTCGGATGCAACGATCTTTGATCGTGGTGCATGTTGCTATGTGTTCGCAAAGTTCGTGCGGTTTTGTTTTATCGCCATGATTACACCTTACGATGAAGCAAGCTGGCAGAACACACGGATTGTGAATGGCATAGGCACCTTACAGATTCCTCAAATAATCAATGATATAGCTTTTGGAGGATGGTTGAAGGATCGTGCAACATTTGCATCCAAAACATTTAATGCTGGCGTCACTTCAAACCAACATTCCGTGATTCGCAACCAAGTAAGAAGGAAACTGCCCACACTGCAAAAGTCCGACTTACTCCGAACAAGCATTGCTGACCAAGCCGGTCAGTGACCACCGAGGGATTTCTCCACCGTCACGCTGTTCCCCGGCGGCATGAGAGTGGCGGCTTTTGCTTTCGCTCCGCCGCCCGCCAAATCCGGGCTGCGCTGCGCAAAACCGCCGCACTTATGTTGCCCCCAGCTCCAGCTTGTCCCTCAGCCTGAAAGCCTCTCCGTTCCGCTTACTCGCCCATTTGCTCCGGCTACGATGCTCGGTGTGACTCCGCTCGCACTGCGCGTCTGGGCCTACGCACATGGGTGAGAAGGGGCCGCCGCCGCGAGTTTGCTGGCAAACCAAAAGGCATGAACAAACAAACTCGGAAAACAAAAATTTTCGACGACGGATTTATGACCGCTCCGGGATATCCGTTTTCGGCCCGCGACATATTCGGCGATTTGCGCTCCAGGCTTGCCGCGGAGCACCGGCGCCCGATGAGCTTCGAGCGATTGGCCAAAATGCTCGGCCGGTCCAAGAGCACCACTTACAACTGGTTCGACCTCTTTCACCACCCGCATGTGCTCGGCTTTTTGTGCCTATTGGAGCGATTGCCGCCGGCAGAACGCCAATCTTTCATCGAGGCCCACTGCCGGGCTTACCCGACCTTGGATGACCCGCGCCTGGCCCATGCCCCTGGAAAAACAGGCAAATTGCTGGAGTTGCTGGATCAGAAGGCTGGCCTGACCATCATCACCGGCGGCACGGATTTCTCACGCGCCTTCGTGTTTACCGCCCTGGCCCATGCCGCCAGCCGGGCGGACGGAAAGCTTCCCGCTGCGGCGGGCATCGATCTCCATCGCTCCAACCTTTTCGTTCCGGTGGAATCGCTGATTTACATCGCCGGAGATCTAGTCCCGGATCATGCCCGCCGACTCACACAGAGAATATGGCCGCGGGTTCTGACTTCGGGGGCGCCGCGTTTGTTTTTTAACCGCGTGTGGTCCTCCGTGCCCGAGGTTCGCGAGGATCTGTTGCGCTGTGCCGGGTTCAAGCACGTCGTCATTGCCGAAGAGGAGGCGTTGGACATGGGTGACCTGAAGACCAGGGTCTCCACCGCTATTCATGTACTGACGCTTTCAACCGCCAAATCCGTTCCGGAGGGTATCCTGGTGAATTGCCGGCGCGTGCAGCGCGCCAAACGCCCTGGAAACTGAGGTTTTGGAAAGAAAGGCCGTTCAATGGATTGGACATTTCTGGTCTTGTCGTCAAGAACGAAGCACAGTGACGGCGCGATGTGAGAGATTTAGAGGCCCAGCTTGATGAATAATTTGGTCCGCACCTAATCCATGCACCACAACCAAACCATAGCCGTCCTTCAGCAACATGGTTTTGCCGAGGGACGTTTGATCGCGAATTCAAAAAGCGGCTATTGCAAGCGGCACCGCAGCCACTTTGTTGTGTTCAATGCGCAGGTTTGCAACCTCCGCGGTCGGCTGCTCAAACAGGCCGACCTGGACCTGACGTTGGACGGGGAGAAGCTCACGCAGGCAGCGCGCGCTGCGGGAGAGAACTTCTACGTGCTCTACGAGAGCGATCCGAGTCCATTTTGGAAACCCGGTT
>Ga0182027_10005887_pt1 | contig 18498 bp, 15 predicted proteins | sample 712E1DmetaG_FD_121300 | JGI IMG/M metagenome (GOLD analysis project Ga0182027, IMG submission 121300) | Permafrost microbial communities from Stordalen Mire, Sweden - 712E1D metaG (Illumina Assembly) | ecosystem: Environmental > Terrestrial > Soil > Wetlands > Permafrost | place: Sweden... | reverse complement strand
ACCGCCGCTCCATTCTTCGGGAGCGACATCGGTGATGGTCTCCGTAAAGTCCCAGCGGTGGCCGCAAAAGTCCTGAGCGTTGTATTGGCGTTCGCCATAGGGTTGGTCTTGGGGTTCCGTCAGAATGATGGCACCGTTCTGGCGCGCTCGCTCGCAGTGACCCTTAGCATCTTCGATGCGAACCTGAATGATGTGCGAGTTGTTGGGCGTCACGTTGCCTTCGGCGATAGTGAAGCAGCCATCGCCGGCTTTCATCTGGATGCGGTGATTGGCGATGCGGAGACGGATGGTGAAGCCAAAAGCCTTTGACAACCAATCGGCCGCTGCGCAGGGGTCGGGGTAAATGAGCACAGGAATTACGACACAGGGCGGCACGGATCGGTTTGATCGCATCTGGACACTTTATCATTCAGCGCTCAGAGGATAGATAAATGTCGTTAACAGATTACGCTCACGAACAGGATCGCCGAGTCGTTTCAGCGCTGCTCCCGGCGCTTTAGCCCCTGCAGCACCAGCCCGCAAATTTCGTCGGCGAAGCTTTCGTCGAGCTTGTCGTGGCGAATTAGGAAACGCATATAGATCGGTCCGTAAAGCGAGTCTAGGATGAGGTCCAGATCGCTGTCGGCGGGCAGTTCGCCGCGGTCGATGCCGCGGTGCAGAGTTTGATAGGCCTGTCTGCGTTTCGGCCATAAGAATCTCTCGCGAAAAGCTTCGAGCAACTCCGAGTCGGATTGACCGCCGGCGAGCAATGCCGCTACGACCTTGCCGCGCTCGGATCGGAAGATGCGAATCACCCTGCGCATCTGCAGGCTCATGTCCTTTTGAAAGGAGCCGGTATTCGGGAACTGGAGTTCCTCCTCGGCGCTGGCGAAGAACGCGTCGGCGACCAGAGCGGCCTTGGTGGGCCACCAACGGTAGACAGTTGTCTTGCCCACGTTGGCGTCGGCGGCGATGGCCTCGATGCTCAGCTCCGGGAATCCACCACCCTGTTTGAGCAATTTGAGAGTGCTGCGCAGGATGGACTGACGCGATTCCTCGCTGCGGGGCCGGCCGGGCGGGCGCTTCTCGCTGTTTCCGTTGCTTCCGTTTTGGGCCCCGGCGCTCTGGGCATGATTTTGAGCCATGGCGAAAGTCTAATATAATTTAAATCCGAAACGTACTGTTTTGAATCTGTTTTAGAATAACCCAGGCCAGTGTGGGGCTGCGGTTTCCGTGTCGTGTGGGGCTCTGCCCCGTCCCGGCGGGGCAAAGCCCCGCCATTACACAGGCAGTTGCCACCAGTATCAGCGTTACCAGCTTTCGTCCTTCTTATGTGGATTGTCGCATTAGCGCTTCGCCGTCCTTATACGTTTGTGGTGATGGCACTGCTCATCATCATTCTTACGCCCATCACCATCCTGCGCACGCCGGTCGACATTTTCCCCGAGATCAACATTCCCGTGGTCAGCGTGATCTGGTTTTATGGGGGCTTGTCGCCGACGGAGATGGCGAACCGGATCGTGACCAACTCCGAGCGCGGATTCACGGTCACGGTCAACGACATCGAACATCAGGAGTCGCAGTCGCTGAACGGACTCGCCGTGATCAAGATTTTCTTCCGGCCTGGTGTCAACATTCCCATGGCGCTGACGCAGGTGACGGCGATGTGCCAGACGCAGCTGCGTTCCCTGCCTTTGGGCACGACTCCGCCGCTGATCGTCACTTATTCGGCATCGGCGACGCCGGTTGTGCAACTGGGCTTGAGCAGCAAGACGCTTCCCGAACAGCAGTTGTTCGATCTGGGCCAGAACTTTTTGCGCACGCAGTTGGCCACAGTTCAGGGCGCGGCCACTCCGTTTCCTTATGGCGGTAAGCCGCGCCAGGTGCAGGTGGACCTCGATTCCGCCAAGCTCCAATCCTACGGTTTGGCGCCGGCCGATATCGTCAACGCGGTCTCCGCGCAGAATTTGATTTTGCCGGCCGGTACCGCCAAGATCGGGCCGACCGAATTCAACGTGGAGATGAACGGCACGCCGGCGACCATCGCCGAACTGAACGATCTGCCGGTGAAGACCTCAAACTCGTCCACGCTTTACCTGCGCGATGTTGCGCACGTGCGCGACGGATTTACGCCGCAAACCAACATCGTGCGCCAGGACGGCGTGCGCGGCGTGCTGATGTCGATCTATAAGCTGGGCGGCTCTTCTACGCTGACGGTCGTCAATGGTATCAAGGCGATCGTGCCGCGGGCGGCGCAGTCGCTGCCGCGCGATCTCAATATCAAGGCCCTGTTCGACCAATCGCTTTTTGTGCGCGCGTCGATTCAGGGAGTGTTGCGCGAAGGCCTGACCGCCGCCTGCCTCACCGCCATCATGATCCTGGTTTTTTTGGGCGATTGGCGTCCGACCTTGATTATCGCGGTGTCGATTCCTCTGTCCATTTTTGTCTCCGTGATTCTGCTGAGCGCGCTCGGCGAGACCATCAACATCATGACCCTGGGAGGACTGGCGCTCGCCGTCGGCATCCTGGTGGACGATGCCACGGTGGAGATCGAAAACATCGAGCGCAATCTGGCTATGGGCAAGGAGATGAAAACCGCCATCCTCGATGGCGCGCAACAGGTTGCTGTGCCTGCCTTCGTATCGACGCTGAGTATCTGCATTGTGTTTGTGCCGATGTTCTTTCTGACTGGAGTGGCAAAGTTCCTTTTTGTTCCGCTGGCCGAAGCCGTGAGCTTTGCCATGCTGGCGTCGTATCTGTTGTCGCGGACGCTGATCCCGACGATGGTGATGTTTATCATGCGCGGGCATGAGCACCGCGCCGCCGAGCCGACAAATGTTTTGGCGAAATATCAGCGGAAATTCGAGCGCTGGTTCGAAGACTTCCGCGGCAGCTACCGGCAATTGCTGGAGACCACGCTCGAGCACCGGGGATTATTCGCCCTCGGCTTTGTTGCTTTCTGCTTTCTATCGCTGGGGCTGGTGTTCTTTCTGGGGCGGGATTTTTTCCCGCAAGTGGATGCGGGACTGATTCGCCTGCATGTCCGCGCCCGGCCCGGCCTGCGCGTGGAAGAGACCGCGCGCCTGTGCGATGACGTGGAGCGGGTGCTGCGCAGTGAGATTCCGAAGGAAGAATTGGACACGGTACTGGACAATATCGGCGTTCCCTACTCCGGCTTGAATCTCTCCTACAGCAGTTCAGGCACGATTGGGTCGGGCGACGCGGAGATTCTGATTTCGCTGAATCCGGAGCACCATCATCCGACGGCGCAGTACGTGCGCCAGTTGCGCCGCGAGCTGCCAAGGGATTTCCCGGGCGTGGAGTTCTTCTTTCAGCCCGCCGATATCGTGTCGCAAATTCTTAATTTTGGATTGCCCGCGCCGGTCGATATCCAGATAGTAGGCGCCGATGTGGGCGGAAACTACGCCATCGGACAGAACATCGCAAATCGGCTGCGCCAGATTCCCGGCACCGCCGACGTGCACGTGCAGCAGATGATGGGCCTGCCCACTCTCTATCTCGACATGGACCGCACGCGCATCAATCAGGTTGGGTTGAATGCCCAGGAAGTCGCCCAGAGCGTGCTGATCAGCTTGAGTGGCAGCTTTCAGACGGCTCCCAATTTCTGGCTGAATCCAAAGAACGGTGTGAGTTATAACATCGCCATCCAGACGCCGCAGTATCACATGACATCGGTGCAGGACTTGATGAACACGCCGGTGACGGGCAAGAGTTCCGAGACTGCGCCGCAGGTGCTCGGCAATCTGGCGCAACTCACGCCGGCGGCGCGTCCCGCCGTGGTCAACCATTACAACGTGCAGCCGGTCATCGATGTGTATGCCAGCACGCAGGGGCGCGATCTGGGCGGGGTTGCATCGGACATCATGAAGGCGCTCAAGCCGTTCCAGGATCACCTGCCGCGCGGAACGCAAATCGTGGTGCGCGGGCAGATTGAGACCATGGAGTCCTCGTTCTTCGGCTTGGGCGTGGGCCTTCTGGGCGCGATCGTGCTCGTCTATTTGCTGATCGTGGTCAACTTTCAGTCGTGGCTCGATCCTTTTATCATCATTACAGCGTTGCCGGGAGCGCTGGCGGGAATCTGCTGGTTCCTGCTGATTACGCGCACCACGCTTAGCGTTCCGTCGCTGACGGGCGCGGTCATGTGTATGGGGGTTGCGACCGCAAATTCGATTCTGCTGGTCTCGTTTTCTCGCGACCGCATGAATGCGGGAGCGCCCGTGCGGCAAGCGGCACTGGAAGCGGGCCACACTCGCATACGGCCCGTCATCATGACGGCCCTCGCCATGATTATCGGAATGGTGCCGATGGCGCTGGGCTTCGGCGAGGGCGGTGAGCAGAACGCGCCGCTGGGCCGCGCCGTGATTGGCGGCCTGCTCTTCGCAACCGTCGCGACATTATTTTTCGTGCCCTGTGTGTTCACAATGATTCATGGCCGTCACGAGGCACAGCAGCAGCCGGAACAGAAGTAGAAGAAGAGAAATCTTTGGAGATCGCCATTATGCCAGTACAAACGCCGCCCCTAACCTCCGAGCAGAACGAAACGGAGGCCGTGCGCCCAGATGAGTGTCGGCCTTCGGATCGGGGCCCGGCCCCGGCAAGTCGGGGGAAGATTCTGATTGGCGCCGTGTTGCTCGTCCTGCTCACCGCCGGCGCAGTAACGTTCATCAACAAGAACAGCGAATCCAACGCGCTGGCGAAAGAAACCGAAGCCGTCTCGATTCCGACCGTTGCGGTGGTCCAACCCCAATCCGAGTCCGGAAGCGACGAACTGGTGCTGCCCGGAAATTTGCAGGCCTTTGAAGAGTCCCCGATTTTTGCCCGCACCAACGGCTACCTCTTGCGCTGGTACAAGGACATAGGAAGCAAGATTCAGAAGGGCGAACTGCTGGCGGCGATTGACACTCCGGAAGTCGATCAGGAACTCTCGCAGGCCAAGGCCAGCCGCGAGCAGATCAAGGCGGCGCTGGGGTTGGCGAAGATCTCCGCCGACCGTTGGGCGAATCTGCGCAAGACCGACTCGGTATCGCAGCAGGAAGCCGACCAGCAAGCGAGCGGCTACCAGCAGGCGCTAGCCAACGTGGCGGCAGCGGACGCGAATGTTCGCCGCCTCGAAGAACTCGAGTCTTTCAAGAACGTATACGCTCCTTTTTCCGGCGTGCTGACCCGGCGCAATGTCGATCCGGGCGCGCTCATCAATTCCGGGGCGCAAGCGACCGGCAAAGAGCTGTTCGACGTAGCGCGCGTCGATCCACTTCGCGTTTACGTCAGTGTTCCCCAAGCCTACGCGCCGAACATAAAAGTGGGAATGAAGGCGAATGTTACGCTGCAGGAATTTCCCGGCCAGAGATTTCTGGGCACGGTGGCTCGCACCGCCGACGCCATCGATCCGGCGACCCGTACCCTGAACACAGAAGTGGATGTTCCCAACAAAGACGGCAAGCTCTTGCCGGGTTCATTCGGCCAGGTGCATTTTGCGAATGGGACTTCCGTTCCGAGGATTACCATCCCGGTGAACGCCATGCTGTTCCGCGCCGAAGGCCCGCGGGTCGCGGTCGTCGACAAGGACAACACAGTGCATTTGCGTCCGATCAGCATTGGACGCGATTTCGGCAATACGCTGGAAATTCTTGGCGGGCTCGACGTCAGCGATCAGATCATCATCAACCCGTCCGACTCACTCGATGAAGGGCAGAAAGTGCGCGTTGCCAAGGCGAGCTCGGGAGATACTCACTCGTAAAGCGAGAGGCTCACCACGGAGGCACGGAGTCACGGAGAAAAGCGAGTTCATGATTTTGTCCCGTTTCAAACGACTACGGCTGAGCAATGAGGCTACGAACGGGCCTTCCTCCGTGTCGGAGCCTGCCCTGAGCGTAGCCGAAGGGTGTCTCCGTGGTGGATTTTGCTCGGCGCTGCTGGCCGCCCTATTGCTCTGCACTCTCGGCTGCACTGTAGGGCCGGGATATAAGCGTCCCGCTGCGCAGGTTCCGGACGCGTGGAAAGGCGAAGGGCCGTGGCAGACGGCCGCTCCGAAGGATGCCATTCCCAAGGGATCGTGGTGGCGGATATTTCACGACGCGCAACTCGACCAGTTGGAGCAGGAACTGCTTCAGGCAAATCAGTCGCTAGACGCAGCGCGGGACCGCCTCTCCCAAGCTCGATCGCAGGCGAGGATTGCGTCCTCGGCGTATTTTCCCGTGGTCACCGTCGATCCCAGCGGGCAGCGCCAGGAACTCTCCAGCAACCGTTCGTTTGCTGGCGGTGAATTGCCACCGTTTACGCAGAATAATTTTACCGTCCCGTTTTCCGTCAGCTACGAGCTCGATTTATTCGGACGCGTGCGCCGCAATCTGGAAGCGGCCAACGCTTCGCTGCAGGGCAGCGCGGCCGATCTGGAGAATGTGCGTCTGGTGTTGACCGCCGAACTCGCCGCCGACTATTTCAACCTGCGCGAACTTGACCGTGAGGCTGGAGTGGTACGGCAGTCGGTCGAGATCCAGCAAAAAGGGCTGGACCTAGTCAACCGTCGTCACGAAGGCGGCGTCGCGAATGGGCTGGAAGTCGCGCAACAGGCCGCGTTGCTCGATTCGACGGCGACGCAGCTTCAGCTCGTGCTGCAACAGCGGGCGCAATACGAACACGCCATCGCCGTGCTGACGGGGAAATCCGCCTCGGCTTTCAGCCTCGCCGAGGCGCCATTCGACGCCGCCCCGCCAGCGATTCCCACCGGAGTTCCATCGGAGATTCTGGAGCGCCGGCCTGACATTGCGACCAGCGAGCGCCAGATGGCGTTTGAGAATGCGCAGGTCGGCTTGGCGATGACTGCGTTTTATCCGCATATCACGCTGGCCGGAGGTGGCGGATATGAAAGCCACGACATCTCTTCACTGATCAGCGCACCCAGCGCCTTGTGGTCGCTGGGTGGAGATCTGCTGCAGCCGATTTTTAATGGCGGACGCAATCGCGCCAACCTTGCGCTCAGCCGCGCTGCCTATGACGAATCGGTCGCCAACTATCGCGAATCTGTGCTGGTGGCATTTCAACAGGTGGAGGACGGACTTTCCGGTCTCGCACTGCTCAACCAAGCCGCGAAAACTCAGCAAGCGGCGGTCGCCGACTCACGCCACGCGCTCGACCTCGCCAACGACCGTTATGTTGGCGGCGTCACCACCTACCTCGATGTGATTACCGCGCAATCCACGTTGCTCGCTAACGAACGCCTGGCAACGCAACTGCTCGGCCAGCAAATGACCACATCCGTTTATCTGGTGAAAGCGCTTGGCGGCGCGTGGGACGCCTCCGAAATTCAGCGCGAACAGGTGCGGCCAGCGTTGGTTCAGGCCGTGCAGCAGTAACTCCACCGTGGGCATTCGTGCCCAGACCCTCGGCGGTCGAGCTTTGGCGCTGGCTCCGGCAACTGCCGATCTGCGCTCGGCTTGGACGGGGCAAAGCCCCGTCACCACACGAGCGGGATACAACAACGGTGAATTTGCTCTAGCCGGACCTACGCTGTCGTGTGGCGTGCCAATCTGCCGTAGCGCGAACGGATCTCGCGCTCCGCAATCAGCCAATCCTGGTTCTCGTCGCCGTCCGCAGTCGCTCCGCGCTGCAGGTACAGCTCGTAGGCGCGGTGGCGAATCTCCTCTTCCAGATTGACCGGAACATTGCCGGGAACTTGGTTGGCCGGCTTCCCTTTATTGGAAGCTTCGGGCGCAACCTGCACCGCGGCAGGTTGAACGGCAGCTCCGCTTTTCTTGTTGCGCTTGCTGGTGGTGTTACCGTTTGTCTTGCGAGCCATACAATACTCCTTACAGATACCCAAGTCCAAAAGCGGTTTCATATAATGAATGAGCGACATACCCGCGTACCTCCGATTGCCGCTATCCGACGATTTGCGACGAACTATGTATTTCAAATATAACGCGAACGCCTGTGGAAGTGTGCCGTCAATCCTCTTTTCCGTGCAAAAACAGCCACCCTTTTGGACAGGGATGAGCTGGCGTTGCCGCTGCCGGAAGCAACGCTAGTACTCTGGTAACTTGTCGAAAAGTTTCGGTTGCCCGCAGGATAGATGCAGAAGTCCTAAAGGCCACACTATGTCATCGACTGGTAATCAAGGTGCCGGAGCCAAGGCCGCCAAGGCCGCCGTCAGCGAATTAGAGAGCATGCTTTCGGAGTCTCCCAGTTCGGATCGAGTTTGCCTGAAGCTCGCCCATATCCTGCACGTGCGCCGCAACGAAGTGGCGCTGCTCCGCCTGGAAAAAGGCAGCCTGCGATTTATCTTTCCGCCCGAACTCCGCTCCGCAGGCGTATTGCCGCTCACCGGATCGGCGGTTGCGGCGCGGACGGCAGCGACCCGCACTCCTCTTCTCTCGAATGCTTTCATGCGGGTGAAGCATGTCAGCCTGTTTGAAGCGGTCAAGCTGGGAGTTGAAGTGGAAGATCAAAGCCAGGAACAGATGCCGATTCAGAAGATCATCTCGGTTCCGGTGGCGACTCCCGGAGGAAACGTGATCGGAGTGGTGCAGGTTTCGCGCAAGGGGCTGGACTCTTCGCTCGCGGGCGCAGACTTCACCGGCGAAGACCTGAAGCAACTGGAGCAGGGCGCGGAAATTCTCGCCCGCATGCCCTTCATGCAGGAAGGCGCGGAAATTTAGAATTTGCGATTGGTAATTTGTAATGGGTAATTGAAACTCAATTGGCCATTGCCTGACATAGCAAATCACAAATAACGCAGATTACTAGGGCGGCTTTTATAAACCGGTTTCAGACGACGCGACCAGTTCCCTCGGGGGCTAGAGCCCAATATTTATGCGGTTCGTGGCGGCACTGAAGAGGCTGCGGACAAACTCAGCAAGGCCGCAACAAGCTCACCTCAGGCGCTAAAGCGCGACATCTTCTAAACGACTTACGGCACGACTGAAGTCGTGCCCTTCCCAAGAACCTGGATGAATCAGAGTTTTTCCGCAGCCTGTAAAGCCGCCCTTCCCGAGGACCCACCCAAAACCATCTATGAAACAGGTTCTACCTGCTTCATACCACCTGCCCCGCGCAGAATCCCGAAGCCCAGGCCCACTGGAAGTTGAAGCCGCCGAGTTGGCCGGTGACGTCGACCACTTCTCCGATGAAAAAAAGGCCGGGCACTCTCCGCGATTCCATTGTCTTGGCAGAAAGTTCGTCGGTATCGACGCCGCCCGCGGTCACTTCCGCTTTTCCGTAACCCTCGGTCCCTTCCGGCTTGACCTCCCACGTATGCAGTTGACGCTCTGCGTCGGCGAAGTTGCGATCGGAGTTGCCCGCCAAGGGATAGGTTTCGAACCAGCGATCCGCAAAGCGGCGAGGGAGGACTTCTCGCAGCAACGATTTCCAACTCGACGGGTCGTGCTGGCCACGCGCGCGCAATTCAGCGGCGAGGTCGCGGCCGGGCGCAAGGTCGAGATGAATCGACTCCTTGCCATCCCAGTAAGAAGAGATCTGCAGAATCGCAGGCCCGCTGAGTCCATGATGAGTGAAAAGCATGTTTTCCCTAAACGAGAGGGACGTCTGTTTCGTCGGGCGAGTGGAAGCAATCACCTCGGTCGAGACTCCCGCGAGATCGCACCAGCGCTTGCGATCCCGTTCGCTGAAGATGAGCGGGACCAGGGCGGCGCGTGTGGGCTCGATCTTCAGGCCAAATTGGTGGGCCAGATCGTAACCAAATGCGGTGGCGCCGATTTTCGCAATGGACAGACCTCCGGTCGCGACCACCAGGCGGGGCACATCGAAGCTGGCGTCCTCGGCTTGGACGGTGAACTGGGCGTTCTCGAGTGCACTGTTCCTACGCACCTCGTGCCTGCGAACCTCGTTCGTGCGAACCTCGGTCACTTTCGTGTTGAGCCGGATTTCCACTCCGGCATCGCGGCATTCCTGCTCCAGCATCGCCGTGATGTCGCTCGCCGCTCGATCGCAGAACAACTGGCCGAGCTTTTTCTCGTGATATGAGATTCCGTGTTTTTCGACGAGGCGCACAAAATCGGCCGGAGTGTAGCGCGCCAACGCCGACTTGGCGAAGTGCCGGTTGGCCGAAAGAAAATTTTCCGGACTGGTGTGAAGGTTGGTGAAATTGCAGCGGCCGCCGCCGGAGATCAGAATCTTCTTGCCGATTCGGTCCGCGCGTTCGACCACCAGGACGCGCCGGCCACGCTTGCCGGCTTCCATGGCACAGATCAGGCCGGCGGCGCCGGCTCCCAGAATGATGACGTCATATTTCCGATTCACGCAGCCCTGTTCTCGCAATCATGAGCTTAGCAGGGCTGGCAATCCGCAGGTGCCATAAAACCGCTGCCATCGGGATCAACGCAAAACCGGTTTCACCGGTTGTAAGTTCCCCGAGTGTGCAGTCGCCGGTTGCAACTTCAACGACTCTAAGAACGTGACAATCTGCCAGCGCTCTTGCTCCGGCAGCTTCGACCAAACCGGCATACCTCGGCGGACAACTCCGTTGGTCAGAATCCAGAACAGCGTCCCCGGCGTTGCCTGCTGCACTTCTTCCCGCAGCAAACTCGGCCCATACTTCGCCCCTTCCGCGTTTCTTCCGTGGCACTGGACACAGTGTTGTTCAAAGAGCTTCCCTCCCGCAGCCACCGCCTGAGCATCGCCTGCGAAAGGATTTCTTTTCTCTCTCGCCTTTTCGGGGGCTTCTGCAAGCGCGGCGTAGGTTGACTTTCTGTTTTTAGATGCGGCGTCTTCCTTCTGCGCCACGGCCCAAGCGGCTCCGAAGACGCTGATCCCGACTAAGATCGCGACAATCGTCGCCCAACCGATGCGTCCGGCTGGACGAAATAAAGCGAAGCGTGCTTTCATGGCCGGCCTCCCAACCACCGCTCAACGAGTTCGCCAAAGCCGGAGAACTCATGCGAAAGCCCCCAGCGCAGCAGCAGTCGATGGCTGTTGTCGTTCAGACCGAAGCCGGTCGAAAGACGAACGGTCCAGTCGGAGGGAAGATTCCACGCGACCACGGGCGCGACATAGTGAGACGTGCCGTGCAGCCCCGCACTCTGTGTGTCGCCCAAACCTCCGTACATTTCCACTCCGGCAATGAAGTTCTCTGGACAGAAATTGCAGCGGTTGGGTAAAGCCTTCAGCGCGAGCGGGCGGCTTGCACCTGCGGCATACGCAAACTCCCAGGGCTCGCTCGGCAACAGGTTCTTGGTAACAATGGGATTCACGGCGACGTTCCAGCCTTTGAAGGTGCTCGAGAGCAAGAGTTTCAATTCCAGTTCGTGGTCGTGCTCTTTCCGCAATACCGCGTTCGGCGGAGCGTAGTCGGACTCTACGTCATGACCTTCGACCTCTTTCAGAATCTTATCGGCACCGCTGGTGTTCTCGTACTCGACATAGAGCACCGGATTGACAACATGCTCGCGCTGCAGCAGGCGAAACCGGTTTTCCCATCGAAACCCGGTAAAAATCGTGCTGTCGTTGAAGGTCGTCTGTCCGGCCAAATAGACCTCCGTCGTCCACCATGCGGTAACGCCGAACTCGAATTCTGTCCAGAAGGCGTCGAAGTCGTTGCCGCCGCGCTGGGTGCCGAAAGTGGAAAAATATTCCACCTCCAGACTGCCGGGCTCTTCAAGGTAATGGTCGTAGGTCACGATGTAAGGACTCTCCTGCGCCCGGATTGGAGACGACAGGCAAAAAAGCAGAGAGAAAATCAGGACCGGGAAAATGAGACCGGGAAATTTACGCCGGACAAGCTCAGGACAAACACGTGCGACCATTGACTCTCCTATTCTGGATAGTTTCTTATTGCGACCGAGTCGCAACACGCGCTATAATCTCAGCCTAAAGCGCGCCTTCATGCAGTGTCAATGGGCGTCCGAAGATTTCGTCGCATGTTCTCTGCGATCAGTTGCGACTCAAACAGGAGACTACGAATGCCGCTACCACAAACCCAGATTCCAGGCCGTTTGCAGATGCAACTCGCGGAACGTGGAATCCGCATGACCGGACCGCGCCGCGCGATTCTAAGCGTGATTGAGACTGCGACCAAACATCTGGATGCCAGCCAGATCCTGCGCAAGGCGCGGACGGTGGACGAATCGGTAGATCGCAGCACCGTCTACCGGACGCTGGGCCTGCTCAAGCGGCAAGGACTGATCGATGAGCTCGACCTGATGCATCTGAACGGCGAAGGCCACTACTACGAACGCAAGCTGGGCCGCGACCACATTCACATGGCGTGTCTAAGGTGTGGAAAGATCAGCGAGTTTGTCAGCAGAACTTTCGAGTCGTTGAAAAACCAGTTAGAGCGGGATTGCCACTTTCATATCCTCGTGGCGCGGCTCGAAGTGGGTGGATACTGCTCCGCTTGCCGCCGCTAACGTTTCGCGCGCCCTTTCTGATCGATCCTCAGCTTCGGATTTGTTGGGTCGCGAATTCCCAAAAAAAGAGGTGGCGCGGACTCTCTACTGCCGCGCCACCAGAGGAGCAAAACGACCCGGGTTGGGGAAGCCGCGTAGCTCCTTCACATCTCCTCATGTTCTATTCGAGAGAATGTACATTGGCGCCATTTGGATGTCTGTGCAAAATTGCACACTCATCAAATAAATCGGGATCAGGCGACAGGAAATGCGTCCGAAATCAGGAGCTAAAGCATTTCTCGTAATCGTGCAGAGTGCGCACCCTCAGCGGCTAAACAGAGTGCTGAAAAACTACATTCTCTGTGTCCTGCCCCTAAATGGGCATCTGAATTCAAAGAACTTACGGCATCGCTAAAGCGATGCCCTCATACGAAGCTCGAGTTTTTCAGCAATCTGTAAAGCCGGACACCGGCGTCATCGCTCGAATTCTTTCCCGCAACGTAGCGTCAACACCGGGCAGCAAGCCGCACACGCGACCTTGTAGGCATGAGGCCAGCCATGAGGGTGCACAAAGGAGTGCGACGAGCGCAGGCCCAGGATAATCAGGCCAACCCGTCCTTCGTCGGCGAGATCAAGGATGGTTTTGTCGATGGGACCGAGTTGAGTTCGAAATGTCCAGTTGTGCGGCAACTCTCCGGGCAGAAGCTCTCGAAATCGCGCCTCAAAGTCGCGTTCCTGTTCGTCGGTCGTTATCTCTTCCCGGCGTTCCACCACATGCACGATGGTGAGCCGGGCCTCGTGCAGTCTCGCCAAAGACGCGGCGTAGGCTGCCGCGTGCGCGGACTCCGGCGACAAATCCACTGGGCATAGCATGTGCCGCACTTTTGCGTTGGGCGGCGCGTCTGCCGGAGCACACGGCCCCAGCGTAAGTACAGGACACTTGGCATGTAGAAAAACCGCTTCGGCAACCGACCCCAGCGCAATCTTGCGCAGTCCGGTTCGACCGTGTGTGCCAACCACGATCAAGTCCACCTTCTCTTTCTCGGCCACCCGCTCCAGTTCGTGCCAGGTCTCCCCTTGAAGGACCATGGCTTCGTACTGAATTCCGGTCAGTGCCCCCGTCTGCAGTAGAAACGCTTCCAGCTTTTGAATATCCCTCGACGTTGCTTCCGCCGCCAAGGCAGTCGCGTCTGGGCCCGCCATGACAAAGCCCAGCGACGAGACGACATACGCAAAGCAAAATTTCGCGCTAAAGCTGCGGGAGATCGCAATGGCATGACGAAGGGCTTTTTCGGAGGACTCCGAGAAATCGATCCCGACTAGAACGCGACTGATTCCGACTTCGATGGCGTGCGCACCTGACGACATCTGCGACTCCTTATACGGCTTTGTAGGGCAAGGGACCAATTATCGTGTCTTGATCCCAGCAGGCTTGCCCTGCAGACAATTTGTCGTCCAACTAAATACAGTGGCAGTTTTGCTCAAATACCGCCGTGACCTCAATCACATCGAGCGGAATCGTGGTCGACCATCGCCACCCCTCATCGCGGTCTTGATTCGTTCTCTGATGCTTGCCGCGGGAGCGTCGCTTTTGAGCTAGTGCGCTGGCGCAGGCTGAGGATTTGTCTGCGGAGCGGTTGCGCCCGGGCTCGAGAAGTTCACCTTCGGAGCTACGCGCGATCCTTCCGAAGCTTCGAAGTACGCTTCGTTCGGCTTGAATCCCGCCATGCCCGCGAAAAGGTTGTTGGGGAACTGCTGCACGTAAGTGTTGTAATCGCGCAGAGTGTCGTTGTAGCGTTTGCGCTCGACCGCAATGCGATTCTCGGTGCCCGCGAGTTCATCCTGCAGGCGAAGGAAATTCTCGTTGGATTTCAACTGAGGATAGTTCTCGACAATCAGCAGCAGGCGCCCCAGCGCTCCGTCGAGCTGACCGTTGGCCGCTATCTTCTCTTGCGGCGAGCCCGCGGAAAGCAGGGCCGAGCGCGCCTTCGCGATATCGCCGAACACCGTTACCTCCTGCTGCGCGTAACCTTTCACCGTCTCCACCAGGTTTGGGATCAGGTCGGCGCGGCGTTGCAGCACAATATCGACTTGCGACCAGGCTGCCTTGACTGCCTCGTTCTTACTGACCAGCGTATTCCTCACACTCACGTATTGGCCAAACACAAGCAAGCCAATCAGCAATAGGATTGCCACTACAACGATGACCGCGATCAGTGCCTTGCTCATGAGATTCTCCTGAAATGCAATATCCGCTGACCTTATGATGAGCCCACGGTACCCGAATCCAGCATTTTATCAACCGCGGCGGTTACCTGCTCCAGCGCTGCCAGATATCGGGCAAAAACATCCGCCACCTCGAACTGTTTGCGTTCCGATTTCCCCTCTTTCACGTCCAACACCTGCAGGATGCCGGACGCATCAAACCCAATCTGCTTTGACAATGCCTGTACCACCTCGCGCTTTCCCAGGGGAGCGGCGTGACCGAGCACGATCAGGGCGTGCCGGAAAAGCGTGGCGAACGAGGAGACTGATCGAAGCAGCAATTCCCACAGGCGCGAGTCTTTGCCCGAGGCCAGCAGCAGGTGCTGGCGGAGCAGCGCAAGTTTTTCGCGCAGTTCGTATTCCACCTGGACGCGGTGCAGGTTCACCGGAATGGGCAAACCCTGCAGGACGTCTGCGCCGAAAACAATGCGGTGGTGTTGTTGTATATCCATGAACTCGATTGTAAACACATCGGTAGAGCGCTCGATCTCGTCACGAGTCATGAACAGGGGCGGCGGCTGCTTCTGCGCGTCCCACCATTTCACGGCTGGAGCCAGGGCCTGCAAGGCCGCGAATGAGCTGTCGCGAATCACACAGAACAGATTCAGATTGGAGAACTCGGGATGAAAGTCTCCCGCTACCGCCGATCCGAACAGGATCACGCTCTCCAGGTTCGCTCCAGCCGCCGCTCGCAGACGGCTGACAAAGTCGTCAATCTTTTTCTCCGGAACCATTTGCATCCTCACTGGCTACCAGCTGCTGCTGGCTCCGCCACCACCGGAACTACCGCCGCCGAAACCGCCAAAACCGCCGCCACCACCAAACCCGCCACCACCCCAGCCTCCGCCGCCCCTCGATCCTCCACCGCCAAACATTCCGGAAAAGAGAATCCAGAACAAAATGCCGCGCAACGGGGTAAAGAGGATGATCAAGATGACGATGCCAATCCCTACAATCGCACCGATCGACAACCCTCCACCCGGTTGATTCTCGGGTTCAGCCGGGGCCTCCGGCTGTAAGTTCGTAAGCTGAATACCGGCATCATCGGCAATGACCTTCGCGACACGGGAGGTGACCAGCAGCAGCGCTTGGTTGTAGTTGCCCGCCTGCATGAGCGGGACCGCTTCCCGCTGAAATGCGCCCACCTTCCCATCGGGCAGAATCGGCTCCAGCCCATAGCCCACCTCAATGCGGGCGCGATGGTCGTCAATGGCATACAGGATCAGCACTCCGCGGTTGGTGGACTTGCTTCCGACCCCCCATTGATGGAAGAGATCGACCGCGTAGCTTTCTATGTCAGCGCCATCGAGGGACCGGACGGTCACCACCGCGATCTGGGCATGCGCTTTTTCGTCGATCTGGCGGCAGATATCATCCATCTGCGCCATGGTGTTTTGGTCCAGAACGTGGGCAAAATCGTTGACGTAATCGGTGGCTTTGAGCTGGGCAACCGGTTCGGCCTGCGCTGCCAGAGCCAGCATCAGCGAAACGATGACGCCTAGCCACCATTTTGCGCACGAAATCATCACGAGCAAAATTGTACTGGGCAGGCCCGAGTTGCAATCCGACGCCATCTTCATCGTCCCGTATAGAGTAAACTCTTCCCGTTTATACTGCGACCGTGCGCGGCGGAGCCAACTCTGGCGAGTTGCCGAGGCAGGGATTGAGCCAGTAAAATCCGGTGCGACGGCGCAAATGAGCAGCAGGTCCATGCGGGGTAGTGTGTCCCGAGAGTTGGAGGAAGACATCGTGGGCGGCATGATCCCATTAACGGACGCATCTCGACAGCCCAGAAGTTTTCCCATAGTCACGATCTCAATCATCGTCGCGAACGCGCTCGTCTTCGTATTGGAACTGATCGGTGGCGAGGCATTTGTAACACAGTGGTCGGTGATCCCCGCTCATATTGTCGCCGGACGGCACTTGATCACCATCCTGACGTCGCAGTTCATGCACGCCGGCTGGATGCACATTATTGGGAACATGGTGTTCCTATGGGCATTTGGCCCGGAAATCGAAGATACGATGGGCCGGCTGCGTTACCTGGTGTTTTATCTGCTCAGCGGTCTGGTGGCTTCGCTGGCGCAGATTGCGGCCATGCCCACTTCCACGGTTCCCAATCTCGGCGCCAGTGGCGCGATTGCGGGTGTGATGGGTGCCTTTTTGATTACCTATCCGACTGATGAGATACGCGCGCTGCTGATATTTGGCTGGTTCGCCCGCATTACCTTTATTCCCGCTGCGCTCTTGATCGGACTCTGGTTCATCATACAATTCTTCAGTCAAGTCGGCGCCGTGGCGGATGCACAGAGCGGCGGCGTCGCTTATTCAGCTCACGTTGGCGGCTTCATCTTTGGGGTGATTACCGCACGAATGTTTGAGCACCTCGGGCGCAGCGCCGAATCGAGAACCTAGTCATGTCGTCTAGTGCAGAGGAAACCCACGTCGCGAACACCGGCTTGACTACTCAGGAAGCTGAGGCCCGGCTAAGTCAGTTCGGGCCGAATGAGCCGGCAGCGACACAGCAGCATTCCATCTTCTTCGATCTCTTGCATGGATTCATGAATCCCTTGGTTTTGATTCTGGTGATTGCCGCGATCGCGTCGGCATTCCTGGGCGACAAGGTGGATGCGGCGATCATCGGCGTGATTGTTCTGCTGAGCTCCGCTATTGACTTCAGTCAGACTTATCGTTCGCAACGGGCGGTCGAAAAACTTCGTGCGCAAGTAGCCCCCACGGCCACTGTCCTGCGGGATGGGGGGTGGAAAGAGATTCGGCGGCGCGACGTGGTGCCGGGAGACATTGTCCGGCTTTCAGCCGGAGATCTGGTTCCCGCTGATGCGCGCCTCTTGGTTGCGCGCGATCTCTATGTTCAGCAAGCCGCGCTAACCGGGGAATCGCTTCCCGCCGACAAAGAAGCGACCGGAGCACCTGCCTCTACCAAAGCGGATGCGCGCAACATGGTCTTTCTCGGCACATCCGTCGTTAGCGGAACGGCCACGGCAGAGATCGTCGCGACGGGAGCTAAGACTGCCTTTGGCGATATTGCGGCTCGCCTCGGCACACGCCCGGAAGCGACAGCCTTCGATCTCGGTTTGCGGAGTTTTAGCCAACTGCTCGCGCGAACGGTTTTCTTCCTGGTTCTCTTCCTGATTATCGTCAGCGTTGCACGCCACCGCGATCCTCTGCAGTCTCTGATGTTTGCCGTTGCGCTGGCAGTTGGCTTGACACCCGAGTTCCTGCCCATGATCACGTCGGTGACGCTTTCGAAAGGTGCCGTCGCCATGGCCCGTAAGAAGGTCATCGTCAAGCATCTTTCCGCGATTGAGAATCTCGGCAGTCTGGATGTGCTTTGCAGCGACAAAACGGGAACGCTCACCGCTGGAACCATGTCGCTTGACCGCTCTCTCGATCCCTTTGGGAAGGTATCCCAGCGTGCACTGGAACTCGCCTACTTCAACAGCAAGTTCGAGACGGGTATTCGCAGTCCACTGGACGACGTCATCCTCCATCATTCTCCGGCAAAGATCGACGATTACGCGAAATGCGATGAGATTCCGTTCGATTTCGAGCGGAGGCGGCTCTCGGTCGTCGTGGAGCGGCAATCCAAGCGGATTCTCATCACGAAAGGCGCTCCGGAAGGGATTTTTCCGCTGCTCTCCGGTTACGAGATCGACGGCAAAACAGCACCCATCGGCGACGACGCTACCAAGCGCATACAGCAGACCAGCAATGAGCTGAATAACCAGGGATTCCGCTCGTTGGCGGTGGCTTATGTCGAAGTTCCTGTGCTTCCGGACTATTCCGTGAAGGATGAGCGCAATCTGATTCTGGCCGGTTTCTTGAGCTTTGCTGATGAGCCCTTGCCGGACGCCGCCCAGGCTGTGGCTTCATT
>Ga0182027_10005886_pt1 | contig 18503 bp, 17 predicted proteins | sample 712E1DmetaG_FD_121300 | JGI IMG/M metagenome (GOLD analysis project Ga0182027, IMG submission 121300) | Permafrost microbial communities from Stordalen Mire, Sweden - 712E1D metaG (Illumina Assembly) | ecosystem: Environmental > Terrestrial > Soil > Wetlands > Permafrost | place: Sweden... | reverse complement strand
GGAAGATATGGCCCAAGCGATCGGGAGCTCTGTGGAGTCGAAAAAGATCGGCTCGTGGGGAGACATCGCCTGCCTCAGCTTTTATCCCACGAAGAATCTCGGGGCCTGCGGCGATGCGGGAGCGGTCCTGACCTCCTCCGACGCGCTGTCCGAACGGATCAAAAGTTTGAGGAACCATGGGGCGAAGGTGAAATATCACCATGAGGAAGTCGCCTACAACTCGCGTCTGGATGAAATTCAAGCTGCGGTTTTAAGGCTCAAGCTGCGGCATCTGGATGCCTGGAATGAGAAGCGGCGCGCTCTGGCGCATCAGTACTCCGAGGCTCTGAAAGACCTGCCTCTGACGCTCCCGAGCGAAGTCACAGGACGGCATCACGTCTTTCATCTCTACTCCATCCGCTCCGACCGCCGCGACGCTTTAAAAACATTTCTGCAGGAACGGGGCATTTCGACCGGACTGCATTACCCGATCCCGCTGCATCGGCTGCCGGCGCTTCAATCCCTCGGCCACCGGGAAAACGATTTTCCTCACAGCGAAGTCCTGGCGAGGCAGACGTTGAGTCTGCCTCTTTATCCTTTCATGACAGGGGAGGACGTCGCCTACGTGGCGGACGTCGTCCGACGATTTTTTAATACCCATGCCTAAGCTCTCTATCGTTGTGCCAGTCTATAATGAAGAGGCGGAACTGCCCCGTCTGATCACCCTGTTCATGAACGCACCATGCCCGATCGAACGCGAATGGATTTTTGTCGATGACCATTCTTCCGACGGCAGTCTCTCCGTCCTGAACTCTTTGGCGGCCGCACATCACTTCACCGTCCTGACGCAGGAGAAGAACCAGGGGAAGGGGGCCGGTGTCATCCGAGGCATCCGCGAGGCGATGGGAGACATCATCATGGTGCAAGACGCGGACTTTGAGTACGATCCGCGGGAGATCCCTCTGCTGCTTCAACCGATTTTGGACCATCGCGCGGATGTGGTCTTCGGCAGCCGTTTCAAGCAAAGTTCGCTGCAGGTCCACCGGACTTATCATTATTTTGTGAACCGTTTACTCACCGCGATGAGCAACCTGCTCTCAGGCCTTTACCTGTCGGATATGGAAACTTGCTACAAGGTGTTCCGCGCGGACCTGCTTAAATCCATGAACCTGGTGTCCCAGCGCTTCGGAATCGAAGTGGAACTGGCGGCCTATGTGGCCAAGACAAGCGCGCGCCTTTTTGAGATCCCGATCTCCTATTACCCTCGAACGCGCCTCGAAGGTAAGAAAATCAACTGGAAAGATGGGTTGGCCGCCCTGCGCCATCTCGTCTATTTTAATTTTGCAAGATCGTTTAAGGACTGCTTTACGAATTTACCGGCGGCCTATCGGCCGGAGACCTCCGCCAATCCCATGGTGCGTCAGTCATGAGCGGCCGAGGTCGAATATAATAGCGGAGCTTCGGAAAGGGACTTCTATGGCAAAGAAAGCGCTGATCACGGGTATTACCGGCCAGGACGGCTCTTATCTGGCCGAACTCCTCCTCAAAAAGGGGTACGAAGTTCATGGGATCATCCGGCGTTCCAGCTCTTTCAATACCGGCCGTCTCACCGGGGTTTACGAAGATCCTCATACACCGAACACCAAACTCCATTTGAATTACGGGGACCTGACCGATGGAAGCGCTCTCAATCAACTGCTGAAAACCGTCAAGCCGGATGAAATCTACCACCTCGGAGCGCAAAGCCATGTCCGCGTCAGTTTTGATATTCCGGAATACACGGGCGATGTCACGGGCCTGGGGACGCTGCGGATCCTGGACGCCATCCGCGAAAGCGGCGTCAAGACCCGGTTCTATCAAGCCTCCTCCAGCGAAATGTTCGGCAAGGTCGTTGAGACACCGCAGAGCGAGAAAACATCGTTTTATCCAAGAAGTCCGTATGGCTGCGCGAAAGTCTACGCGTATTGGCTTACCGTCAATTACCGTGAATCCTATAACCTCTTCGCTTGCAATGGGATCCTCTTCAACCACGAATCAGAACGCCGTGGAGAAACGTTCGTCACCCGCAAAATCACACGCGCGGCCGCGCGCATTAAAGCCGGCCTTGAAAAGGATCTGTACCTGGGGAATCTCGAAGCGCGCCGCGACTGGGGCTACGCGCCGGAGTATGTGGAAGCGATGTGGCTGATGCTCCAGCAGGACAAGCCTGACGACTATGTGATTGCGACCGGTGAGACTCATTCCGTAAAGGAATTCGTCGAAGAAGCGTTTTCCCATGTGGGACTGAACTGGAAGGACCACGTGAAGATCGACCCTCACTATTTCCGGCCGGCGGAAGTCGATGTCCTGGTCGGTGACGCCTCCAAAGCCAGGAAGGTTCTCGGCTGGTCCCCGCGCATTAAATTCAAAGAACTTGTGCGCCTCATGGTCGACGCCGACTACGCCAAAGCCTCGCGCGAAGCGCAATTTCGTCATGTCGAAGCCAAACGCTGAAATCCCTTTCTCCTGGCCCGAGCAGACGGTGATCGTCACCGGCGGCTCAGGATTCTTGGGATCCTATGTCGTCGAAGCGCTGCAGAAGCGCGGTTGCGGGATGATCGTCGTGCCGCGCAGCAAGGACTATGATCTCCGCGAGGCCTCCGTCATCAGGCGGCTATTATCCGAATCCGCTCCAACCATGATCGTTCATCTGGCCGCGCAATGCGGTGGGATCGGCGCCAATCAGAAAAACGGCGCCCGTTTCTTCTATGACAACGCCATCATGGGCATTCAGCTCATGGAGCTGGCCCGCCAGTCCGGTGTTCGGAAATATGTCCAGGTCGGCACAGTCTGCGCCTACCCGGGCGAGACCCCTGTCCCATTCAAAGAAGACGACCTCTGGAACGGTTATCCGGAACCCACCAACGCCCCCTATGGACTGGCGAAAAAAATCCTTCTCGTGCAGGCTCAGGCTTACCGGCATGATTATCCGGACTTTGACGTCATCTATCTTTTGCCGGCCAACCTCTACGGCCCGCGGGATCATTTTGACCTCGAGAACTCGCATGTCATCCCGGCCCTGATCCGCAAAATTCATGAAGCTAAAGAGGCTGGAAACCAGCCTCTCGAGGTCTGGGGAACCGGCAAAGCCAGCCGAGAATTTCTTTATGCCGGAGATGCGGCGGAAGGCATCCTTCTTGCCGCCGAGAAATACAGCCGTCCGGAGCCGGTCAACCTGGGAACCGGGTCTTCGATCACGATTAAGGATCTGGTTGGCATGATCTGCGAACTGATGGACTACAAAGAAAAGATCGTCTGGAACAAAAGCCGTCCCGACGGCCAGATGAAACGCCAGCTGGATGTGACCCGTGCCCGCAAAGCGTTCGGTTTCCGCGCGAAAACCTCCCTGCGCGAGGGCCTCAAAAAAACAATCGAGTGGTATCTGGCCCATCCTGCATGACCTTGTTTCGCCAAAAATGGATGTTTTAATTACTGGTGCTTCAGGCGTAATCGGGAACTCCCTGGCGCGCCATCTTGCCGCAGAGGGATTCAGGCCGCACCTGACCTCTCGATTTCCGGAGCGGCTGAGAGCCCTGACGCGCGATCTGTCGGCGAGTTCAGCGCCAGCAGCGGCTTACAGCCTGGATCTTCAGGACCTTGTTCAATGCCGTCGCGTCATCGAGACCTTTTTGCGGGAAGCGGCGCACCCTTATGGACTGATCTGTAACGCCGGCGATCTTGGGGAATTGGGTCCGTTTCTAAAACTTGACTTCAATCAGTGGATGGAAAGTTTTCAGCGAAACTTTTTAGGGCATGCGGCAATGATTCATGCGTTCGTTGCCGGCTTTTATGAGAAAGGACTGAAAGGCGGCCGGATCGTCGCACTGAGCGGGGCGGGTCTCGGAGGAAACTCGCTCTTCGCCAATGTAACTAGCTACAGCACAGCCAAAGCGGCTCTGACGCATTTGACGGAAGCTTTAGCGCCAGAATTAGAGCCCCTGAACATGACCATCAATGCCATCGCACCAGGCGCTGTCCTGAGCGGATTTACCGAGCAGGCTATCCAGGCGGGGGAAGAGAGAATCGGAGACTATGCCACCAAGGCGCGGCAATGCAAGGAAACCGGCGGCGTTTCGCCCGAGCTCACGGCGGAACTGGTCGCTTTTCTGATGGGCCCATTGGGTGGGAAGATCACGGGCCGGCTTTTGAGCGCCCGGTTCGACCGAGAGCGGCTACGCCGGGATGCCCACCGGATCGCGGAGAACCCCAACCTGTACCGTCTTCGACGCATCGATGAAGAACTTTTCAGCCCCGGCCCCGGAGGAAAGTCCGCATGAAAACACTTGTCACCGGCGCCGCTGGTTTTATCGGAAGCAGTTTAGTCGACCGCCTCTTAGCGGACGGTAATAGCGTCGTCGGCGTCGACAACTTCTCAACCGGCTGCAGGCAATTCCTGGACCAGGCCCTGCGGAATGATCGCTTCAAACTATATGAGAAGGATCTTCTGGACCCGGCCGCGCTGCAGGGCGTCCTGACGCCCGACATCGAATGGGTTTTCCACCTGGCCGCGAACGCGGATGTCCGCCATGGTTTGGAACATCCGCGCATGGACTTGGAGCAGAATACGCTAGTCACCTGGAATATCCTGGAAACCATGCGCCGCGTCGGCGCCCTCCGCATTGCCTTCAGCTCCACCGGCAGCGTTTACGGAGAAGCGCCGGTGATCCCGACGCCCGAAAATTGTCCATTTCCGGTTCAAACATCGCTTTACGGGGCTTCGAAGCTGGCGGGCGAAAGCTTGATCTCCGCTTATGCCGAAGGCTATCACTTCCGGGCGCTCATCTTCCGCTTTGTGTCCATTCTGGGGGAGCGCTACACGCACGGTCATGTCTTTGATTTTGTGCGGCAGCTCCAGACGGACCCCAGCCGCCTCGCTGTGCTGGGGAACGGCAAGCAAAAGAAATCCTATCTGTACATTGGAGACTGCATCGAGGCCATTTTGGCGGCCGTCCGCCAAGAGACCGGCCTCCCTGCCGAGGTCTACAATCTCGGGACCGACGAATATGTCCAGGTGGACGATTCCATTCGCGAGATCTGCCAGGAAATGAACGTTCAGCCGCGTCTGGAGTATTCGGGGGGAGATCGCGGTTGGGTGGGGGACAGTCCGTTTATTTTTCTGGATTGTTCGAAAATCCGCAAGCTCGGGTGGCGCCCACAGAAATTCATCCGAGAGGGCGTCCGCCTCACGGTCCGTTACTTGCGCGCCAACCGCTGGGTCTTTGAAGCCCGCGAAAAAGAGCATGCCTCATGATTATTACGCGCACTCCGTTGCGCATCAGTATCGGCGGAGGAGGCACCGATCTGCCTTCCTATTACTCCCGGTTCGGCGGTTTCGTGATTTCGGCGGCGATCAGCCGGTATGTCTATATCACGCTGCACCGGACCTTCCAAAAAAACTTTATCCTCAAATACTCGCAACTGGAAACCGTCGATGAGGCCGCAAAAATCCATCACCCGATCATCCGCGAGGCTTTTCAGATGCACCAGATGGAGCCTTATCTGGAGATGGCCAGCATGGCCGATATCCCAGCCGGGACGGGGCTGGGCTCGTCCGGCTCCTTTAACGTCGGGCTTCTTCGCGCGATTTACGCGTTCAAGCGTGAACACATCACGGCCGAGGCTTTGGCGGAGGAGGCCTGTCGCATCGAACTGGATCTCCTCAAGGAGCCCATCGGGAAGCAGGACCAGTATATCGCCGCCATCGGAGGCCTTATTTGCATGGAATTCGCCAAAGACGGCCAAGTGGCCGTTTCCCCGCTGCGGGTTCCCAGCGAAGCGCTGCATGATCTCGAGGATAATCTTCTGATGTTTTTTACCGGTTATTCGCGCAGCGCCAGCGCGGTGCTGGCCGATCAGAAGGCGCGCACGGAAAAAGACGATGGGGCCATGATTGAAAATCTGCATTTCATCAAAGATCTGGGCTTTTCCATTCGCATAGCCCTGGAATCCGGTAACATGGAAGAATTCGCCCGACTGATGCACCAGCATTGGCTGCATAAGAAGAAACGCTCCGCTGGGATCACGAACGATCAAATCAGCGCTTGGTATGAGACGGGGATGGCCCATGGCGCTTTGGGCGGGAAGTTGATCGGCGCCGGAGGAGGAGGCTTTCTGCTCTTTTATGCACGCGACCGAACGGCCCTCCGCAAGGCCATGACTCAGCAAGGGCTTGTGGAAGTCCGTTTTACCTTTGATCTGGAAGGATCCAAGGTGATGGTGACCGATTCTTGATCCGTGTTGGCCTTATCGGCGCCGGACTCATCGGTGGCAAACGCGCGGCTCATTTGTTAGGCGCGAATCTTGTGGCGGTTGCCGATTTGATTCCCGATCGCGCACGCAAGCTGGCGGAATTACATCAAGCGACGGCAGAGAAGTCCTGGGAGTCGCTGGTGAAACGAGCCGATATTGAGATCGTCATCGTTTCCGCGACCCATGATGCCCTGGCCCGCTGCACCATCATGGCCCTGGAAGCCGGTAAACATGTCCTGATCGAAAAACCCGCCGGGAAATCGCTCGAAGATATCCAGCAAATCGCCGCCGCCGCTCGCAAATCGGGCCGAAAAGCCCGGGTGGGATTCAACCATCGTTTCCATCCGGCCTTCCTACAGGCCAAACAAATGATCCTCGAAGACCGGATTGGTCCACTCATGTACATTCGCGCCCGCTATGGGCATGGGGGCAGGCTCGGTTATGATCGCGAGTGGCGCGCCAATCCGGCGCTCTCCGGCGGTGGGGAGCTACTGGACCAGGGTGTCCACTTGATTGATCTCTGCCGATGGCTGGGGGGAGAATTTAAGTTGAAATGGGGCACTGCCAAAACGTTCTTTTGGGACATGCCTGTGGAAGATAACGGCTTTCTGTTGCTGGCTTCTCCGGATGATAAACGCATGGCCTATTTGCACGCCAGCTGCACCGAATGGAAAAACCTATTTGACTTTGAGATATTCGGGAAAATGGGGAAATTGGAAATCTCAGGGCTCGGCCGCAGCTACGGCGTCGAGGAGCTGCGTTACTATCGCATGAAGCCCGAAATGGGTCCGCCGGAAATACAGGTGACGGCATTCCCGGATGAAGACAAATCCTGGCAAGCCGAGTTCGATGCATTCTTGAAGGAACTCAACGGGCAATCGACCCCGCTGGGTACGCTCGAAGATGCCGCCCGCGCCATGGAGATCGTCCGGTCGGTCTATGCGACTTCATGCAGTGCATGATAAACTATATCGCGAAACAGTAAGGGAGAATTTGATGTCATTTCCGGACCTGAAAATTGCCGTCTTTGCCGACGGAGCCCACCGAGACGCCATGATCAAGCGCTATCAGGAAGGTTTTGTGAAGGGCTTTACAACCAATCCGACGCTGATGGCCAAAGCCGGACTCAAGGACTACCAGGCCTTTGCGGAGTCCGTCCTTTCAGTGATTAAGGAACTGCCGATATCCTTTGAGGTTTTTTCCGACGATTTTGACGAAATGGAAAAACAAGCCCGATTGATCGGTTCGTGGGGACCGAACGTGAATATCAAGATCCCGATTACGAATACGCAAGGGGCCTCCGCCTTGACGCTGATCCGGCGACTCCTGGATCACGGCCTCAAGCTCAATATCACGGCCATCCTGGCGGCGGAGCAAATTGAAGGGCTTCGCCAGATTTTGAAAGCCGCCGACGATGTCATCGTCTCGATTTTTGCGGGCCGCATCGCCGATTCGGGTGTCGATCCCATGCCCATGATGAAGAAAGCCGTGATGGATTACCGTCCGCTGCCTAAAGTTAAAATACTTTGGGCAAGCCCCCGGGAAGTCTTGAACATCTATCAGGCCGAATCCTGCGGCTGCCACATCATCACGGCGACGGACGATCTGATCGAAAAACTACATCTGCACGGCAAACCCCTGAACGAGTTTTCGCTCGACACCGTGAAGATGTTTTACAACGATGCCCAAAAGGCGGGGTTTTCTCTAAGCGTTTCATCGAAGGAGAACATTCATTGAAAACATTTGCACAAACGTTTTTAGATGAGGGGATTGAACTCCTCCGCCGTATCGATGCCGATTCCGTTGACAAGGTGGCGCAAGGGTTGGCGAACGTACGCGCTCGCGGAGGGCGGCTTTTCATTTTGGGGGTCGGGGGGTCGGCCGGGCATGCGAGCCACGCCGTGAATGATTTCCGCAAAATCTGCGCTTTCGAAGCCTATACGCCTACGGACAATGTCTCAGAACTGACCGCCCGCATCAATGATGAAGGGTGGGACGGCTCTTATGCCGCCTGGTTAAAAGGTTCACGGCTGAATGAAAAAGACGCCCTCCTGATCTTTTCGGTCGGCGGCGGCAACCGCGAAAAACATATCTCTGTCAACCTCGTGCTGGCCTTGGAGTTAGCGCGGGAGTGCCGTGCAAGCATCTATGGCATTGTCGGAAAAGATGGGGGATATACGAAGCAGGTGGCCGACGCCTGCATCATCATTCCCGTCATTACGGCCGAGCATATCACGCCCCACACGGAAGGATTCTGCTCCGTCCTCTGGCATTTACTGGTCAGCCACCCCAAGCTAAAAGTCAATCAGACCATGTGGGAAAGTGTCTCCCGCTAAGTTCCAATCGTTTGCTCGCCTCAGGGTTAAACAATGATATCGATTGTCGTCCCCTGCTTTAACGAATCAGAAAATATTTCAGCTCTTGCGAGAGAGGTCCGAACCCAGTTCGAGTCCCGGCGGGAGCCCTATGAAATTATTTTCGTCGATGACGGGAGCACGGACGATACACTGCAAAGGATTAAAAGCCTTCCTGCCGGGGCGAATACGCGATTTATTTCTCTGTCGAGGAACTTTGGACATCAATTGGCGCTCAAGGCCGGTTTAGATTACGCAGAAGGAGATGCCGTGATCACCATGGACGGAGACCTGCAGCACCCGCCGAGGCTTATCCCAGATCTTTTGGCGAAATGGCGCGAGGGTCATGCCATTGTCAATACCGTTCGGCGCCGCACCGGGCAGGCTGGTTTTTTCAAAAACAACACCTCCAAATTGTTCTATTGGATTTATGAAAAGGTGTCCGGTATGCCGCTGGCTCCCGGCTCGGCGGATTTTCGCCTTTTAGATAAACAAGTCGTCCTAGCGCTGCGGCGCTTCAAAGAACCCCATTTATTTCTGCGAGGACTGATTCACTGGGTAGGATTCAAAACGGCGACCGTTGACTATGACGCCGATCCGCGATTTGCCGGTGAGACCAAATATTCCCTCAGCAAAATGGTCCGCTTTGCCCTGGACGGCATCATGACCTTCTCCATCAAGCCGCTCCGGGTGGCTGGTTTCATAGGAGTTGCCATTTCTTTTTTCTCGGCCCTGTATATGGCTTACGGCCTTTTCATCGTAATGTTTACGGATAGGGCGATCGTCGGCTGGGCCTCCATTCTGGTCTCTGTGCTTTTCCTGGGAGGCATCCAGATGATATTTCTCGGTCTACTGGGGGAGTATATCGGGAGAATCTTCATGGAAAGCAAAGATCGCCCGCAATACCTCATCAAAGAACAATCCCTGCGATCATAATGGCACTTTGATGATGAAATCGAAGTCTTGCTCATCTCTTGTTCTATTGGGATTAATCATGGCTCCGCTGATTTTTTCAGTCGGATTCTCGCGTCTTTATAATGAAAGCTTTTTTCTGCTTTTTCCTTCTCCCAGAGGCGATGACGAGCAATATTTTGACCACCTGAACGTATGGTTCAGCGACCACCGATACTCTCCGGTTCCCGCTCCGCACTGTGAGGCTCCAAAAAACTATCGAGGTGTTGGCTCCGCATCCCTTTGGATTCCGGGCTATCTCTTGTTCAAATGGGGCGCTCATCCGCTAAAAAGTTTTCTTGAACTTCGCGACATGGATGATGATCAATTCCTGCGCATAGGCGCCGCCACCAGTAATTACCTGATCGCCAGCGCCGTCCTGCTCCTCACCTTTTTGATCCTGGCCTCTTATGTAAGTGTTGACACGAATATCGCGTTTACCCTAGTGATGTTCTTCGGCGGATTGGCGCCGTATTATTTCTTTCGCCGGCCATTAATGTCTCATGCGGCGGAGACGTTTTATTTTATTCTGGCCATCTACGGAATCGAAAGAATGAAAATCGATGCGGCCAAATGGGCGCCTTATCTGGCGACCGGATTCGCGCTGGCGGGCCTTTTATGCACGCGTTTTCAGCTTCTTCCCGTCGTCGCCGTGATGATCCTTTTGCTTGCCTATGATCTCCGGAAGCGGTGGAAACAGTTTTGCGTGATGCTGCTCGTTTTCGCCCTTCCAGTCGGCCTGCAGTTCTTGATCAATCGTCTCAGCTATGGACGCACCCTAATCCCTCCTGTCGAGGTCAGACCTTTCATGACCGCGACGTACCTTTTTGAAATCGGTCGCATACAATTTCAGAGGATCGTGCGTCTTTTTTTTGGAACGGATTGGGGACTTGTCCTCATGTTCCCATGGATTCTCTTCGTTTTCTTTCTGACGCGCCGTCAGTTGAAGAGCCTGCATCCCTTCAGCGCGTCGTGGCTGATTGCCCCTTTCTTTTCCATACTCCCTGCCGTGAATTTTAAGGCGCACGGGGCTTCTTACGGCTACCGCTATGTGAATGTACTGCTTATCGCCTTAGGCTTTGCCGCCGCGATGGGGTTCGAGGGCTTCCTTCAACGGTTCAAGGCGCGCCGGTGGGGATACTTGATTTTGGCGGCATGTTTTTTCATCAGTCTGACGCATTACGTCGCTTTTGAAAGCGACAAAGACCGCTTTACGCTCCTGCTGGAAGCCAATACGGTGGAAGGGCCTCAAAGGATTGAATTTATAACGATCGATTCCACCGACTGGGTCAATGGCCGCTATTCTAAAAATGTCTATGGCCTGTTCCGGCATCCCAAATTGCTGCTGGAAAAATATGGCGCCGCGCCTTTGCCTTTGTATCTTGGGCATAAACTCCCGCAAGTGCAGGAGTATGTGCGGCGTCATCGAATCAATTTTAATAGCTATTGGCGATATGCCTTGATGCTTCTTTTTATGTATCTGGCCTGTTTTGCCCTTGTGGCCGGCTTATGGGGAAAGCGGTTCGCAGAATCCTTTAAATCTCCTCGGACATGAAATTCATCCTCGGACATCCGCTTCTGGTCGCCGCGGCGGTCCTGATCCTGCCGTTGTGGATGAAGATTCGAAATCGTCTAGAGCCTGCAGCCGAGAAAATGTGGTTCAGACAACCTGGGGCAGCTTATGCCATGGGCTTTGGCCTGACTCTGTTTTACGCCGCCTTTTACCTGGCGCGCCCTTCGTACTATGTCCTCTTTCATGGCGGCGCGTGCGGGGATCCCTATTTCCTGGTCCTGAACGCCCTTCTGGACCCGAATTATTTTCACGCCAAACATCTATTTTTCCCGACCGTGCCGGCCCAAATTCTGAAGCTCGCTCTGAAATTCGGCATTTATGATCCTCTGGATCTGATGTATTTTGAAAAAGCCTACCTCTTTTTTTCGCTGCCCAACCGTCTGGCGGCGCTGCCGGGCGCCCTCATGATGTTCTGGCTGCTACGGCGCCTGCGCTATACGACGAATTGCGCCTTGCTTGGCGTGGCATTTTTGGCCGCCACCTTCGGGTATTGGTTTTGGGCGATCCAAAGCAATTCGATGGGCTTTTTGCTTCCTTTCATCCTTCTTGCCTTCGGAATCACCTGGACCGCCCTCGCGCGCCGAAGCGTCGGATTATCGTTTCTCAGCGGCGTCATGCTGGCCGGCTGCGTCTACGTCCATATTTCCTCCGTGTTTATCGCCGCCGGGCTTGCGGCCTTCGCCTCGGGCGTTTACCTCTATCAGGACGTTTTCAGGTCAGGCAGTCGCTCGTGGGCGCGCCTGATCGCCCTGGGCCTTGGCATCCTGATTATGGCCCTAATTTTCTGGATACTTGCCGGCCGTTGGGTCGGATCGATGAGCCCCAGCCGTATTATCCTGGGTTTGTCGGAGTCCGATCGGTGGTCCGCTCTGCATTTCGATTTTCGAACGCTCGGGATCGCACTCAAACAGGCGATCAGCACTTCTTTGCTGCTGCTGCTCGGCTTTTTGCAGATCCCGCGGATTCACCGATGGGAAACTGTGCTGATCGCCCTCCAGCTCGGCCTCCTGCTCGCCCTGGCCGCCTCTTGTTTTACCAGGCGCTGGGATTCTCTGCAGCAGGGGACACGCGGACTGGCTTTTGGAATGGCTCTGACGGCTTACGGCGTCGCCGCCATCGGTTATTCCGTATTTCCCAAATGGTCGTTCCCTCAGTATTACGCCTCCGTTACGCCCGTCATCGTGCTGCTGCTCCTGCTTCTTGTCCTTCCGGAGTCCGAGGATCAAACGCCCGCTTCGAATGGATGGCTCCTGTTGGCTTTGACGGCCGGGATGATTTCAACCAACGGGTTTTCCACGAGCAGGATATTCCAGGATAGCCCTATGGGAGATGCCGTTTATCGTCGCCTGCAAGCCATACGGGAAGTCGCAGGCTCCCGGCATGTGATCTATTATGGGGCCGACCGAGATTATTATTGGAATCAGGACCAGATTTCAGCGTATTACGCTCATTCGCCCAAGTTCTCGAACATTACCTGGCGCGAGCCGATGGCCTGGACAGATGTGCTGATTAAGGCGAAGCAAAGTCCCATTCTGCTCTTATTAAGCGCCGATGATTATCCGGACACGACCCCACTTGTCCAGTCGGGCATATCATTTCGATCATGCCGCGCCCGCTCGGACAATGCCCCCTTGTTTTACAGCATCCCTTGATGGGTGAAGTGCTAAAATAGCGGCCTACTAACGTGATAAAGCGCTTCTTTCTCTGCTTTTTCGCCCTTTTAATTGTTGGAGGGGGATATTGTTTTCCGCGCATTTTTAAATACCCCGATCCGCGTGATCCGCATCGCTACCATCATCATCTGGGGGACGGATGCAGCGAACAAGACGCCATCCACTCCTTCTATTACTGGACGAAGCACGGCTATCTCGAAAACGGCGCCTTACCCTGCCGCTCCACCGACTTTACTTCTCACTGTGTCGGGTATACGCATTACCCTCCGCTCCCTCAGCTCATGGCTTCCTGGAATCTTCAGCTCTTTGGCGGAGTGCGGGACTTTATCCCGGCCCTACAGAAAACGCGAGTCGTTTTCTTTTTGCTCGATGCTCTACTGGCCGCCTTCGCACTTGCCTTGATAACCGCCGCTTGTTTTCTTGGCACATGGCAGACCCTCCTTGTGAGCGCACTACTTGGCTTTTCTAAAGGCTTCTGGCTTTATGCCGACAATCTCTACGGCCATGGATATGCGGTCGCGATCATGGGGATACTGATTGGGCTTGTCCTGAGCCAGCGCCCGGCGCGGCCCATTCTTCAAGAGGCTACTGCTCTTAAGCTCTATGCCTTTTTTGTCTTCCTCTGCCTTTGGGTCGATTGGGAGCCGGCGCCAACAGCTTGGTTACTTCCTGGATGTTTTCTGTTCATGGATCAGGATTGGAGATGTCGACGACCTTCCGCCCTTCGTTTTTTTAAAACGGCCGTCGTCTTTTCTCTGTTAGCCCTGTCGTGCCGACTCGCCCAAAACGCCTATGGATTGGGAGGATTGACAGCCGCGCTACAAGATTGGTTTGGAGCGGCAACAGCGCGAAGCCTGGACATTGGAGCACGTGGTCACGGGGGTACCCTTCATTGGAATTTCGGGTTTATGCTGCATTACCTTTACAGGATGGCGGCGGGACACTTTTTCATGATGCGAGCTGCTGGAGCAGCAGCCATTCTGCTTTTCATGACCGCGATGATTTATAAGAGACGTTGGCGGGACATTTTGTTCTTTATCTATGTCTACCTGGCCGCCACATCCTGGAACTGGATTATGCTGCAACATTCTATTATTCACTTTTTCACTCAACGCTACGCCGTCTGGCCTGCGACGCTGGCGTTCGCACTGTTCCTTGAATGGGCGGCGTTGGAGGCACGGAATCGACGTGGGATTCAAAAATGAATGAGGCCCTCGTGACGGGAGAGCGAATGGCAAAATCCGATTGGCACGAGACACCAACGGTCAGCATCGTTATCCCGTGCTTGAATGAAGAAACCACGCTGGGGTCCGTTTTAAGCGAAGCCTCTGATGCATTCCGGCAGTCTCCTTATACCTTCGAAATGATCGTAGCGGATAACGGCTCTACGGACCGCAGCCGTGAAATCGCGCTCGAACATGGTGCCAAGGTCATTCCGGTCCCTTCTCGCGGTTACGGCGCCGCTCTTCTTGGAGGATTTAATGCCGCGACGGGTCACGTGATTCTTTTTGGAGATGCGGATGCCACGTATGATTTTAAACAGGGCCCGACCCTCGTTTCACAACTTCTCAAATCCAAATCCGCCATGATCATGGGCACTCGAATACGTGGGGATATCGAAAGCGGAGCCATGCCTCTCCTGCATCGGTATCTGGGCACACCCGCTCTCACGCATTTGATCAATGTCCTTTTCAAAGGGAAGATCACAGACTGCAATTCCGGTTTCAGGGCGTTCTATCGAGAGAATCTATCTCGTTGGCAGGCAGGATCCCCGGGGATGGAATTTGCTTCCGAACTCATCGTGAATTGCCTTAAAGCGGGGGATGAAATCACCGAGCTCCCGATTACGCTCCGCAAGGACATAAGAAACCGTGCTCCACATCTGTCCACCTGGCGCGATGGGATGAGGCATCTTCTCTTTATTCTCTCGCGGGCTCCGCAGGGCTTCACGTGGGCCGGTTTAGCCCTCCTATTGGCCAGCCTGACCGTCGCGCTGCCATCGATGCTCTTGGGCGCAACCCGTTGGCACTCGATTGAGATTTTTGATTTTCATTCTTTGATTCTGGCGAACCTGATTGGCTTCTTGGGAACTCAGGCCATGTCCTATGGCTTGCTGCTGGACACACAGACCGCGCATCCGCTCCCGATCAACCAGTATTTGCTGGCCATTCGTGAGGAAGTTCTCCTAAAGATCACGTCTGCGCTCTTGGCGCTTGTTCTTGGATTTGTCGTATTTATCGTAATCGTATGGCTCCGTCATGGTTTCAATAATCTCCACTTCCTCAGATCCAGCCTATCCCTGCTATATATCACAACCGTTCTGGGCAATCTCGCGCTAGGGCTTTTCCTTGCCCATATCCATAAGCGCGTATAAGCACACTCATACAAGACTATTGACATCGGCGAAAACGAGGGTTAGAATGTTCACACTTTGAACAATCAGCCCCTGTCGGAAAAGGAATTCGAGATAATCAATATTATCGCTGATGGATTCCGCTCAAATCAGCGTGAATTGTCAACGCATATTGGATTATCGCTGGGAATGACGAATCTGCTCCTAAAACGCCTGGCGACTAAAGGTTTACTGAGGATAAAGCAACTCGACGCGAAAAAGTTCCAGTATTTGCTCACCCCTCAGGGATTATCTGAAAAGGCCAAAAAATCCTTTCATTACACGCGCAAGACCCTCCAAAGCTTTGGCATTATAAAGGAAGAAATCAAACGCCTGTTGAAGGCTAATCTAACCCCAGAAATTAAACAGTTTTATGTTGTGGGAGAAGGCGATCTGGCGGATTTAGTCAGCATGCTTCTGAGGGATCAATTCCTCGGGGAGAAATACCTTATAACTCGCATGGTCCACTTGCCTGCAGAGGTGCCCGGGGAATGTCTGGTCATAGATGCCTTATCCGAACCAGGCAGTTCATCCAATGGGCTCAAAAATCATATTTATCTCTTAACTTCGTTATCAGAAAATCTGAATTTTCATGAAAACGCTGTAAATAAGACGGTGGCTCGATGAGTACCAAAGACTTCATTCCCTACGGTCGCCAGACCATCGAAGAGGATGATATTAAGGCCGTGACAGACGTTCTGCGATCGCCTTTTTTGACCACGGGGCCAAAGGTCAAAGAATTCGAAAACGCCGTTGCCGACTATGTGCAAGCCAAGGAGGCCGTCGCGGTCTCTTCCGGCACGGCGGCCCTCCACGCCGCCATGGCCGTAGCCGGCCTCGGCCCGGGGGACGAAGTCCTGGTTCCCAGTTTGTCTTTCCTGGCCACGGCGAACGCCGCCTTGTACGTGGGAGCAAAACCGGTGTTTGTGGATTCCTTAGCGGATGGCTTCAATATGGATCCGCAGGATGCGGCTCGCAAGATCACGAAACGAACGAAAGCCATCGCTCCCGTCGACTTCGCCGGCCAGCCACTGGACGAATTTCTTTACCGGTTGGCCAAAGAACGAGGTCTGTTAATCATCGAAGATGCCGCCCACGCTTTAGGCGCGCGGCAATCGGGGCGAATGGTGGGGTCGATCGCGGATCTGACTGTTTTTAGCTTTCACCCCGTCAAGCACATCACCACAGGAGAAGGGGGCATGGTGACTTGTCTGAACCCCGCTTTGGCGCGAAAACTCCGGCAATTCCGGCACCATGGCATTGACGTGGACGTGGTGCAGCGCGATTTCGAGCAGCGCTGGTCCTACGACATGACGGCGCTTGGCTATAACTACCGTCTTACGGACCTGCAATGCGCTCTGGGCATTTCCCAGCTGAAAAAGATCGAGCGCTTTTTGGAGCGCCGCGAATCCATCGCCAGGGAATATGACACCGCATTTGCGGACCTGTCGTTTGTTCAATTGCCGCCGCGGTCTGTCGGCACAGACCGGCATGCGTGGCACCTGTATATCATCCGGCTCAAGACCAGCGAGCTGGGTTTTTCCCGGGATGACGCTTTCAATCGGCTGCGTCGCCAGCAGATCGGGGCGCACGTGCATTACCGGCCGATTCATCTGCATCCGTACTACAAAGCTCTCGGCTGGAAACCGGGCGACTGCCCGCAGATTGAAAAGACATTCATGGCGATGCTCTCGCTTCCGATATATCCGGGCATGACGCCGGAGATGGTTCGTCGGGTTATCGCTGCCGTCAAAGAGCTCGGCCAGGTCAAGGTTTAAGGACATGCGGCGGATGCGTTAATCGCCGCAAGTCCCGTCGAAAAGGAATAGCGAACGGGAGGATGTATGCCTATTAATGGACAAACCATTCTTATCACCGGGGGAACCGGCTCGTTCGGAAAAGCTTTCTTGCGAACGCTTCTCCGGGATTTTAAGCCTAAGAAGGTGATCGTTTTCAGTCGGGACGAACTGAAGCAATTTGAAATGGGCCAGGAATTCACCTCCAGCCCGATCCTGCGTTTTTTCCTGGGTGACATCCGCGATCAAGAACGGCTTTTTCGCGCCTTTCACGGCGTCGATATCGTCGTCCATGCGGCAGCGCTCAAACAGGTCCCGACACTCGAATACAACCCGTTTGAAGCCGTGAAGACCAATATCCTCGGCGCGGAAAACATTATTAGCGCGGCGATCGACCAGAAAGTCAAAAAGGTCGTCGCTCTAAGCACCGACAAGGCCGTCAATCCCGTCAACCTCTATGGGGCGACCAAATTGTGCATGGAAAAGCTGTTTGTCGCGGGAAACGCTTATGCGGGGGACGCACAGACGCGCTTCAGCGTCGTGCGCTATGGAAATGTCATCGGCAGTCGAGGCAGCGTCATCCCTTTCTTCCGCAAGATGCGTAAAACCGGAGAGCTTCCCATCACGGATGAGCGGATGACGCGCTTTTGGATCACTCTCCCCCAGGCCGTTCAGCTTGTGTTGAAATCTCTCGCGCAGATGCAGGGCGGGGAAATCTTCGTTCCCAAGATTCCCAGCATGAAGATTCTGGATCTGGCCAAGGCCATCGCCCCCGAATGCAGGCTTAAGACGATCGGGATCCGGCCCGGAGAAAAATTGCATGAGGTCCTTCTGACCGAGGACGAATCACGCCACGCGGTGGACTCTGGCGGAATGTATATTATCCAGCCGGATCATCCTTTCTGGGCCCTCAACGGATCGGACAAAAAGATCTCCGCGAAAAAGCTGCCTATGCATTTTCGCTATTGCAGCGACAACAACACCGACTGGCTGACCCGGGAGCAGCTGAGCGCCATTCCCGAAGTGTCAGAATCACCGTCCCTCGCACAAAAAGAAGTGTCCCCCGGCTGACTGTGATGGCTTCAAGGTCTCGTGATTTGAGCGGCAGCGGTCGATTATGCCTGGGCACAGCTCAGTTGGGGATGGAGTACGGGGTGGCCAATAAGACCGGCCGTCCCTCCATGGAGATGGCGAACATCATGGTGGGCACGGCTTGGGCGCAAGGCGTGCGTTTCTTTGACACGGCTCAGGGGTATGGAGAAAGCGAGCAGGTTCTGGGAGACTGCCTCCGGCACGTGCCGGAGCCATCAGAAGCCCGGGTCATTACGAAGCTGGAGGCAAGCCGTCACTTCTCCAACCCTTCATCGGTCCGCGAGAGTATCGTCGAGTCGCTGAAACGTCTTCAGATCCCGACCCTCTATGGAATTCTGATCCATAACTTCTCTCAGATGGATGACGCAGTACGCGCGACGCTAAACGCTTTACGCGAACTCCAGC
>Ga0182027_10005885_pt1 | contig 18508 bp, 10 predicted proteins | sample 712E1DmetaG_FD_121300 | JGI IMG/M metagenome (GOLD analysis project Ga0182027, IMG submission 121300) | Permafrost microbial communities from Stordalen Mire, Sweden - 712E1D metaG (Illumina Assembly) | ecosystem: Environmental > Terrestrial > Soil > Wetlands > Permafrost | place: Sweden... | reverse complement strand
TCTTCAGTCGCTTCGCTCCTTCAGAATGACATTATTACCTTTTTAGACCAGACCCATTATAATTTAAGATACTATTGATTATGATTTTTAACTTATAAAAAGCAGATAGTTAAAATTGTGAAACTCTTTGTTGCCAGTTATCGTCTTGTAATTCACCACGTTTTGTGGAATTAACTAGCGTGTAATCTGAAAAACCTGAAAGGTCAGCAAAGACAAAAATCACGCCTCCTTCAACCTCATTATAATGCCAGATTTCATATGGTTTTGTATCCATTTGATTCGGGAACCTTTCAATTTCACTCGGTTCACCGTATAAAATGAACACTCTTCCACGGTCAGTTTTCCAACCTATTTTATTAGCATGACTAAAACGCTGGTTGCTTATATCTACTCTATTTAAATATTGTTTAAAAGGATCCTCTCCCTGAGTAGTTAAAACTTTATCACGGTCTTTCCAAAAATCAAACATAAATTGTCTCTTCGCCTCGAGTCCGGCCTTTTGGGGATACCTTTTAATTTCCTTCGGTGTTGCAGAATATTTAGATTTTTCCCAAAGATCATCGAGTTCCTCTTCAGACATAGCTCCGAACTGGCTGCTAAGCGTAGCAAGGTTTACTGTTGATAAAGAATCTTTAACGGGAGCCACGGTGGGGTTAAAGACATAAAACTTTTTGGATGTAGACACACCGTAATTACCAACACTGTCAATAACTGATACTGTCAGCGTATAAGAATCAGTAGGAAGTTTATTTATTGCAACAGAGCCGATTTCAACATCTGAGGGATATCCCTTTGGTAATTGTTTTGTCTTTCGCCAAACTAATTGCCCTTTACTGTTATAAACAAGGTGATAAACCTTCAGAATATGGTCTTTAGCCTTTTTATCAAGGTTATATAATTCTGAGTAATAAAACACGACAGGTTTATTTATGCCAAATACTATTGTGGGAGCAGGAACAACCTCAAGTCCATTCTTGTAAAATATTGAATTTTTATCTTGTGAATCCTGCAGAATATTTGAAGCAAGTTGAATATCACTTATAGTTAAAGATGAATCATAAAAACGTCGCGCAGTAAAATATTCGTTATAATATTTCAAAGATTCTTTTTTATTATTCCCTCCCCCTACAACAAGTTTGTATTTACCTAATGGTAATTTGAAATCTAATAGACCCACCAGATTTTTATTGTTATTCAGCTCTGAGGAATCCTTAATGGGATGATTTATTAACCAGTGTTTATCAAGAACAACTTTTCCCGAGGAAGAATCCGAAACAGTTATATATAATATTCCTTCAAGGTATTTATTATCATCTTTAGAAGTCAATGTCAATTTGTCCTGGTTGAAAGAATAATACACTTCAAGATAATTCGAAACCGAATCATACCCAAACTGTGCATAATCAAACTCAAAAATCGGAGTGTTAGTCTGCGGGAAAGCTAGGTTGATTGAAAAAAGAAACAGAGAAATAAATAAAAGAGATTTCATACTCAAACGTGTAAATTATTAAAAAAGGCGTCTAAAGAATTAGACGCCTTTTCCTTAAATAAAAAATATCTTAATCCATACAAAGTTTGATGGAGAAAGTGTGATTAGGATTCGGGAATTCTTTTACCTGCTGGAAAGAATAATCGAAAACAAAATGGAAACCTTCGGTAAAGCCATAATTTACTCCGGCTCCGAATGTAAATCCATTATTAATATTTGAAATAGGGCCGTTTGAATTCTCTAAACTGGAACTATATCCGCCCCTAAGGAAGAACATATTTCTAAAGCCATATTCCAAACCAACTTTTATTTCATCTTCCATAACATTATTATTTCTGAACGTAGCACCAATCATAAAATTATTTTGATCATCAATATTAAAATTGTATGCAGAACTCAATTCGAAATAACTTGGAAGCTGGAATTCTTCAGTAGGCACATTATAATTTGCAGGTTGGCCTCCATTTAGTCCGCCGGCAAGGGTTGTTGGATATTGAAGGCTGTTCCCCTTGAATGACATATTTGTTCCGATATTCTTTACGGCAACTCCGATAGAAAGATTGCTGGGGAACCGATACTGAACTCCAAAATCAACGGCAAACCCTACTGCTGACAAATCAGTTATAGTTTCACTGATAATTTTTGTGTTTACTCCAACACAAACTCTGTCAGTTATAATTTTTGCGTATGTAAGTCCGGCCACAAGATATCCCGGAGAATATGTTGCTCCGTTTCCGTCTGGTATATCATTTGTGGTTACAGGTATACTACCGAAATTCAATGTTTTAACCGATAAAGCCAGTGAACCAAAATCACCAAGGCTACTGCCTATAGCAAAATAATTGATATTGATTCCAGCCAGGTATGATGTGAAGCTGAACATTGCTTCTGTACCTTGTGTCTGACTGAAACCTGCCGGGTTATAATACAAGGCTTCAAGCCCTGTTATATTTGAAAGAAATGCGCCGCCTGTGGCTATTCCACGGGCGCCAACAGGAATAAGTAACTCGTCTGCCCCGGTAGTTCCCTTTCTGGAGGAATCTCCGGCATAGACTAATACCGACCATAAAATCAGTATAAACGTAAAAAGCTTTCTCATATTTAAACTCCTAATTTTTTCCATCTATAATGCGGCAGCTTTACGCTGCCGCGTATAAAAATTAATAACTCTTAATCTGTTTTTGTGGCATGATAATAGCGAACTTCAAAACCTTATCACCATAACCCGGACAGGAAACAATGGCCAGGTACATTCCCGATGCAGCTCTTAATCCCGCTTCATTCTGTAGATTCCATTGAATGAATGGGGATTTTCCATCAGTCGTTAATGTCCTTATCCTTGTTCCGGATAATGTAAATATATTAATTGTTACTACCTGATCAGGTAAATTTGAGAAAGTTACGAATGGTGCATCCGGTGATCCCTGAGGGTTATAACTTGTCTGTGAATTATAACCGTACAGAGGATTCGGGTATACATTAACTTTATCAAACAAAGATTTCTTACTTGTAGTGCTTAATGTGCCACCAAGCTGTGTTGTAAACCGATACTCATCCGTTGAAGTATATGGATAAGTAGTTATTGGTATTGTAAGTTTATCTCCCGGTACAAAAAATTTACCCGTAGTGTCCTTTCTTTGCATGGCCACTAAATATAACGTATTTAACCAAGGAGACGATGCTATGCTTTTCAAGCTGTCGCTGACAGGTGCATTGAGAGTGTATCCATTTACTATTTGAGCCCATGCTGATGAATTTCCGGTATATTGAATCTGACTGCCGGTTGAATCATATGGAGAATCAAAAACAAGTATCACCTCCCAGGATTTGAGAACTGATAAGCCCGGATCCCAATTGCCATCAGGATTACCGCCAAATGCTGCACTTCTTTCTATAAACCCGACTGCTAACCGTCTCTTTTCGATATTAGCAGAATCAACAACCCATGCGGAGAATGGTATTTTTACAAAACCATTCGCATGGCCATTAACCACATCCCAATTACCGATATGGGGTTTTGAGGCAACTGTGTCAGTACCTTTTATTCCGCCTGCATAAACGGTTGAATTCAGACGGCCAACTACAGTTCCTACGACTCCATTCACATACCTGTAAGCATATGATGAGTCGCCGAAACGCAGCTCCACTTGTCTCAATCTATTTGCTGTGACACTTTTTGAACGAAGGGTTTTGATGGAATCAAATCCTATTCCAGCGCCTAATGATGAAGTAGGTGAAGGAGCTGGAACATCTAAGCCAAGATAAAATGCTCCCTGTGCATTAGCGACTCCGCCAAATGCAGTGTACCATTGTTTAGAGGTAGGGTAAACAACCCCATTATTTGAATATACCGGTGAACCCATGGTGGGTATCAATGGTTGTATTCTTGGAATGAAACCCTCAATTGGTGTTCCTGCGTAATTTGTTGTATCAAAGTTGTATACTTGTGACGAATCTACCCAAACTTTCCCGGTCTGGGTATTTGTTAATGACCAATAAGGATTATAATATCCGTCTAATGGATTCGTGTCGCTGAAGAAATCCACTTTATAAGTATTACCGGTAAGTTTAGTCTGATCTACAACAACATATTTTACTGACCCGCTTGAAGGCCCGTTTGTTTTTGTAGATGGTGTACTTAATGTTACAGGGTTGTACTCATCTGAATTCATCGTAACTGTCATTAATGGACTTTCAAATTCTTCAATACCGCCCCCTGAAGGATCATAATAATCTCCGCTTTTTCCATCATAAACTCCTGTAGCTTTGTCAACCAGCGACCAGTTATTGACGGTATATTCGGTAACAGTAAAATAATACTGATGACCTTTAATCAGGGCATTATTGGTTGAAGGATCACTCGATAATCTGAATTTAACGCGGCCGGCTGTTGTATCTATAGCAACAAGTGAATCTAATTTGTTGCCTGCCGGAGCCGATGCTTCCTTTAAATCAATTCCGCCGTTAAGAGCTAAAGCATAAAGATCCTGAATTGAATCCCTTAAATCATATCTGGCAATAATCATTGAATTTGGTTGATTATTTATAGTCACTGCTTTAACATTCGTAAAATACTGTGTAATATAGAATCCATGAACATTCCTGTTAACATAAAATACGCTGTCAATGGCATTATATTTTATATTCTTTGTAGTAGGCCATGTAAAATCAATAAAGCCATCACCGGTTTGACTTGTCCATGCAACTGCCGGAGGAGGTGGCAATGAAGGGAAATTAGCTTTAAATAATTTTTTTGCCGTTTTATCAATTGTTTTTGCAACGGTAACACTATTTAAATAATCTGTCCCTTTTCCTACTATGTATGCTACTACAATAGTAACAGTATCGTTTTTAACAAGTTTGAAAGGCCCGGTATTAGTTATCTGCCTCTGATCTTGTGGAGAAGAATTTACCCATCCTATTCCGGTCACCGGATCACCGGAAAACATAAATAATGGATCCACTAATTTACAATTAACACCGGCAGAAACAGTACCTTGGCCATAAGTGCAGGGATCAACTAAACTTCCGTCCCTGGTTCTGCCAAGGTTATAATATCTGCACTGGAATCTGTTGTTGGGATCTATACCATTATAATATTGAACAAATGAAGAGATTCCCATATTCTTAGCGCCGGGAATTTGTTGAATACCCATAACTTTACCGCGAACATCAGTTGCAGTATCTATAGCTGTATCGCCTGCATTAAAAATGCCATCACCGTTAATATCGTTAAATGTAACACCAGGAATGTAAGACTTTGGACCCTGGAAAAAGTCTACTAAAAAACAAGGTGGTGTACTACCCCATTTTCCATCTCCGGCGCCGACTTTGTGATATGTAAATCCTGCATTTAATGTAGTATCGCATCCCACAAGGTCATTTGCACCGCTGTCACCAACATCCGGATCATCTGCAACTCCGAAATAAACTGAATCAAGGACATCGGCAGTTCCGCCGCCGCTTATACCGACATTCACAATTTTATATCTCACAAAAATCATATTACCGATAGCTGCTTTGGAATTAAAAGCAAAGACTGTCTGTCTTACTTCAATTCCCTGAGGACTAACGTCACTGTAAAGTCTCAAAGGAGATGATAATAGATCCGAATAAACACACCATACTGTTGCATCACCAATCAAATCAGGTCTGTCTTCATTAGGATCCCACTTGCCGTTTCCGTTTTTATCAACAGGATTATAAATACCGTCGCCGTCGCCGTCATAAAAATCAGCGCCTAAGGCTACAGCAGCTTTCCAGTCAATCCAGCTTTGTGAAAAATCCGGATCGCTTGATTTTACAACGTATAGTTGCGCGGTTGGATCATTCTGCCCGCTAGCATAAGTGCCGGGCACATAATCTCCAACCCTGGATGCAGACATTACTCCGTTCGCCCAGAGGGCTCCGTTCGTATAGCCGGACATTAAAAATCCACCGGAGAATAAGAAAGAATTATTACTACCAGTACCACCTAACTTACCTCCCGGTTGTAGACGGCCAATAGTAACGGCGGCCAATACTCCGCTTCTGTTAAGAGGCAAATCAACATTGTTTATATAAAGATCATAAGAATCACCTGCTACTAACTGGGTTTTATTGGATGTTGAAGTTCCTTTTCCACCCTGCTCTGCAAATGCAAGCGAAGTTGCCAGGGCAACTATAAAAATCAGAGCTGTAAAATTAATAAATTTATATTTTTTCATATTTAATACCTTTTTCCTCTATCTATAAAGAAATATTAGAGAAATTTAATTTTAATCCTAACCTGATCAATCTTGGTATTCCAAAATTGGCCGGGTTTCTTTCAAGTGACATATAATCCTGAGCTACATAAGCTCCGGTAGGCCCTGATGTGGCTGCTTGCCCTTCGGCCGTGCTCAACCATCCTGTTGTATATGGATCACCTGTTGATCTGTAAACAGTTACAACATTTATGTCATTAAACAAATTCTGAACCCATATATAAGGAGTGATTGCAAGATTACTCATCAAATCAAAAGATTTCTCTAATTTAAAATCAACACGGAAAGTTCCCGGTCCATAGGATGAGTTAACATAACCTTTTGTGTCGCCATATTGTGTGTTATCACCCGTGGCCAGCAAATGCTGCATCAACAGTGGAGTATATGGCCTGCCGCTGCTAAATGATACAAGAACATTTGCGCTTATGGCTTCTAAAACTCCTAACTGTCCTTTCGGAATATTAAAACCGATATTGATTGTTCCTGTGTGTCTCTGATCAAAATCAAGAGGGGCTATAACCTTCGGAATTTCACTTCCTAAATTTCTGAATGCAGAAACATAAGATGAACTCGTAGATGAACCGGTTCCTTCAGCAAGAGCATAAGTATAATTCAATGATAAATTAAAATAGCTTATTCTGCTTATGTCAATTGAAAAAGCAAGACCTTTTACGGTTCCGAAATCTGTATTTGTATAAGTATAATACTGGAGAATCTGTCCGCCTACTGATCTCTGGAAAAATATCGGAGCATCGTTTATTAATCCCTCAGTATTCTTATAAAAAGCCGTGATATTAAGCGCGGCTACGTCGCCTAAAACATGTCTGAAGCCGATTTCATACTGAGTTGTAATTTCGCTATTTAAATTCCCGGTAATTTCAGTCCGTGAATCATCTGTTTTAAGAACATCTACAGCTGCTGGAGTGAGATACATCATATTTAAAGAGGGTTCCTGAATAAACTTACCATACTGCGCATGGAAAACTGTTGTAGCAGTAATCGGGAATCCTAAACCAATTCTTGGTGAAAGATAAAACTCAGGTTTCTTCTTTGTAAGAACAAGTGAAAAACCGCTTGGATCAGAGGAAGGAACAAATGGCATTTCAGGATTTGCAACCACGTCCCCCTGTGAATCAAAATAGTCAGCCCTTAATCCAAGATTTAGCACTATATCATTCAATTCAAATCTGTCCTGAATATATGCATTTGCTATAACAGGGGTTTTAGGTGCAAAACTGGTCTGTACATTCTGAGTCTTCCCATTCTGTAATGTAAGATTCGAATTTCCGTCGCTTGAGGTATGATTCGTTCCGGTAATATCATAGCCGAAATCAGACGGAGAAAGTGAATAAAACTGAGCTGCTGTCGTTAGTCCTGCCAGATTATTCGATGCAAGTCCGGCAGGTGCTATACTAAAATTTCTGAGTATATTATAATTTACACTGCCGCCTATTTCAAACAAGTGGTTGTCAACTTGAGAGGTAAAGGCAACATCCATATTTAATGCCTGGCTCTCGCTTTTAGAATAAGTGCCATATGTCCTGCCGCTCTCATAAAAAATACCATATTTATCCATGTTGAGCCTTATACCATTGGCAGGTAATCCGGGTACATATGCCCCATTAACATAGTTATGAGCTCCTATTGCCGCATTCTTTGCGCTGTCGCCGTATGCATAAAGGTTATCAAACCAGATACCGTCTCCGGTTTGAGCTTCATAATATTTATAGCTAAAGTTAACATTCCAGAAAGTACTACTGGAAACATTCTGCGACACTTTACCAAAAAACGAATAATTACCCGACTTGGTTATGGCATTATGTATTGGATTATCCTTTGCATAGGAAAGTGCAAAACTTTGATAATCACTTAAGTTAATATTCGCTCCAAGGCGGACATTAAAGTCATCAAAATTTGAATTGGTTTTTCCTGTAAATCTCCATACTCCTATTGCATTATTAGGAAGATAAGGGCTTGAATACTTAACATCAGAATTAAAGGAAACACCGATTGAACTTGGAGTAGCGTCAAGATCCCATCCACGTTCTGCAGATAGAAAGATTGTATGGTCCTTATTGCCTGGAATGATAGGCCCACTAAGATTCATTGTATAAAGGTTATACCCGTAATTGTCAGTGAGAGTTGAAGTTGCTCCATCAACATACAGAGTATAAAAAGGATCACCATTTTTGGTTGTAACATTTATTACACCTGACTCCGCCTGTCCGTATTTTGCTTCATAGCCGCCTATTTCAAATGAAATCTGCTCAATGGCTGCGTTGCTGACCTGCGAATAGTTTGAACCTGTATAAATATCGTTTTGGGGAACTCCGTCAACTATATATAAAACTTCCCCACCGCGGCCGCCTCTTACATTTATTGTGGCATTACCTGAAACTCCGCCGCTTCCATCTGCCATTACTACGCCCGATTGAAGACTGGCAAGTTGCTCAACTCCCTTTACAGGTAGTTTATCAATTTCTCCGGCATCAAATACTTTAGTTGTATTTGTGGCTTTTTCCTCGAAGAATTTCTTTCCGGTTATTTCCACCACATTAAGTTCCAGTCCGGTGGATAATTGAACATCCAATTCGAATGTAATACCACCCACAACCCGAACATCAGTTATCACTTTGGGTGAATAACCTACATAACTGATTCTTGCGTTATAACTACCGGGAGGAACATTTAATATGAAATATTCTCCGTTTACGTTAGTAGCTGCACCCAAATTTGTATTAACTATAACAACGTTGGCTCCTATTAGGGGCTCTTTTGTTGCCGCGTCAATTACCTTACCGCTTAATTTTCCGACACCCGATTGGCCGAATAAAGGGGAGGACATAATTAGGAGTGCTGCCAATAAAAGATTGGTAACCAAATTTTTCATCTCTTCTCCACCAAGATTTATATGTTGTTCTGACTAACTTATTTTTTCTAATTCAAAAAAGCGGGCGAATTCTTTTATTCAAAGTTCCGCCCGCTTTATTAAAATAACTAAACTAATTACTTCATTAACATCATTTTTTTAGACATAACATTGCTGTTTGCCTTTAAAGTATATACGTATACTCCTGAAGCAAGTTTAGAAGCATCGAAACTAACACTATGCTGTCCGGCTTCCTGTGAACCGTTCACTAAGTTAGCTACTTCTCTGCCAAGCATATCAAATACCCTCAAAGAAACATTGCTCTTTTCAGATAATGAGAAATTGATCTTTGTGCTTGGATTGAATGGGTTAGGATAATTCTGTCCAAGATTAAATGAATTAACAACCTGACTGCCATCCTTTACACCTAGAGGAACATCAGGAATTGTAAAAGCATAATACATGATAGGATCATTATATGCAGTTGATGTAACTTGAATATTGCTACCGGTTCCTAAACCTGCGAGATAAACGATATCCGCAACATATCTTCCCTGAACCTGATCATAACGCAATGTCTGTGGTGCCTGTGCAAATTCTTCAGATGTGGTTTTATCACCGGATAAAATTATCGGCTTTGAAAATGTTTTTCCACCATCGACTGACCAGCAATGATATAAATCTCTCCACATATATGCAACACCTGCGTCAGATGCTGTATCAATCTTGCCGCCGGTCATCTGAGGACCTGTCCAAACAACATATACAACTTGACCATCTGTACTGGCTGAAACTGAAGGATAACTATTTCCTTCGATTCTGCCTGGACTATAAGTATCGAGTGCTTGTATAGTATCTAGTGCAGGATCAGAAATTGCTATCCATTTATCTGTTTTAGAATTATAATATATAATCGGGAACATCATCTGGGCGGTATCTACTGGACCAGCATTATAACCCCATCCCTGTGCGACTGCATGAGTAACGCCGGCATTTGTAACAGCAACGTCCATCTGACCATAATTGCGTAATAACGCCCCATAATATGGATAGGAAGCCACAAATCCGGGTACTCCGTCAATTTCAATTTTCTTTGGAGTCCAGGTGGCGCCTGAATTGGTTGAAGTTATAGTAAACGCATTATCACAAGAGTCTATTACATGACCACCAAAAAAATAGCCATATAATGTAGTAGCATTCATGGCGTTTACTCCGTAATAAACTAACTGTGTTTCATCTGGTGATTTTGCCATACCCAATTCAACACTGGCATTCGCTAACCATGCCAATTTACCAGGTCCACTATATAGAGGACCGCAAAAAGCTGAAATTGAATCCCAGTTCGTGAATGTTACAGCATCGGTTGATTTATAAAATTGAAATTGATTTCTTCCCGGCGGGTTACCTGAATTGCCAAGCCAAATATTATCACCGGAAAATTCTAAAGAAGGATCAGTGGTGGCGCCGGGAGCAAATGCGCTTACTATAAATGAAGACACTCCATCCCATAATGCTAATCTGTCTGGTGTATGTCCAACAATACCAATTGTTCCGCTTAAACTTGCTCCGGTTCTTGCAACATCTATTGATGGCCAGCCTGCCTGACCTCCGAATACGTCAACATTAGACCAAACGCCTGAAAGAGGGTCTTTCTGTGAAAAGACAATATGTCTTGTTCCTGCAGCACCCCCGACATTTGGATAAGGTCTTACCATATTAGCAAGTAAAACAGCACCGTTATAATATTCGATTTGATCTCTCACAATTGAATTTGTCCAGGAATCGTAATTGGTGGTAAGACCAATTGATTCTCCGATAGGAGTTCCTGTCGGCTTAAGATCTTTATTATACAGCTGAGGTGCAGCAGTATTGTCATTGCCAGTTAAAGTAACTTTTGGACTTACTTTATCTCGGCTGACTTGTCCCATCAGGACACAAGGAACTAAAAGGAACAATAAAAGAATAGTAACATTTCTTTTTAACATAACGTTCTCCTTCATTGGGTTTATAAATAAGTTATATATAATCTACTTGATATCGACAAATACCAAATTTTCTTAACAAATTACTATTTCAATCCTTTTTTGTCAAGTACATTCTGAAAAAATAACGCTTTATTGCTATTTTTCTTTTATCCGGGGATGGAAAGAGCAGTTGTAGCAGCAAATGATATTCTAAAATACCGCCTACAATGCCGCATTAAGCTTTGCGGCTATCTGTGATTTAGGAACAGCGCCAATAATTGTTTCCTTCACTTTCCCGTCTTTGAAAATAATTATTGTCGGAATACTTCTTACACCGAATTTAATCGCTATCTGTTGATTTTCATCAACATCAACTTTACCTATTTTTGCCTTCCCATTATATTCTACGGCGAGTTCTTCAACTATCGGCGCAATTGTCCTGCAGGGACCGCACCAGGTAGCCCAGAAATCAATCAGTACTGGTTTATCCGACTGCATTACTTCAACTTCAAAGTTGTCATCTGTTATTGTTATAGGTTTCATCAATAATCCTTTATTATTAAATTGTGTTCTGGTTCATACCAAAAATGGTGTTGTCATTCTGAAGGAGCGGTTGCCCGCCGCAGGAGGGAAGCGACTGAAGAATCTCTACATTGAGATTCTTCACTTCGTTCAGAATGACATATAATAGTTCTAAAAATTGAACATACATCCTAAACTAAATCTCCTCCCTGACCCACATAGCTTACTATATCTTCGCCGCCGTCAGCATGAATTATTCCGCCTGATATCCATTCACCCCCTTCGCTGCAGAGCAGAGAAATAATTCTTGCTACATCAGTTGGAGTGGTATGCCTTCCGTGGGGATTTTTTCTTTTGGCAACTTCTAGCATAGGAATACTCCCCGGAATTTTTCTAAGCGCGGGAGTATCCGTAACACCTGCCATTATTGCATTAACTGAAATATCTAAAGATCCTAACTCAAGGGCTAACTGTCTTACGTGCGATTCCAGGGCAGCCTTTGCTGCTGATACTGCACCATAATAGGGAATTGCCGCATGTCCGCCCGAACTTGTCATTGCAAATATTCTGGCTTTGCGTGTGATAAGTTTATTTACAACTAAATCCTGTGTCCAGTAAACAAGTGAGTGAGCCATAACATCTGAAGTCATTTCCATCTGTGCTTTGGTCATTCCATCTTCACCTGCATCCGGAATAAATTTCTTTAATGTGCCGAATGCCAGAGTATGCATTAGTATCTTAATGAATGGTTTACCACCTGATTTTGTTTTAAGCTCTGAAATTATCTCACTTCTTTTAAAAGCATCGGCAGCATTTATATTATAAAAAATAGCCTCTGATCCAAATGCCCTGATCTGATTTGTAATCCTTTCAACATTCGCCATTGTTGCCTGCCTGTCCAAATGAACACCAAGAATATTATAACCATCTTCTGCTAATTTTAATGAGGCTGCTTCACCAAATCCTGAAGAAGCTCCCAGTATCAATGCCCAGTAATTTTTATTATCGGGGTTTCGCATCTTTATCTATATTCCTTTTTATTAAATTGAACGCAAATAATACAAAATTGAGAGAAGTAATACAATAGTCAGCTATTTCTATACAACACAGGTCATTCTGAGCGAAGCGAAGAATCTCGAGGATTCTTCATCCACCGCGCAGGCTGTAGCATAGATCAGTTAGGTGTCATTCTGAAGGAGCGAAGCGACTGAAGAATCTCCATGATTGTTAGTTTATTGGAAAAATATTAGATTCTTCGCTTCGCTCAGAATGACAAACCATGGCCTTGTACAATAATTCTTTAGTTATGCAACAGCCTGCGCGGCGGAGCCTTGCTCCTTCAGAATGACAAAGAATTTTTTAGCTTAATTACTTCCTGGAAAACAGTATGGAATCCTCCCCAAGAACACGAACAACATCCTTAACAAACTCATCACTTACTTTTACCCTGTAATCACGAAGAAAGAAAAACCGTGGCTTTGATCCGTTACTGAAATAATGAAGGTAAACAGGAATACTTCCTTTATGTTTTTCCAAAACCTCTTTCAATGAGGATAGATTTTCTGATATGTTTTTTGAATTCTCAAAAAACAGTTTTACAGATTGTGTAAATTTTTCCTTTGCATCTTTAAGTGGCACAACTTCATTAATCTGCAGTTTAATAGCATCGCCGCTGCTTTCTGTATTACCGATAATAAACACACATTCTTCTTCTTTTATATACTGTCCGTATTTCTCATACGTTTTTGAAAACATCAGGCACTCGCACGATCCGGAAAAGTCATCAAGCGTAAAAAATGCCATCATCCGCCCGGCTTTGTCCATTTTAGTCTTAAGATCATTAATAACACCGCATGCCCGGACATTTTCTTCCTCCTCCTGTTCTTCGGTTTCACCAAGATGGATTGTAGCAAATGATTTATACTCAATTTCATACTTAGTAAGCGGGTGACCTGTAACATATACTCCGGTTACCTCTCTTTCTTTTGCAAGCAGATCTTTGGATGACCATTTTTCAACACTCTTTAGAAGCGGCTCCTGAATTTTTACTTCCTCAGCCATTGCACCGAACAGACTGTTCTCTACTGATTTATTGGAATTCTGAACCCGGCTTCCGAAATCTAATGCTTCCTCAACAGCCGAAAAAAGATCGCCTCTTTTTTTGTTGATTGAATCAAATGCCCCTGCATATATCAATCCTTCCAGAACTCTCTTATTAACTGTACGGGTATCCACATTAGCGCAAAATTCAAATACACTTGTAAAGTTTCTCCCTATTGCCTTTCTGCTTCTTTCTATTTCCTCTACTGCACCTACTCCGACATTTTTAATAGCACACATTCCAAACCTGATCTTCCCGTTATTAACATCAAAATAAACAGAAGGTGAGTTTATATCAGGCGGAAGTACTTTTATTTTAAGCTTACGGCAGTCTTCAAGTAAATTAGCCACTTTATTCTTATTGCCAAATTCGTTCGTAAGGTTAGCTGCCAGAAATTCAGGCGTATAATAAGCTTTCAGGTATGCGGTTTGATAAGCAACATAACTGTATGCAACCGCATGACTTTTATTAAAACCATAGTTTGCGAATTTATCAATTGCCATAAAAATTTCTTCTGCAATCTTGTTCGAAATACCGTTCTTAGCGGCACCTTCAACAAATAATTCCAGCTGCTGCTTCATAGCAAGTAAATCTTTCTTCCCCATAGCACGTCTCAGAAGGTCTGCTTCAGCAAGACTCATTCCCCCCACCTTATTTGCAATCTGTATAACCTGCTCCTGGTAAACAATTACACCATAGGTTTCTTTTAAGATTGGTTCCAGTAACGAATGCAGATATATAGTCTCTTTATTCCCCGCCTTTCTATCTATAAAATCATCTATAAATTCCATTGGACCCGGGCGGTACAATGCATTCATAGCTGAAAGATCACTCAAAGAAGTTGGTTTTAACCTTTTAAGGTATTCTCTCATCGGGGCTGATTCAAACTGGAATATGCCCGTGGTTTGACCTTTGGCAAAGAGCTGAAAAACTTTATCATCATCCAGCGGAATAGAATCAATGTCCAGATCGACACCATGGTTCTTTTTTATTAATAAAAGAGCATCACGGATGATTGATAAAGTACGAAGACCAAGAAAATCCATCTTAAGCAGACCGGTGCTTTCAATTTCTTTCATATTGAACTGTGTAACCAATTCTGTCTGAGATGAAGCAGTGGCTAAAGGAACAAAATTACTCACATCCTCAGGAGCTATCACAACCCCTGCTGCGTGTTTGGAAGAGTTTCTGTTCATTCCCTCAAGTACTTTGGCATACTTGATTAAATTTTTTATTTCATCCTGATCGGAATCTCTGACCCATTTTAATTCAGGAACTTCTTTTAATGCCTGATCAATTGTAAAAACCTTACCAAACTTGGATGGAATAAATTTGGTTATCTTATTTACTGTAGAGATAGGTATTCCCAGAACTCTTGCCACATCTCTTATAACCGCTTTCGATGACAACCTGTTAAAAGTAACAATCTGGCTTACACATTCATTTCCGTATTTCTCTCTTACATAATCAATCACATCGCCCCTGCGGTCATCCGCAAAATCAATGTCAATATCGGGCATTGATATTCTTGCCGGGTTAAGAAACCTTTCAAAGAGTAAATTATATAAGAGAGGATTTATATTTGTAATTCCGAGTGCAAAAGCAACCAGACTTCCGGCGGCACTCCCTCGTCCGGGACCAACCGGAACCTTCATACGCCTTGCAGAATTAATAAAATCCTGCACTACAAGGAAATATCCGGCAAAGCCCATCTTTTTGATTGTCATTATCTCAAAGTCGAATCGCTCATTAATTTCATCTGTCCTTACAGGAAATTTGCGGTGCAACCCTTCCCTTGCCAGCAGTTCAAAATAATCGTCTAATGTTTTAGCGGGAGAATTCTCAGGAATTGGAAATTTTGGGAAGTAATAAACATCCTGGTCAAGCTTTACATCTATTTTGGAATCAATCTCAAGAGTATTTTCAATAGCTCCCTTATAACCCTTGAAAAGTTCTTTCATTTCATCAGCAGATTTAAAGTATATCTGATCAGTGCCATATCTTAATTGTCTGTAATCGGTTCCATTCTTATCAGATAATAAAAGTAAAATGTTATGTGCAATTGCATGGTCTTTTTCGATATAATGACAGTCATTAGTGGCAACAAGCTTAATACCAAGTTCCGCAGCTAATTTAGGCATCATTGCAAGAATCGGCTTCTCTACTTCCATATTATGGTCCTGGATTTCAAGATAAAAATCATCACCGAATATTTCCTGATATATAAGCGCTGTTTCCCTTGCTTTATCGTAATCATTTTCAACAAGACTTGATGCAACAATTCCCGCGGCGCATGCAGAGGTACAGATAATACCTTCGGAATATTTTCTCAGAAGCTCAAGATCAATTCTTGGTCTGTAATAAAACCCTTCTGTATGTCCAAGCGTTGAAAGTTTGGAAAGATTATTATAACCGGCTTTATCTTTTGCCAACAGGATAAGATGGTTATAAAGTTTTTTCCTTCCCTTCCCCTTATCATCAATTTTTGCCCTGTCAAATCTGTTCCCTTCCTTTACAACATATGCTTCCATCCCGAGGATCGGTTTAATATTTTCCTTATTGGCTATCCTGTAAAATTCGGCAATTCCATACATAACACCGTGGTCAGTTAATGCTACTGATTGCATTCCCTGATCCTTAGCCGCTTGTACAAGCGTATAAACCGTACAGGCGCCGTCCTGCAAACTATAATGTGAGTGATTATGTAAATGAATAAAGTCGGACATGCATTTTAAACTATGAGTGATTAGATCGATGGATAAACTTAGGAAGTATTTAATTAAAAAAACATATTGACAGAAAAGTATTTTTTGTTATTCCTTCCCCGTGTGACCAAATCCCCCGGAACCCCGTTTACTATCATTTAATGAATTTTCTATCTTTAGATCAGCCCTGTAAACTTTTGAAACAATTAGCTGTGCTATCCTGTCCCCCCGTTTGATCACAAAATCCTCTTTGCTGAAATTAATCATAATAATTTTAATTTCACCTCTATAGTCTGAATCAATAGTGCCCGGGGAATTCAAAATTCCTATTCCATGTTTTATTGCCAAACCGCTCCGTGGCCTCACTTGTATTTCGTAACCGGAGGGAATTTCAACTGATAAATTAGTGGGTACAAGTATAACTTCTCCTTTGGCGATATTTAAATCATATTTTAAAGCAGCTCTGATATCCATTCCTGCACTCCCTTCAGTTGAGTATTCAGGAAGCGGGACATCATCATATTCATTATTTATTCTCTTAATCTTAATTTCAATTTCTTCCATTATCGTGCTAATCCTATTTTCTTCTTTAGAAATGACAATTCCTGTTTATCCATAACAAATACCACTATTGTAACTATGTAACCTGCAAGGATCAGAAACCGATATATTAATAATAAATTGTGAGTGTTAAAAAGGTAATAATAAAGAGCCCCGGCTACCAGAACAAAAAACATTGTTATCAGAACTTTTGAGTTTTCATACTGAATTTCATAAAACTTCTGAGTTACAAAATACACACCTACCGCCATAAAGAAATATGCAAACAAAGTGGCAAGGGCAGCCCCTACAATTCCCCAAACCGGAATTAAAAGAATATTTACACCAACATTAATAATTGCACCTGCACCGGTTATAATAGGAACATATAAACTTTTTTCTTTAATAAACATTCCGGCAGATAAAATATAATATATACCGTTAAATACGTATCCGAACAGAACAATCGGTACAATTACAACACCGCTCCAGTATTTTGCTCCTATCAGAGTCTTGTGAAATAATTGAATTTTTATCATGTCATCTATAAACAATGATAGAATTACAAGCAGCAGACAGGAAACAATTGTAAAATAAGTGAGGATTTTTGCAAACACCTGTTTAATGTTTTTATCTTCTGCATGCTGAAAAAAGAATGGCTGCCAGGCAAACTGGAACATACTGACAAATAACATCATGAATATCCCAAGCTTATAATTCGCGGAATATATCCCTGCAACATTAAGGTTCGTCAGCTTGGTAAGTATCGGCCGGTCAATTCCCTGAATCATCATTGAACTCAATCCTGCCGGCAGAAATGGCAAACCAAACTTCAGTAACTTCTTCAGAAGCTGCACATCAATATGAAATTTGAAAGCCCTGAATATTGTAGGACTCAGAAGTAAAAAAGAAAAGCCCGATGATGCTACATTGCTTATCAGGATTGCTTCAATGCCCAGCTTGAACTTCAGAATCAATGTAAAATTCATTACAAGATTTACTATTATACTCAGAGATTTGTATAAGGCAAATTTCCTGGCTTTCCTTTCAATCCTTAACTTTACAAAAGGAATAATTGTTATAGAGTCAAGGAATAGAATTAAAGCTGTATAATAAATCAGGTAATTATAATTAGATGGTATTTCAAGCAGATTAAATAAAGGACGTTCAAGAAGTACTATAATCAGGCAAATACAAATTGAAACTATTGCTACAGTAAGATATGGAGTTGAGAATATTTTTTTCTCTTCATCTTTATCTTTTACTAAAACTGCATTTTTCATATATGCAGTATCCATACCGAACAATAATATCACATTTACAATAAGAATAATAGCATAAACCTGGTTCACAATTCCATATTGTGCGGGGACAAAAATATTAGTATAGAACGGAACCAGAAGGAAATTAAGAAACCTTCCCACCATTGTGCTAATACCGTAAATAGCTGTGTCTTTTGTAAGTTCTTTTAGCTTATCGAGCATTGGTTCTGTTTAATGCAACATTCAGTGAGATATCAAGTGCTTTCACGCTGTGTGTTAAAGCTCCAACAGATATATAATCAACTCCGGTT
>Ga0182027_10005884_pt1 | contig 18514 bp, 15 predicted proteins | sample 712E1DmetaG_FD_121300 | JGI IMG/M metagenome (GOLD analysis project Ga0182027, IMG submission 121300) | Permafrost microbial communities from Stordalen Mire, Sweden - 712E1D metaG (Illumina Assembly) | ecosystem: Environmental > Terrestrial > Soil > Wetlands > Permafrost | place: Sweden... | reverse complement strand
ATGCTCCTCCGCCGAACTTTCCCTTATCATCTAAAAGCATTGCAAAAACATCATCAACACTATTTTCCTCTTTACCAAATCTCCCCTTGATTAAGGGATTAGTTCCTGTTCCATCAGAATTTATCCAAACTAATTTTCCTTGAGGATCAAAAACAAGATACTTAACTCCCTGAGATTCTATAACTCTTCCAGTATACTGCTTTGCAATATCAGAGTCTCTCCTTACTAATCCAAGCATTGTTGCAGAAATATTGCAAGGACAATTAACCATTGTTCCATATTTAGCAAGTTCTCCATTTAAAATTGCAACACTATTATCAAGTGCTATATCTCTAAAGGGAGTTCCAGCAGCTCTTACAAAATCAAGATCGGTGCTTTGAGCATCAATAACATCAGCAACAGCAAGAGGCATCGCACCGATTGCTTTATCATCTCTTATCAAATACCTCATCACAGATGCTGAATATTCTCCTGCATCCCTTATCTTATAATCCCCGCCAGAAGAATGTCCAACTAAAACATATTCAGGAGGAATTTCAAGAAAACTAAGTCCATTTTTTCCAGGAACAACCTGGCGAATAAAAGGTCTGTTAAGAGTAGGCAAGGCAAGTTCAGCTTGAAGAGCAGAACTTTCATCTTTTTCAGCAATATCAAGCATATATGTATCAATTGTCATCTTTTCTTCTTTTTTATAAATTTTATTTAATATTTAAATCCTCTCCATAAATTTTCATTTATTTTGAGTAATTACGTCCTTACAACTCCATCAAGAGTAACTCCTTTTGGAATTCTCTCTTCATCAAAATAATAATTTCCATGAGAATCATATGAAAATCTTCCCCTTGCTGTGAATTCAAGTGCTCTTGGAAAAGCAGTATGGTCTCCAATATATTTTAAAACATTCTGATGTAATTCTCCTAAATTTTTTCTTTGTTCTAAATTAGTTGGATCATAATTCTTTCCTCTTTGTATTCTAACTGGGGGTGAAACAACTAAAATAGGACCATCATCAACTTTTTCAGTAACAATGTGTACGGTTGAATAAATATATTCTTCTCCTGATGCAATTACTTTTTGAGTAGCATCATCTCCAATATAGGCTCTTTTTCCAAAAGCATCTAAAACATCTAATTGAGCAGGGTGAACATTCTCCATTGCCCTAAATCTTTGGATGAAGCTTTTTGGAATTATATCCATATATCCACCAAGAGCAGCAACAGGACAATCAAACTTTCGTTTTATTCTATTATAAAGTTCCTCATGAAAAGGTTCTCTAGCTTGATCTCGTGTTAAGTTCCACTCTCTTCGAAATTCAAATTTATCTAGTAACACGAATGGAACTTCTAATTTAGCAGCAACTTCAACAACCTTGCTTTTTTTCTCATTTGAAACTATCCCAACAAGCCTGTATGGACATCCATCCGGCAATGTATCAAGAAGCTTCTGATTATCACCAAGTTTTAATAAATTTGTTCCGCTTCTGCTCATGAAGCCAAGAACATCCATTACTCCATATTTATGATACCATAATGGAGTTAAAGTTTCACCCATTTTAGAAATCCTTCACCAATGCCCAAAAGACCGTTCAAGAGTTGCTGGCATTGCAATTTTATGTTTATTTGCTGCAATTATTGATAAATAATCTCTTTTTGATCCATATGGATGAACAACAGCAGTGACTCCCACTCTTGCAACAGTCTCAATATTATCTTCAAATGGTAAAAATCCATCCGAAGACATACGACCCTTTTTAAAAGGAGGATTTTTTAATTTTCTGGAACATCGAATTCCCATTAAAGGATCATAGCGAATTCCTTCTCTATCCATTGCTTTTTGTGTTCCTTTAATTATTGCTTGCTCAATTGCACCAACTCTTTCCACTTGACCAGCACCAATAGCAGTAGAAATTCCATCTCTGACAAAACATACACCATTGCTTCTAAGTCCTGTTACATTAAGCCACCAAGCAGTGAGTAAATCATCCATCTCTACTTTAGTTGGCTCTCTATCAATCTGGTATCTGACTCCATCTTTTACAACATATGGTCTTAATACCAAATCATCAGCAGTTCGAATACCTGTTAAAGGAAGTTCCTGGATTCCAAATCTTCCCTGACCAAGTTCTTTTATTGATAATAAGTTATAAGTTTCATCTCCAATAAATCTTGGCATTTTATCAAGGTTTGAAAATTTAGCAATTCTTAAATTAGCTGATTTTCTCTCTAAAAATCCTATAACTCCTTTTTCATAATCAGGTGCTGCAACAACATCAACAAAAAAATCTTTTGTTTCTTTAAGTTCATACATTGCTTCAGCAGTTACCATATCAAGTGGTCTTGAAAATGATGCAGTTGCCCCATAGTTGCTTCTGAGGTCTGTATCTCTTGAAAGCCTAAACAATTGATCTTGCATTGATATTTGTTGTCCAGGATTTTCTTTCGCAAATCCTGAAATAATATCATGTTTCATTAAAACAGCTGCTTGGCCCTCACAGTGATATTTTAAAACATCAATCGCCCTGCAAATATCCATCATATTAGTCAGAGATAAACCATTTTTTCCCTTGGAATCGGTTCTTACATATTGAACATTTGTTAATTGAGAAATAATGCTAGTATTATGTTCACCTAAAAAAGCAAGATAATAAATTGCAGCGCCTTGATGGGGATTTTCACCATATTTACAATCCCATTCTTTGACAAAAGTCGCATGTAAAACATCAGGAGCATGGAAATTTACATTCTTTGTTCGATACATATCTGTTGCTTTAGTAACATCTTTTTCTAATACCATTTCTATGCACCTATTCCATATAGTTTTCTTATATCAGCTCTATGATTTCTTATTTGGTCAGACATATAATCTGCAATTTGTCTATCATATTCAGCAGTAACTCTAAAAGCTTTTTCAAGAAAATCAAGCCTTAAATCAAAGGTAGTGCATCCTTGATTTGCTCGCATTGTCTCTAAAACCCTTCCATAATCTTGAGGATCATAAACAACAGCACAGCTCATAAAATTTTTAGCAGCACCTCTATGCATCGTTGGTCCACCAATATCAATATTTCCTCTAGCTTGTTCAAAAGTGCATCCAAGTTCAGCAATCTTTTTTGCAAATGGATAAAGATTTACAACAACCATATCAAGATAATCTGCAGGCATTCCTTCCTGACTTAAAACATCATGTAAATAAATTTCATGATCAGGATTTCCTCTTTCTCCTAGAATTCCTGCATGAACTTTTGGATGAAGTGTTTTTACAAGTCCACCTTCCATTTCAGGAAAACCAGTATATTCTGCAACTTCTCTTAAATTTGATACAGAATACTCGCCGAGAGATTGCTGGAGAGTCTTATAAGTTCCTCCAGTTGATAAAAGTAAAATACCAGGATTCAATTGTACAAGATCCCATGCAAATTCTCCAATTCCACTTTTATCATAAACACTCAAAAGTGCCCTTCTAACAGGAATTGTATCCATTACCTTGCCTTTTTGGTCTCGTATCGTCATTTTACTCCTTTTTCTATTATAAAAATTTAAATTTTGTTTATATAGATTATTATATTTGAATATTTATTTTAAAGTTTAATTAAACCTTGACTTCTCCCTTGGTCTGTCCGATTAAATCTTTATATTGTCTTAGTTTTGGTTTAACAGTTCCTTCCAAATATTCTTCTGTCTGTTCAAGAGCACGTCCACAAAATCTAAGAGAATTATCAATATATGATCTTAATTCAACCAGATGAGATGGAAATTCAGGATCATTTGATAATCTTTCGAATAAATCATTTGATTTTCCTTGATCTTTGATGGCATTGCTGGCTTCCTGGGAATTTCTTCTTATGACTTCATGCATTACTTGCCTATCCTGTCCTTTATTGACTAAATCCATTAGAATCTCTTCTGTTGACATAAATTGAATCTCATCATTCAATAATCTTCTTATTACAGCAGGATAAAATGTTAAAGGACTTCCTTTGGTAGTATCAACATGTCTATTGGTAATATCATTTGCAAGAACCAATATAGCATCAGTTAATAAAAATTCTATTGGTATATTTCTTCTTCTATATGCAGAATCATCTAGTGTTCTTTCAAGCATTTGTGAAGATGCCATTCTTTGAAATCCTGCAGGTATACCCATTAAATCATTTGCTAAACCACCTATTCTTTCACATCTCATTGGATTTCTTTTATAAGCCATTGCACTGCTTCCAATCTGTTCCTTTCTGAACGGTTCATCTAAACATTTATCATGCGATAAAATTCTCATATCTTGGGCAAATTTATATAATGAAACTCCGATTCCTGCAAGAACCTGTGCTACTTGAACATCAAATTTTCTAGGATATGTCTGGGTGCTTACAGGATAGACTCCATTAAATCCTAATTTTTTTGCAAATAATTCATCAAGAGCTTTTACTTTTGAATGGTCTCCACCAAATAATTTCATAAAACTTTCTTGAGTGCCTGTTGTTCCTTTTGCACCAAGCCCCATGAATCTAAGTCCCTCGATTGCATCCAAATCCATTAATCCATTCTGAATATAATCAGTGAATCTTTTTCCCATTGTTGTTGGTTGAGCAGGTTGTAAATGTGTATATGCTAAACAAGCAAGTCCTTTTGTATCCTCAGTTATTCCAACAAGATTATCTATAAAATTTACCAGTCCTCTTTTAACAAGATTCATTGCATCTCTTTGTTGAATTATTTCAGTATTATCACATACGAGCATTGAAGTTGCACCTAAGTGAATTATTCCAGCTGCATTGGGACAATGTGTTCCATATTCATGAACATGAGCCATCACATCATGTCTTCTTCTTCTTTCTTCAGTGTCAGCAATAGAATAATCTATTGTTTCTTGGCTGGCAACTAGTTCATTGATCATTTGAGGAGTTATTATATCCATCCCAAGTTCCATCTCAGCCTCGGCAAGAGCAGTCCAGCATCTTCTCCAGGAAGGAAATTTAAAATTATCAGAAAATATATGATTCATTTCAGGACTTGCATATCTTCTAACTAAGGCTTCTTCATAAACATCATGTCTGTCTTCCATTTTTTATCTCCCCTGCCTTGCAGCAAATTCCCTTCTCAATTTGTCATCATCAGCTTTAAGTTTTTCTCTTTTTTTAGTCATCTCAGTAGCAAGTTTATCCCTGTATGTTTCATTTAAATATGAAAACATTTGTGCAAAAAATCTTCCAACATTTTCCGGCCTTGCAATATAAGCATTAGAGCTTCCAGGTGGATTAGTAAGGCAGCTCTCATTAGGATTATCAGGAGGACAACTTACTCCAGGTCTGTAAGAGCAAAATGAACCTGTTCCAGAAAGTGCATCACTGCCTCCTGCAACAAATATATATCCAAGAGCACCATTAAGTTTGTCATATTCTCCAATTATAAATGGAACCTGCTGACTTTGTTTATGCGCAGAAAAAACCCTCACCTCATAAGGAATCCCATATACTTCAAGTCCTGCAGCAATTTTTTCAATATGAGGTCTATCGCTTCCAGAACCAGCAAGAATTACTACACATCCAGTATCTGATTCAACAAGTTCTTTAAATTTATCATCAATTGTCATTTTTAAATCTCCTAAGCAACAATTCCATAAGGAGTAAGTGTATCTAGAATTTCTCCACGAGCATCATGAATTTCTGGAATAGATTTTCCTGTAAGCTTTTCAGTCATTCTCCTATAAGTATCTGAAACTTTCATAAACTCTTCAACTGGAACCCTATATTCTGCTGCAATTCTTTTCTTTTCAGTCACTACATCTTTTTCTTTTCCAGTCATAAGTTTCTTTCCAAATTTTCCAATTAAGTATTGTCTAAAACCCTCTTTAGATTCTTCAGTAACATTTACAGGATCTTTTTCGTATTCATCCCTTGGCCAATATCTAGAAGAGTCTAGTGTACCAACTTCATCAATATAAATCATTCCTATGCTTCCATCATCATTTCTAACATAGCCAAATTCAAATTTTGTATCAACAAAAAGCTGTTTAACAGCTTCTGATTCTCTCGCAATTAATTCGAATCCTCCTCTCAATAATTGCTCATATTTAACAACATGACTAGGCACATGAAATCCAAATCTAAAATAATTTGATAAAATATCCTCTCTTGTTATATTTGCATCATCTTTTTCAGGAACACCAGGAATTCCCTTCAAAATTCCTTTTGTAGTTGGAGTTATTAATAATTCAGTTAGTCTTTGATTTTTAGTTAAATTAGGTGGAAGTTGATGTCCACAAAAGTTTCTGACCCCTCCTTCAGAATAATCACCCCACATACTTCCTGTAATATATTGTCTAGCAATTGCTTCGATCATTATTGGATCTGCTTTTTGCACAATCCAAACTAATGGATGAGGAACATCTAAAATATGATTTCCAGCAAGACCTTCTTTATCAAATCTCTCAAACCAGTGTTGTGAAGTTATGTTTAAACATGCTCCTTTTCCAATAACACCCATTAAACCATTTTCTGCTTTCCAGTTTACATTAAATGCAGAAATCCTATCACTATCAATCATTACACCAAGTCCAGTATCACTTCTAACAGGATATCCTCTTGCATCAACTAATCTTCTGGAGTCTTCAGAAGTCAGCCAATAAACACTTCTTACTTTTCCACTATGAACTTCTCCATCATGCTTAATTGGAAGATTATGTGTTTCAGATAATGCACTATTTTCAAGTCCCATTTTTATTTTACCTTTTTTTCTTAATTAAATTTTTTATTTATATTTAGTGATTATGTTTTTGATAAATATTCTAAGCCCCTTTTAAAATATCATTTCTTCTTTGAAATTCAGTTCTTTGATCATTAGCATCAACAAGATATAATTTTCCGCAAGCCTTGTAAGCCTGGTCTCTTGCATTGGAAAGTCCATCAGCGAGTGCAGTCACAGATAATACTCTTCCGCCTGAATTTACAATTATTTCATCACTACTATTACTGAATCCTGTTCCAGCATGGAATACTTTTACACCACGCATTATTTCTACATTACGAAGCCCGCGAATTTCAAGACCTGTATGTTTCTTGACTTCATCAGAATCAGGATATCCAGGAGTAGATAAAACAACACTACACGCATCACCAGAATTATAATATAATTCAACCTGGTCTAATTTTCCCTCAAGTGCATAGTCTACAACATGATATAAATCATTATTTAATCTCATCATCATTGGTTGTGTTTCAGGGTCACCCATTCTTACATTTAATTCAAGAACTTTTGGGCCATCTTTTGTCATCATCATTCCAGCGTATAAGAATCCCATAAATGGAGTACCTATTTTTGCCATTTCTTCTACAACTCTATTCATAACATTTTCATGGACATACTTCAAAACTTCAGGAGTTACAAATGGAACAGGACAATATGCACCCATTCCTCCAGTGTTAGGTCCTTTATCATTATCATCTCTTCTTTTATGGTCTTGAGCAGCCATCATAAAAGTCAATGCTCTTTTTCCATCACATATTGCTTTAACAGAAAATTCTTTGCCATAAAGCCTTTCAGAAACTAAAACACCTTTACCTCCCTCCTTGCAGTCTCCATAAGTTTTAAAGAACAGTTCAGTATCTCTTAATGCTTCTTCTACTGAATTAGGAACTACAACTCCTTTTCCTCCAGTTAATCCTCCTGATTTTAATACTGATTCTAGACCTTCAGATTCAAATAATTTGATTGCTCGTATAATTTGTTCAGGAGAATAACATTCTCTTCCTCTTGCCTGAGGAATTCCAGCATCTCTCATAAACCTAAATGAAAAAAGCTTATCTGCTTCTAATTTAGTAGCATCTTTAGTTGGTCCAAATATCCTGTTAAATCCTCTCTCATTAAAATAGTCAACTATTCCAAAATACAAAGGTGCTTCAGGACCGACTAAAATCATCCCAATTTCTTTTTCTTTTGTAAAATTAAATAATTTGTCAAAATTTTGTCCCTTTGAAACATCAATAGGAACATTTTCACATCCTAATTCAGAACGTGTTCCAGGATTTCCAGGAGCACAATAAAATTTAGAGGCATCAAGTGATCGAGAAAGTTTCCATACAAGTGCATGCTCGCGTCCGCCATTTCCAACAACTAAAGCATTTCTTACCATTTTAATTTTTATCAAAAATACTATATAAACTTTCTCGTAAATTTATCATCGGTTTCAAGTGATAAATCATCGTAAGTAAGATATATAAACTAAAAACAAGTTATAGAAATTCTGAATTATTTTTTAAAATAAAAAAATTTATCCTCTGCAGTATTCCACAGCATTCCTGAAAATCTGTAAACCAAGACCTTCATTAGGCAAAGTTCCTTCAAGTCTTTGATTGATTCCAAGCCTGTGATTTAATGGGTCATGATATCTTTCTGGATGAGGCATGAGGCCAAAAATTCTTCCAGTACTGTCGCATATTCCAGCTATAGCAAGATAAGATCCATTCGGGTTTTCTGGAAAATTCAATGTAGGTTTTCCATTTATATCAGCATATTGAAAAACAACCTGGCTGGAATAAAATAATTTATCTGTAAGCTCAGCTGAAGCTGCAAATCTTCCTTCACCATGAGCCATTGGAAGATCAATACTCTTAATACCTCTTGTCCAGATGCATTTATTTTCATCAGAAAAAGGAGCTCTTACAAGTTTTACCCAATCATCCCTGAATCTATAACTAGTATTATAAGTTAAAGAAGCGCTCTGGCAAAGATTCCCATTTTTAATTGGTTCAACTCCGCCTAAAAATCCCCCCTTAATTAAAATCTGAAAACCATTGCATATTCCAATGACAGGTTTTTCAGCTTCAATAAACTTCATCATCTGTTCTCCAAGATCTAATTTCAAATATTCAACAAAAACCCTTCCAGAGGCAATATAATCTCCATATGAAAATCCACCTGGAATCGCTAAAATATCATATTCTTGTAAACTCTCATCCCTGTCAAGAACAGGGTCATGCCCTTTAATTAAACTATTCAGGTGAACTATACTGGCATCTGCTCCAACTTTCTCAAATGCATGTTTCGTTTCTCTATCGCAATTTGTTCCATCAGACCTGATTACACAAACTTTTGGCTTTATCATTTTTTATTTTTATAGACTATTGATCTCTTATTTCTCCTTTATATTTTTCTCTAAGAGTATCTACATCTGTTTCAATGATATCATTAAGTCCATACGACATGCTGATTCTTTTATTTCCCATTACACTTCCTATTTCTTTGACGTATATTCCCTTCATCATTGATTCAAATTCCTGTGTTCTTGTTATATCTACAGATACAACAAACCTTCCAGTTGTTTCAGAGTATAATATTTTATCAGCTCTTCCAAGACCATCATCAATATAATCTAAAACTAGATCAACACCTTTGTCTCCAGCAACACTTGAATTAGTTAGTGCACTAGCAAGACCACCTCTCCCAATATATTGGGCAGAATGGATTAATCCATTTTGTCTCATTGCTTTAGACAATGCTTCAAATCTTTTTTTGATTTCAATAAAGTCAGATTTAGGGACATTTCTTCCAACCTCTCCATTCATATTATAATATTCGCTTGCACCAAGTTCATCCCTGGTTTCTCCAATGACATAAATGACATCACTGGTTTTCTTGAAGTCAGGAGTCATTATGCTTGAATCATCCTTGACAATTGCCATTGCACTCATATAAAGTTCAGACCTTGCTTTGGAAACAACCTCTTCATTATTGTCAGTTCTTTTAAATCTTCTTTTCATTGATGTTGAATCTTTTCCAGAAATTCTTGGAGTTCCAAATGCAATTTCAGCGTCAGCTGATCCTTTAAGCATCCTTATTACCTGTGCAGCTACATTGCTGTCTTCTTCAGGAGGTGAACAAAGAGTGTTTCCATTGAAGACAATTTTCTCAAGGTCCCCTCCAGCAGCAATGACTCTTCCAATAGCATCAACAACATTATTCCTCCCCATATGATACCCGTCAATCTCAGATTGGAATGGATTATCTCCCCATGATTCAATCAAGACTTCAGGTTCACCATGTACAGGCCTAAGAACCGGTGCATCATTTTTTCCACGGCCAATTCCAACAACTGGTTTTGTCAAACTTCTTCCCTGGACTTCATGGTCATATCTAGTTGATATCCAATCATACAATTGTATATTTGGCCTTGTTACAAGACTAAATAGACTCTCTGTATAATTTTCAGGAACAGGAATACTAGGTTCTATATTTTGGCATGGTTTATAATGAGCCTTTATTGTCATCTGAGGCAGACTTTTTTCAAAAAAATCAACAGGTAAAAATGAAATAGTAGTATCTTGATCTTTGACTTGGTAATATCCTGAATTATTGAATCTGCCTATTATTTTTGCATCAACATTATTATGTTTGCAGATTCTTTCTGCTCTTTCCCAATCACTGAGTTTTATTACAAGCACCTGTCTTTCTTGTGCTTCTGAAATTAGTTTTTCCGCGCCAGTTAATCCTGCATATTTTTCAGTTACATGAGTTAAATCAACAACACAACCACCTTTTCCATTGGTCTCAAGATTGAAAATATCACCATTCATTATTTCATACTTGAGTTCATCGACAAATGGAGAACCGACTTTCTTAAAGTCAACTATATCTGAACATGCTTTGAGTCTTTCCTCAAGATTGCTTTCACTTCCAATTCCAACTTGATTAAATCTTTCTTTTATCAAGTATCTTTTTTTCTCAAGGTCATGCAATAATCCTGTTAACTCACCCAACGCAGAATTCCAACCACCAGCACCGCAATCCTGGGATGCTTCAACCATTCCAAGTTCACACATTGCTCTGTTTGCTTCCAGATAATTTTTTTCATAAATAGGATTCCCTTTCTGGACACTTTGTTCAAGTTTTGCACTTTCACCAGCTCCTGAATTTAAATCGCTTGATGAACCTGTGGCACCATGGATCCCATCTCTTCCAACCCCCCCTCCAATCGTAATTGCTATATATTCTGGCCTGATATTTTTAGTGTGTGTTGGTACACCTTTAATTTCTGCTCTTGCGACAGCCTTTGCACCGCAAATAACACCAGGTTTAAACCAACCATTATCAAACATAACATTTCCAAGTTGTGTTGGTATTCCCATTTTATTTCCATAATCTTCAACTCCAGCAATCATTGAATAAAAAGCTCTTCTTGGTGTCTGTAGTTCAGGTGGTAAAAACATAAAAGCATCAAAATGTGAATTCCTATACCCATATTCACCAGAAAAAATATCACACATCCCTCTTCCAGTTCCCATAGGGTCTCTAATTACCCCGCCAAGACCAGTATTAGCTCCACCATTCGCTTCAATTCCAGATGGATGATTATGAGTTTCAACCTTATGTGCTACATTAAATCTTTCATTTAATTTTATTACCCCTGCATTATCTTCGAAAATAGATTTAATCCAATCAATTTTCCTTTCACTTATAATTTGACGCGTAGATCTTTGTATTATTGATTTAAACACACTATCAATTTCATTTGGAATAGTTAAACCTCCAACACTTAATCCGGCAAGCCCTGATTCATCATGGGAGTCCTCAGTAGTATAGATCCACTTTGCATTGAATTTTTTATGTCTGCAATGTTCGCTCCAGGTTTGAGCTATTCCTTCTAAATCAGCATCAGTAGGTTTATCTTCTAATAGTCCAGCAGCTCTTCTGTCTCTTAAAAAATTTTCATCAGAGAATAAATCATCCCTGATAGCATGCATTTCAGCTAGATTAAATGAATATAATTTTTCTTCACTTAATTTCATGAGATCTTCATTACTTCCAGAAATATCAATATACTCATATGCTTTTGGTTTTGGTAGTTCCATTTTTCTATGATGAAATCCAACTCCCGTATCAGGTTTCCAATCACTGGCTTCAATCATCCTTGTTTCGCTTAATGGATTGATAATCATTTTTTTAAGTTCAATAAATTCCTGCCCTGTTTGAGGACCGATCCATAGTAATTGTTTTGAAAAAGAAATAGGTCCGACTTCTTTATTCAGCATTTTAGTAAAAAGTTCTCTTGCAACTTCTCCTTCAGAGTCAGTTACATTAGGGTTAGGTGTTTGTTCAATGACAACACTATCATTTGGAAGTTGTGTGAGAACAGGTCGGTCAATTGTAGAAATATCAACAATAGGATCAGCAAAAACCCCTCTCATTTTTTCAAGTTCTTCAAGACTTAAATTATCATCATCTATATTATATACTCTTATAGGAACTGTTTTTGTTGCTAGGCCATTGGCAGTCAAGTCAACACTCCCCTCACTCATTACTTCAATTCTATGTCCCAAATTATAAACACCTTTTTAAAATTCATTTTATAAAAATTTTATTTAAAACAAAGAACTTACTATCACTTATAAATATTTATGCAAATTTTTCATCAATTTTGAGTAAATACAAAAATAATTAAACAATGACTGCTAATGTTTTCTTGTTCTATATTTTTCTCCTCTTCTTTCAGGCTTGGAAGCTTCTTTTTGAGGAAGAACATAATTTAATTCAATTCCTCCTCCGTTAAGCCTTATCATAATAATATCATAAGCTGCTTTAACTCTCTTCTCGTAATAATCTTTGCTTATCTTTAGCTTTCCTGCCTTATATAACTCAACCATTCCATTCATTTGATTAGCATATGAAACAAGTTTCTTTATAGAGCTTGTATTATCTCCCAGAAGTATTCTTTCAATAACACTTGCCTTTTTACAACTTCCCATCTCTAAAAGCATGTAAAAATAATATTTAAATATATATGAGAACTGAAATATCAATTAATAGCTTTAGCATAAAATAAATACAAAATATTTATTTGTATAGGTTCTTATAATTTGATGGCTTCGCCAGTATTTTTATGAAAACATTACAGCCAGTCGGAGTGTAATGTTTTCCAATTTAATTAGTAGTACAAAAAATTTCAGTTGGAAAGAGTATGCAAAAATTAGAGTATTACAATCAAGCCATGAAGAATCTATGCTTTAACTAAAACTATTGCTTGAATAACTATTCTAAGATTATTAACACTACTAATTATCAATTAAGAATTATCTTCAAAGCAAATCCTCTTCGCTAACCTCTTCTTCTTCAGCAGGTTCTTCTTCATCAGATTCTTCTGTATAAACATCTGCTTTCTCTTCATTCTTTTTCTTTATGTCTTTTTTTAGAACACTTGCTTTTTTTGCTTTTGCCTTTGAATCAGTCAATTCCTGGAGAACTTCTTCTTTAATTACAGAGTCTCCAGTCTCTTTATCTCCAGTATCACTATCTCCTCCAGAGCCACTCTCAAGTTTTTCCATTCTCCCAAATTTTCCAGAAGTCAATTGTTTCTCACCTTGAAACTCGCTTACATAGCCATTTATTATTTTTATATTGTCTCCTTCTTTAAACCTAGTCACATCATCATTCCATAGAGTTAATTTAATAGCTCCAGAGTCATCCTTCAATATTGCATTTGCAACTTTTAGTTCTCTGCCATATTTATTGAATGCTCTTGTATCTCCAAGCTCAGTTATAACTCCGGTAACTTCAACATTTCCTTGATTTGTTTTTAAATCACTAATTTTCATTTTAAAATTTTTCTCTTTTTCTTTAAACAATAAAAAAATAATAGTTAATAAACCTTTAGGTTGTTTAGTGTTTATTTTGTCATTGATATTGAATAATAAAAACTTTCCAAGCATTCGCATAAGGAAAGTTTCCTGAATATAATTATTGTCTATGATGGATAGCTAGAAAGTGAAAAGATAAGTAGATTAATCTTATTAGAATAACACTTGCTTTAATAATTACCCATAATCATTATTACATTAATTATATTTAACATTAATCAGGATTGCACTGTAGTTTTTCTTTAAAAAAATCAATAATTAGTTTTTTCATTGAAAGAAATTGCTTGGGGTCAGCATAGTCATGATCAGCCCATTTAACAGTTTTAAGTTTAGCATTGGTTATTTGTTTAAGTATCTGACTATGGCTCAATGGAACAACACTATCTCTTGTTCCATGGACAATTAATATAGGACAGCTTATTAGTTGAGCTATATCAAGAGTATCATATTTTTGTAAGTCTAGCCAAAATCCATAATCGAGTTCAAAATTTTCTCCACGTTCATGATACTCAACAATTCCATCTCTTGCCCATTCTTTCATTCTTTTTTTCCCAAGCCTACTGCTCCATAGTTCTTTAGGTTCTGTTACAGGAGATTTTAATGCGAGTGCTTTAATGTCAGGATCTTCAGATGCGACAATTATAGATAATAGTCCCCCAAAACTAGCTCCCATTAACCCAACTTCATAATTACCTCTTAATCGAACATATTCAACTGCAGCCCTTAAACTTTCGACACCTTTTGAGAGTGTTACATCTTTTGTTACACCATATTTCCTTCCCTCAGAGTAAGCTTTTCCATGCCCATAATAATCATATCTTAAAGTTCCTATGCCTGCTCTATTCAATGCTCCCTCAAGTTCTAAATAAACTCTACTATCCTTATTTGAAGAGAATCCATGAGATAAAACTACGACAGATTTTGCACCTTCAGGGATAGATAATGTGCCCATAACAGGGTTTCCCAAAGAGTCTCTAAATTTTACTTCTTCCATATAAATTGCTGATTTACATATTTTATAAATCTTTAGAAAAGTTTACCAAATTATAATTATCACTCTTAATTACATCTAATACAATCTAACCCCTCTCAAATATATAATACATGCACTAATTATAAGAAAGGAACATCATTTGGCAAAGCCAATGATGTTTAGAGTTCTTAAACTAATTAAATCAATAAAACAATTTCATTAAAACCTATATAAAATAAAAGAATAAAATTAACAGCTTGCACCAGTAGATGCACCAGCAGTAGCACCAAATCCAGCAGTCATAGCAGAACTTGATAGATTCTGGCTACATTCGCTAGGAGCGGTTGTAAATGCAGCACATACAGCTTTTTGTATTGAAGCAGGAGTTCTGTCAACTGAAACTTGTACACCATTAATTACAAATGTAGGTGAACCTGATATTCCAAGACCACTAGCTACCTGGCCTTCTGCATCATATAATGCAGGAGCATCTTTTGCCATGCATGTCTCTATCTTAGTTTTATCAATTGATAGTGATGTATAAATAGTCTGAATTAATGGATTAACACAAGTGTCTGTTCCTGAACATGCACCAATTGCAGTATTTTCATCAAAAGATTTTAAATAGCTGAATAATTTATCTCTTCCATAGTTCTTTTCAATGCATAATTGTCTTAGTGATTCAACATGTTCAAACTCACCATGCATAGCACCAATATAAACAACATCAATATCAGCTTTGTTCTTTAATGAATTATAAACTGGTATTAATGCTTTTTCAAATTGTAATCCATAAGGGCAATAAGCAAATACAAAAGCCTGAACTTTTGGTTTTGCGCTTTTCGGAACATCTGCAGCAGGTGTATTAGTATTAGAATTAGTAGTAGAACCATTAGATGCAGCTAAAGGAATTAAACCACCTGTACTTATCATATTTTTTCCATCTTTAGTTACATAAACAGGGAGGTATTGTCCTTGTATAGAAAGATTAACTTCATAAAAAGCACCTTTATCATTCACATTAATAAGAGTTGCGCTAGCTCCCTGAGCATTTGCAAAATCAAGAACATTTTTTCCAGCAACATCTTTATTTACTCCGCCTGATACACTGCCTGTTCCTGTTAACATAAGAACCAATAATATGATAGCAATGATTCCAAGAACAAGGCTAACAATCATCCAAGGATTTCTTTTCATCTTAGTTCCGAATTTAGAAATGACTTTATCTGGATCATTATCAATCTTTAATTCATGATGTTCAGAATGTTCATGATGCTCATGATGTTCTGGATGTTCATGATGATCATGTTTTCCAGCTTCCTTTTTTTCTTCCATCTTTCATTTAAATTTCAGGGGTTTAAAAAGCTTTCGAATTTTGATTCTATATATTCGAAAGCTACCAAAAATTTAAAATAAATTTTTTAGTACCTTACGAATTTTTACAGGTCTAAAATTACTACTGGATTGGATGAAAAAATTAATTATATTTTCAAAATATCTAATGAAAATTAAATCAGACCTTCGTTAAGTTTAATTTTCTTGTAAGTTTAAGTAGCTCAATAAGATTGAATTAAGGGTTGTTGTGGTGTTGAAGTATACTCTCTACATTCCAGAAAATATAGATAAAATAATTTGAATTATAAATACTAGAGGGGTATGTTTATAAGGAATATAATTGTTTAATATTTATAAAAATGGAAAAAATATATTTTTTGGTTTTAGCTAGCTTATTATTAATTGTTCCATCAGTTTGCGCATTAGACTATATTAAATCAGTAAGTGAAATACCTATTAAGCAAGGTTATGAAATCATTTTAAACTATCCAGTACCTGAAAACGAAATATTTGCAAAGTTTATCAATGATAACACGCATAATTTTAGTGATGTTGAAATTAAAGATTATTACAAAATGCCAGATGGAACAATTAAAATTAAAACTAATTATATTGAAGCAGATAGAATTATTTTTTACTATGCAGATACATTTGATGATTGGAGTTTAAGAGCTATGGATTCAATTTGCGACTCTATTGATCTCCAACACCCTAATGCTTCTGATTGTATTTATGAAAGAGGTTATCCAGTTTCAATGGAAAATGTTAGATTATATGAAGATTCAGAAAAAATTCATATGGATTTAAAGAATGTTGGAAAAGACCCCGTTAATATTGCTGGGTATCGATTCTATTATGAATGGGGAAGTACAATTTCCAGTTCTTTAGGTGCTTTTGACAAAGGAGAAGTTATTATTTTAAATCCTGAAGAAACTTATCATTATGAATTCGATGCTGGAAGATATAAAGATAAATGTGGTCAAGATTTTTTTATCGGACTTATTGACACTAAAGGAAGTAATGCTATTGCAATTTTCAATAGAAAATTAGAATGTCTTGAATATCAGCCAACCTGCGGAGATCTTATTTGTTCAAAATATGAAGAATTCATGAATTGTTCAAAGGATTGTGATAATCCGATAAATCTCAATGCTACAGAAGGAAAACAAAATGGGATATATTTTGATTACTCTTATATTGGTGATAATTGTATTTATCAAATATCAAATCCTACAGGAGAATTATTTACATCAAAAGAATCACTAGATAATTATAATGGTAAAAATCTAACAGATACAAATGTTCGATACTATAACCAAGTTACAAAACCTATTAAAGAAATGTTTTCTTCTGATATCTCAGGAGATTATAAACTTAATTTATTTTGTTATGAGAAAGGAATAGAAGTTAGTAGACAATCTAATTCGGTATTTATATGTACTGATTGCTTAGTAAATGGGGAATGTATTAGTAAAAATACTTTAAAGGGAGATTATTATTGTACTAAAGACGGCGTTACAGAAAAAGTTGGTTTCTTTAAAAAAATATTCTTAAAGATTAAATTGTTTTTTACAAAATAGATTTATGTATAAATCTTCATACACCTATAACTATCTCTCATTAATTAAGACCATATATGATAATTATATTCAGATTTAGATACAACAATTAATAATATAAACCTGTAATTCTCTGATTAATTATATAAAGGGGTAATAAAAATCATTTATGATTTTTTAATTTAACTATGCCTTATGACATTATAATAGGAAGAAATAAAGAGGATAAAATAAAATTCAAGGATAAAGGTCTTATCTACATTGGAAAAGGATATGTTCAGATGGGAAATTATACTTCTCTGTCTAATAAAATCTGGCTTGATGTTGCCAGAAGCCATGTTATATTAATAGCTGGAAAAAGAGGATGTCTCACGGAAGATACTTTAGTATTAACTAATAAAGGATATAAGCCAATAAGTAAATTCAATGAAAAAGAGGATAAAGTGTTTTCCTTTAATAAAGAAGAGAAGAAGTTTGAATTAGAGTGTGCAGAGTTATTAGAATATGATGTATCAGAAAATGAAAAATTACTGGAAATAGAATTTATTGATGGAAAAAAAATTAAACTTACTAAAGAACACCCCCTTCTTACTGTCATTAATACTAATAATTTAATCTCTCTATTGTATATTAATGCAAATAAATTAAAAAAAGAGGATGAAATCCTCTCTATTAAAGATTCATTAAATGATTTAATCCCATTAAAAATAAAATCGATAAAAGAAATAGAAGGAATAAAAAAAGTTTATGATCTTTCTGTCAATAAAAATCATTCTTTTATTGCTAATGGGATTATATCCCATAACAGTGGAAAATCCTATACAATCGGCGTCATTGCAGAAGAGCTTTCAGATTTGCCCCCAGATGTAAAAGAAAATATTGCACCTTTGATTTTTGATACTATGGGAATTTTCTGGACAATGAAATTTAAGAATGAAAAAGACAGGCTGCTTTTGAATGAGTGGGGGCTTTCTCCGAGAAATGTACCTGTGAAGATTTTTGCGCCATTTGGATATTTTCAGGATT
>Ga0182027_10005883_pt1 | contig 18519 bp, 16 predicted proteins | sample 712E1DmetaG_FD_121300 | JGI IMG/M metagenome (GOLD analysis project Ga0182027, IMG submission 121300) | Permafrost microbial communities from Stordalen Mire, Sweden - 712E1D metaG (Illumina Assembly) | ecosystem: Environmental > Terrestrial > Soil > Wetlands > Permafrost | place: Sweden... | reverse complement strand
TATTCACAATTCACCATTCTCCGCGGGTTGCACGGAATGTTGAATGTTGAATTTGGAATTTTGAATTCTCATTTCAGTTTTCACTATTCACTATTCACAATTCACCATTCTCCGCGGGTTGCAGGACGACCTCCAGGCCCTCGCGGGCGGCCTCCACTTGCAAGGATTCGTGCAGCGCGGCCGCGAAGGCCCGGCCCCATTCGGCCATCCGCGTGATCTTTTCATCGTCGTGCGAGGGATCGTGATGAAACAGAAACAGGCGCTTGACATCCGCCTGCAAGGCCAGCGCGACCGCGTCGTCCACGCAGCCGTGGCCCCAGCCGACCCGGGACTGGTATTCGCCCAGATCGTATTGGGAGTCCAGGATCAGCACTTCCGCCCCGCGCACAAAGTCCGCCAGCCGCTCGTCCATCCGCTGGGCGTAGCGGAGGAATTCGGTCGAGCCGGCCATTTCCGGCTGGCCGGTGTGGAATTTGTAGCGCTGGAACGGCTCGTTGTCGGGCAGATAGGCGATGGCCCCGCCGCTGGTGTTGAGGCGGTAACCGACGCAGACACCGGGATGGTTGAGGAAAATAGTCTTGACCTCGACGGGGCCGATGAAGAAGGCGGCGTCCTTCAGCTCCTCGATGGTGATGTGCCCGGGCATCTGCTGGAAGCCGACGGGGAAATAGGGGCTTTCCATCTGGCTGGAAAGGACGGTGTGCAGGCCGGCCTGGGCGCCTTCGTAGCCCAGGATGCGCAGCCGGTTGGCCGGATTGTAGGCGGCGTCAAAAAACGGCAGTCCCTGGATGTGGTCCCAATGGGTGTGGCTGATCAGCAGCGTCATGGCGAGCGGAACGCCCTTGAATTCCACGGCCAGTTTCAGGCCCAGTCCGCGGAGGCCGGTCCCGGCGTCCAGAATAATCAACTGCCCGTCGGCGCGCACTTCCACGCACGAGGTGTTGCCGCCATAATGGACGGTGGACGGTCCCGGGGTGGGCAGCGAGCCGCGCACGCCCCAGAAACGGACCAGCGCCGGCCCGGGGGGAATGGACCCGCCGCCGGAAGGGGCCGCCGGGCCGGGGTCTTTCCTGGCGGACCGCGGCAGCGTGGCGAGGGTGGTGTTGCCCTCGCCGCGGAAGACTTCCAGGAGGCGCGCCAGGTCCTGCTCGGAAATAGGTTTGACGAGGTGTTCGTCCGCCCCGGCTTCGACGGCCCCCTGGCGGTCCACGCCGTAGGCGCTGCTGCCGGTGAGAACGAACCGGGCGCGGGAGTGCGGCCCCGGCTGGGCGCGCAGAAAGCGGCACAGTTGGAACCCGTTGCAGCGAGGGGCCAGTTGATCGCACAGGATCAGGTCCGGTTTGTGCGTCAGCGCCAGCTCGCGGCCCGTTTCCCCGTCGGCGGCTTCGATCACCGCCAGCCCCGCCTGGCGGAGCCAGTGGGCGAGCGATTCGCGAGCCACCCGGTCCTCGTCTATGAGCAAGGCGGTCTTCATGCGCGGGGCGCGGGCGCTGGCCAGCATCCAGGTTCAACACTCATGGGTTACGCGGGGGAAGGTTAAGGCCGCTCGGCGGAAATTTCAAAGTTTAAAACTTGCATCGCACAGTCCGCATTTTCCCCATGGACATCCCGGTTGTTTCGCTCTGCGCGGTGGCAAGCGTCAACGGACTTCAATCAGGCGGCTGCCCTGTTCGAGTTCCTGCACGAGGCGGGGCAACAGCGGCTCAAGCCAAACCAACAACACACGCTTGGACGAATTGCCAATGCGCAGCCAGACCACCTGCGGCCCCGGACGGGCCCGGCGAACCCACTCGGCGTAATCCTCGTCCTTCGTAATAATCGCCGCGCCATGATTCTGGGCGTAACGCCAGATCAGCGTGTCCTTGCTTTGAGCCAGACCGATTTCCAGAACGTGCTCGGCCCGGTGACCCCGTTCCCGCAACCAGCGACCCAGCGCGGCGGGAAGTTGCGTGTCCACGAGAAAGCGCACGGACTCAGGCGTTCACCAACACGGGATAATTGACCTGCTCGGCGGCAAACTCCAGGCACGCGCGAATGTCCTCGATTTGCAGGAAGGCATAATCTTTCAGGATTTCAGCCTCAGGCACACCGTCCGCCAGCATGTCCAGAACGTCCTTTACCCGGATGCGGTAATGACGGATGCAGGGCCGCCCCCCGCATTGTTCGGGGTCAAAAGTGATCCGATCCGCATATTTCATTACGCACACCATACCGTTTCTTTTCGTGCCGCTCAAGCAAAGTTTTTGCAAGCCGCAGGGAGCCAATGGCGCGCTTGACAGTGGGGGAGCGAAGAAGCGGCGCGCGGCGGTTTGCAGCATCCGTCCGGGATCATGTTTTTTCGACGCGATCCAGCACTAATTCCAGGCCTTCGCGGGCGGCTTCGACCAGAAGCGGGGAATGACGCCGGGCGGCGATTTGCCGCCCGCGCGCCACCATGCGCGAAATCTCCTCGTCGCTGTGTTCGGGATCGTGATGAAACATGAACAGGCGCTTGACGTTGGCCCTCATCGCGAAGGCCACGCTGTCTTCCGCGCAACTGTGGCCCCAGCCGACGTGTTGCTGATACTCGCCGGCGTTGTATTGCGAGTCCAGGATAAGCACCTCGGAGTCGCGGATGAACTCGACCACTTTGCGGTCGTGCTCGCTGGCGAGCGTGCGCGCTTCCGTATCCAGGCGGGGGCTGTCGGGGTCCAGATTGGCCCGCAGGCGCTGGCACAGTTCCACGTCGGGCAGATAGGAGATATCGCCGCCGGGGGTGGCCAGCCGGTAGCCGGTGCAGGCCCCGGGATGATTGAGGAATTGCGCGCGCACGGGCACCGCGCCGACTTGGAACTCAAGCCCCTTGAATTCCTCGATGGAAATGTGCCCCGGCATTTGATGCATCGCGATCGGGAAGAACGGGCCTTCCATCTGGCTCGACAGTGTGCTCTGCAAACCCTGGCGCGCCCCCTCGTAACCCATCACGACGATCCGGTTCCTCGGATCGTAGGCCGGCATGAAAAAAGGGAATCCCTGGATGTGGTCCCAATGGGTGTGGGTGATGAGCACCGTCAAATGAATGGGCCGGTCCTTAAACTCCGCCGCCAGCGCCCGGCCCAGCGGGCGGATGCCGCTGCCGGAATCAAGTATAATAATGTCGCTCCCCACCCGCAACTCCACGCACGACGTGTTGCCCCCGTAATACGCCGTTTCCGCCCCGGGCGTCGGGATCGAGCCGCGCACGCCCCAGAATTTCAGCCGGACCCCGCCAGACGCCGGATCGGGCGCCGTGGCGGCGGCCGGCGGGCCGGACCGGCGGGCCAAAATGGCGGACAACTCTGCCAGGTCCAGCGGCTGGGCCAGGTATTCGTCGGCCCCGGCTTCCAGCGACCGGAAATGATCGGGAGCGCAGCCGTTGCCGGTGGCGATAATGACGCACGGATGGGCCGGGTCCTGCAGTTGGACCAGTTGGCGGCAGAAATGAAAGCCGTGGCCGCCGGGTTTGAGCAGATCGCACAGGACCAGTTGCGGAGGATGTTGGCGGGCAAGCTCCAGGCCCGCCGCGCGATCCCCGGCTTCGAGGACCGTCCACTGCCGTTCCTTCAACCAGGACGCCACGACACGGCGAAACTCGCGATCCTCGCTTATGACCAGGCCGGTATTCATGCTACTAACTGATCACTATCCCATGTTTTTGAAAAAACACAAGCGGGTAAAAAAGTGGCAGTGCCGTAATTCAATTGATGTAGTGTCGGCGCTGTGCGCCGATGTCGAGCCACAGGCTCGACGCTACACCAAATGAAGGCACTACCAAAAAAGTCACGAACCCGGGGCGTGCCGGGTTCGTGCTTTCTAGTTCCCCACTGACAACGATGCGCTTTAGGCGACGGCGATCTTGCGCGGTTTGGCCGCTTCCGCCTTGGGCAGGGTGAGCGTCAGGATGCCTTGCTCCATCCGGGCGCCGATCTTCGCCGCCTCAATCGCGGGGTCCACTTCGAAGACCCGCCGGAAATCGCCGGCGCTGGATTCCCGATAAAACAACTCCGTCTCCGGCAGGGCTGGCGCCGAACGCCGGCCTTCCACCGTCAACAGGTTCTCTTCCAATTGGACGCTGACCCCGTCTTTGTTGACGCCGGGCATTTCCGCTTCCAAGGTGTAGCCTTCCGGGGTCTCGTAGATGTTGACCGCCGGACGGATGTATTCGCGCTCGCACTCGACGGCGACCGGCTGGGCCGGGGCCGCCTGTTCCAAATTATTGACCATTGTGTTCATAAGTATCTCCTTTTCTTGTTGATGGCGCTGGCGCGGGGGTTTTCCCCGCCGCTGGCGCGGTTCGCCGAAACGGCGTTAATTGAATTGGACTTTGATTTTCTTCGCCTTGGCCTCTTCCGCCTTGGCCATCGTGACGGTCAGGACGCCATCGGTGTAGGCGGCCTTGATCGTCTTGGTATCCACCTTGTAAGGCAGGCTGATGCTCCGCTGGAAGCGGCCGATCCACCTCTCGCAATGCGACGCGCCGCCGCTCTCGCATTCGCAGCCGCCCTTGCGCTCGCCGGACAGGGTCAGCACGCCGCCCTCCAAGGAAATGTCAATGTCCTCCTTCTTCATCCCGGGAAGCTCCGCCTTGACCGTCAACGCGTCTTTGCTGTCCTGCATATCCACCGCCGGAAATCCGCCGCCGGGGAATGGCGTTTCCAGGCCGGGGTCCGACGGAGAGTCGAAAACGCCCGCCAGTGATTGGAACAGCCGGCTCAAGCCGTCTTGCGGAGACAAACTCCGGCGCCACGGAGCCAGGCCATATCCTTCAGGTCGTTGCCATCTTGTTAATGTCATAAATCGTTCCTTTCTGCTTTCTTGTTTGTAGTTTCAAACTAAACCACACTTTCGATTACATTCATCCATAGCCTATACCATGCCAAAGGAATGATTGCCGTGGTTGAATATGCTTAACATATTCATTACAAGTAACTTGGGAATTATTATCACATTCCAAGAAGAACCCTAAATAGTGCCATTGTGTCTCTTATATGCAACCGCTGTCGCAGTTCTAATGGGACAATATGACACTCAGGCCGCCCTTCACTTCACCGTCACTGGAAAACTGGCCTCAGCTTTTACGGAAGGGCTGGCGATGTTCAGTTTCCCCTGCCACTCGCCGACGATCTGCGGCCGCACGGTGACGCGGTATTGGCCGGGCGTGGATGTTCGCAGGACTTTGAAGACGCTGTGCAAAACGGCTGCCGGCCCGGACAGCCTCAGTTCAAAACCGACATCGCCGACATCCACCAGCCTCCCGCCGGCGTCGCGGAATTCGATGAACACATCGTTGCCGGCAGGTCCTAAATGGTCCTCCGACGTGAACAGGTTGGCGGTCAGGTTCGTGATCGGCGTGGTGGCGAACGGATGGCCCGACATGACATGCACCGGCGGCGGCTTGGACCGGTTCAAGACCATTTGGCCGACCACGCCCACCACGACCGCCACCGGCAGGAGATAGAATAATTTCAGCAACGTTTTCACGCGTCAGTTTTGGAGCGCGGCGGCTTTCCGCCGCTTTCGGAAGGCGCGAGCGCCGCCCCGTCGGCCCGCTCCAGGCAGTCCGCCGCGCGCCGGCCGGTCAACCTGCTGATTCTCTCAACATGGGTGCGATCCATCCGCAAAGACAGTGCCACCTTCCGCTTCCGCCCGCAAGCCCGCCGCAATGACAGGCGGGGTGGCAGTGTCTTAATTTGTAGCGTCGAGCCTGTGGCTCGAAATCGGCGCACAGCGCCGACTCTACAACAAATTAGGACACTACAGGCGGCGCGGACAACTTGCAAAAGCGCCGGACCGAAACTACCTTGAGCCGACATGACAATTACAGAGCTTTTGCGGACCGAACACACGGCGTTCAACGCCATTCTCAATGAAATCGAGGCCATTCTGCCCAGTGTCGCGACCTTGGGCGAACTCCGCGTGCTCGTCCGCGTCATGGCGGGGTTTCTGCAACAGCACGGGCGCAAGGAGGAGGAACTCCTTTACCCGGCGCTGGACCAAATGCAAGCCCAGCGCGGCCAACTGGACCAGATGACGCAGGAACATGGCGAACTGGACCAACAAATCCGGCAGGTGGCCGGGAACAGGAATCTGGGCAAAGGGCGGGAGCAGCTTGGCCAACTCATCCAGGCCGTGCGCCGGCATTTCGAGCACGAGGAACGCCATCTCTTCCCGCTGGCCGAAGAGATGCTCCAGCCCGAAATCCTGGTTGCGCTGGGCAGCGCCGCCGAACGAACCGCCGCCCAGCCCTGTTAAAGGCGATATGATTTTGTGAAACAAACAAACTTCAGTGTGACGGAAGCGGCGCGCCATTTCGCCGAATGCGTCAACCGCGCTCATTATCAAAACGTCACTTTTGTGCTCCTGAAGAACGGCTCGCCGGTCGCCCGCTTGGGGCCTGCTGATCAACAAATATGCCTGGGCCGTGACCTGGCCGAGGCACTCTCCCGGACCCCCTTGTCGGACGATGAAGCCAGAGCGTGGCATCGTGATCTCCAAACAGCCCGCAAAACCCTCAAACCGCCAGGTGACAAGCGGCGAAAATAGAACCTTCTGGTCTCGCTGCCCATTGTTGGGGGCGCGACCAGCCCGCTCAACGGGCCAGCCTGCTGTTGTTCTGACTTGCCGGTCGCCGTGGTGCGCGTCCCGCGCCCCACTTCTTCGCCGATCCTTTCCCGTGGGTTGCTCTTGGGTTTGGCCGGGTTAGGAAAGAAGGCGGGCCGGAACGCGTCTGGCGGGACGCCAAACGGAGCGCGCGAGACGCACGCGCTCCCGAACAGAGCTTTCGCTTTTCTCGATTTTCTTTTGAATTGGGGCTTGACAAAAATTAGAACCTATGGTCTAATTTCCAGCGTGAGACACGAAGGCACAGGCCGGGGCTGCCTCCGGCGGGGCGCGCCCAGCGCAGCCGCCGGGCGCGAGGCGCAACGCAACGGCAACCCAATGCGGAATGCCTTTGCTCCGATTGGGGGCAGGCCACAACAGAGCCATGCCAATAAAGGTCAGCCAAACCCAATCAAACTACACAAAATCCTGGCGGAGGTTTGACTCTGAAATCCTACCATCCTGATCGTCATTTTGGTCCGTGTGCAACGCTGGAAACCAGCCGGCGAGGGCGCCGACTGGAACATCCCGATTCGGAATCGGGACATGTGCTCCCCGGAAGAGTTCGAGTCCGCGTTGGGCGAGGATTCGGGATCATCGTGGCCAGTTGCGCGCGCATGTTGTGAGCCTTCTCCGTCCGCCATCCAAGTTTCGGACGCTCCTCATCATGGGGCGCGTTTCCACCGCGCCCACCGTCTGGTCCAACTGCCTGGCCGGCTGGTGGCTTGGGGGCGGCGGGCCTGCGTGGCGATGCGTCTGTCTGTCCGCGGCGATGACCCTTCTTTACCTGGGCGGGACGTTTTTGAACGACGCTTTTGACGCGGACTTCGACCGGGAGAACCGCCGCGCGCGGCCCATTCCGTCGGGCGCGATCCGGGAAAAGGAAGCCTGGCAATGGGGATTTTCCCTGCTCGCCCTGGGCGCGGCGGGATTGATCTGGGCGGGGACAACCACGGCGGTCTTCACGCTGCTGCTGACGGGTTGCATTCTTTTTTACAACCTGATTCACAGACTGGCGGGAGCGGCGGCGGTCTTGATGGGGGCGTGCCGCCTGCTGGTCTATTTGGTGTCCGCTTCGGTGACGCGGCATGGGGTGACGGGCAATGTGTTGTGGTGCGGGCTGGCGCTGGCGTCCTACGTCCTGGGTTTGAGCTGGCTGGCGCGGAAGGAAGGCGGGCGCGCGCCGGCCCCGTATTGGCCGGGCATTTTTCTGGCGGCGCCGCTGGCGCTGGCCGGGTTGAGTGATGACGGGTTGACGCGGCAGACCGGCAACGTCCTGTCGCTGGTGCTGGCGGTCTGGCTGCTCTGGGCGTTGCGGCACGCCTTTTGGCGCGCGGAGCCGAAGGTGGGCTATGCGGTGGCGCGGCTGCTGGCCGGCATCACGCTGGTGGACCTGCTGGCGGTGGCGGACCTGGCCCGCCCGCAGGCCGGTCTGTTTCTGCTCTGGTTCGTCCTCACCCTGCTTCTCCAGCGTTATATTCCGGCGGCTTGAGGGGGTCAAAAAAAAGTTGCGAACAACACTCGCGTTTGCGGCAAAGACAGGTTACAGTGAACTATACAGTTAGTGAAAAACGACATGAAAACAACTTGGAGCAGAAAAAAAATTCGCGATAAATTCACCGGGCTGAAGAAGGCGGATGGCGCCCCGATGTCACGGCAACAGATTCACATGCTCAGGAAAAAGGCGCGGGGCATTTGCCTGACCTGCGGCAAGCCGGCCCTCGGCGTCTATTGTCTTCAGCATACCATCAAGGCCCGCGAACGGATGCGCAAGCGCCTGAATTATCACCGGCGCCTGCGCGGCGCGCCCAGCTATGTCCTGCAAGCGCGGGAGCGGTCCCAAACGCGAACCCCGCGCGGACGAGTCCGGCCGGCGCAAAGCCAGCGTTCCAAAGTGCGCGCCAAGGCGTCCTGATTCTCGCGTCAATCCCCGGGCCAGGCCCGGGCCGGCGGCGCGAAGAAAATGCTCTCCTGGGAGCCACCGTGCCGGCAACGGCGAAAACCGTCCGGCAGCGCAGTCTCGGGTTCACCCACCCGAAGGCCGCATCCGCTTTGTTTCCGTCACTTGACAGATGGCCGATCAAATTTATAGTGCCTGAAAATGCATAAGCACCGCTTTGAGGGCCGCACCGGGAAGAATCTCGACCTGGCCCGCCTGAATTTCCTCAAGGAATTCCACTCCGCCGGACGCGGGTTTTGGGCCGATGTCCCCGACAGCGACTGGAACGACTGGCGCTGGCAGCTCAAACACCGCATCACTTCCCTGGAACAATTGCAGCGCCTGATGCCCGTCCTCACCCCGGAAGAATACGCCGGCACGATGCTCGCCAACACCAAGTTGGCCCTCGCCATTACACCTTATTTCTTCAATCTCATTGACCCCGCGGACGAGAATTGTCCCATCCGCTGGCAGGTCATCCCGCGCCTGGCGGAAACCCATGCCGCCCCGTGGGAGATGAGCGACCCGTGCGGCGAAGACACCCATTCACCCGTGCCGGGCTTGGTCCATCGCTACCCGGACCGCGTGCTGTTTCTGGTGACGGACCGCTGCGCGGCCTATTGCCGTTACTGCACCCGTTCGCGCCTGGTCAGCAATGCCACGGGCTACGATTTCCATCCGCAATTTGACCGCCAGATCGAATACATCCGCCAACACACCGGTGTTCGCGACGTCCTGTTGAGCGGCGGCGATCCCCTGCTGCTGTCCGACGAGAAACTGGAAGACCTCCTCAGCCGCCTGCGCGCCATCCCCCATGTGGAGTTCTTGCGGATCGGCACCCGCATTCCCATTTTTCTGCCGCAGCGCGTCACGCCCGAATTGTGCTCGATGCTCAAAGCGTTCCATCCGCTTTTCTTCAGCCTGCATTCCAACCATCCGCGCGAACTGACCACCGAGGCGCGCGAGGCCATGGGCCGCCTGGCCGATGCCGGCATCCCGCTGGGCAACCAGTCCGTCCTCCTGCGCCACGTCAACGACGATCCCCTGGTCATGCGCGCCCAGGTGCAAAAACTGCTCCTGTGCCGCGTCAAACCCTATTACCTCTACCAGTGCGATTTGATCAGTGGTTCGGCCCATTTGCGGGCCAGCGTGCGCGCCGGTTTGGAAATCATGGAGAGTCTGCGCGGCCACACCACCGGCTACGCGGTCCCGCAATATGTGATTGACGCCCCCGGCGGCGGCGGCAAGGTCCCGATCAATCCCGATTACATTCTCAGCCGCAACGGCGGGCGCGTTCTCATCCGCAATTTCGAGGGCAAGCTCTTCGAGTACCCGGAAGCCGCCGACGGCACGCCGCTGACGCCGCCGCCCCGTCAAATCGAAGAGCCGGAACTGGCGTAAGATTCCGGCCAACCGGGTCGCCATGGTGATCCGGGTGAGCCAGGGCGGCCGATGGGCTATTGTTTCGGCTGCGCCCTGGGTTTGAAGGTGGCGCCGATGAACAGGTTGCAGAACTCAAACTTCAGCGGGATGGGAAAGTAGCTGGAATGGATCCTTTCAAACCAGGGGGCGATTTCACCCAGAACCTCCCACGGCAGGTTGATGTGCTCGCGGGAGATGAAGATGTGGTAGGGGCGCTTGTAGCGTTTTTGGAAAATGCGCTTGGCGGAAATCTCCCGAGCCAGCGAATAGGCCAGGCTGCCTTCACAGGGAATGACGATGGAGAAAATGCCGGCGCTCTTGTTGCACAGCCGGTACATTTCCCGGATGGCGGCGGGCAGGTTGGGCAAATGCTCCAGGACATGAACGGCCAGGACGCGGTCAAAATGGCCGTCGGGGAAATCCAGGCGCTCCTGGCAATCGCCCAGATAGACTTGAATTTTGGGGCAGGCTTTGCGCAGGCGCTCGGCCATGTTGGCCCGATATTCCACCGCCACATAATTTTGCTCCTGTTCGGGGGTCAGGGTTTCGTACTTGAGATGTTCGCCCAGGCCGGCGCCGATTTCCAGCGTGCGCAGGAATTGGGCGGGCCGGTTCCTGGCCGGATAGCTGTGGCTCCACCGGTCGGCGATGCCGTATTTGTTGGGGAAGACATCGTGCCAATGCTCCATGAAATCGTCGTTGATGCGCTGGTCTTCCGGCGAGAGCGGCGGGAATTGTTTGGGCCATTTCGGCATGAGGCAACCTTTTCAGAAATCCGGCGGCAAGCAAGCCGGTTTTACGGCAGCGCCTTCAAGCCGGCGAGGACGCATCGGGCGTTCAATTCGCTCCTTTGGCCGAGAGAAACTGCCGCACCGGATTCGGGGTCAGCGCCTTGAGCGCGGACACGACGGCAGCGGCGTGGAGGTCCGCCCCGACAAGGCTGAAGTGAGTGTGGTCCTGGATATAAATCGCCTTCACTTTCTCCTCGCCCATGGCCTCGAATTTGTCGGCCACCGAGTCGGTGACATCCAGGAACGGCACTCCGGCGGTTTTGGCCACTTCGACCTGCCACTGGTTGTACCGGCCGTAAGCTCGCTCCACCTTGCCATCCCTCCAGACATTGCGGATCGTCAGCCCCAGCAAGAGGGGCGAGGCGCCCTTCGCCTTGGTGTCCGCGATCATCTTGCGCAGATACCAGCCGTAGGTGTGAACCACCTCGTGTTTCTTGGTGTTCTGGTTGTCAATCTCCTGCGTTTCCTCGCCCACTCCGGGGATCGAGCCGCGGGCGCGCGAGGCGTCGTTGATCGCCCCGCTGTCATTGATGCCAAGCTGGATCAGCACCAGGTCGCCCGCCTTGACCTGGGCCAGCATGGCATCCCACAAACCCTCCGTGATAAACGTGCGGCTGCTGCGTCCGCCGCGCGAGGCATTGACGATATTGACCTTTGTCAAATCGAAATAATCGGCGAACGGCACCGCCCAGCCCTGCTGGTCTTCGCCTTTGCCCCGGGCGGCGGTCGAGTCGCCGGCGACAAAAATGGCTGGCAGATTGGTCTTGAGGGCCGCCGAGCGCGCGGGTGGATTCTCCGCCAGATCGGGCGCGGGCGCCGGCGAGTTTTGGGCGGATCCCGCCGCGGCCAGAAGAGCCAGGCCAAACGGGAGTGTGAAGAAGGAGAGAGTCAAATGCGTGCGGTTCATGGATGGGGTAAGCAAGGGGTTGCGACGTTCTTCGTTAATGAGCCAAACATAATTTGATCCTAATTGCCAGATTCCTGGCGTCAAGTCCGGGTGTCCGGTAGTCAAGGCAGGCTTCACATGCAAGGCTTCGAATCCAGCGCTCGCAACGCCGCGGCGACGACCGCGTCGCAAGCGATGCCCCTCATGCAGCGGAAATCTATGGGGCACTCGCGCCGGAAACAGGGGGCGCATGGAACTCCGGGCGCGCGCAGGATTTGCGCGCCGGCGGAGAGGATCGGCCCGGTCATTTCCGGCGAGGTGCTGCCGAAGAGAACCACGACCGGCGTGCCCACGGCGGCAGCCAGGTGCATGGGGCCGCTGTCGTTGGTCAGCAGCAGGCGGCAGGACTTGAGCGCGCCAGCCAGTTCGCGCAAGGTGGTCTGGCCGGCCAGGTTGATGACCGGCTGCCCGGCAAGTTGCCGGCCGAGGCCGGTGGAGACAGCCTGCGCGATTTCGCGATCGGACGGCCCGCCAAAAACAACCCAGCGGCAGCGCGCGGCCTGCTGGATGGCGACGCCGGCGGCGATGAAGGATTCCACAGGCCAGCGCTTGGCCGGGCCGTACTCGGCGCCGGGATTCAATCCCAGGAGGGGCCGGTCTTCGCGCGCGGTGGGAAGGCCCAGGCGGACCGCGGTGGTTTGCGCTTCCTCTTGACTGATGGTGATGCGGGGCGGCAAAGGCTCGCACGAGGCGCCCAACGCGCCAGCCAGCCGCAGGTAATCATGGATGTGATGGGCGGATGGCGGAACCGGCGGCGGACTATCCGCGCGGGCGATCAATCGCCGGATTTCCCCGGCGGAACGCCGGCGCATCGCCAGGGCGCCGGAACGCGGCGGGACGGGATGAGTCAAGAACAAAGTTCGCCCGGGGCGGGCGTATCCGGCGCGGAGCGGGATTCCCGCCAGCCAAAGCTCCAGGGCGGAACGCAGGGAATTGGGAAAGGCGGCGGCGGCGGAGAATTTCTTCGAGCGCAGACGGCGGGCGGTTTGCCAGAGATTGTCGGCGGGGGAAAAGAGCAGCAGTTCATCGAGAAAGGGCTGTCCTTCCCAGAGGCCGGCGAGCTTTTCCGGCGCGAGCAGGGTGATGCGGGCGCCCGGCTTGGTTTCGCGCAGGCGTTGCAGCGCCGGGACGCTCATCACGGCGTCGCCCAGCCAGTTGACCCCGCGCACGAGGATCTTTTCGCGGGCGGAAGCGTCATTGGCGGCGGGCGGGTTCATCCGAAATCATGGTGTTGCAGGTTCATGGCAAAGGAGCAATCGCGGGCCGTCAGCGCAGGCAGATTTTTCGCACACAATCGGCGAAGTCCTCCGCGCCATTGAGGATTTTGATTTCCACCCGCATGAAATAAATGGGCAGATCGCGCCGGTCAATTTTGGGGAAACGGACGGCGTCCTTTTGGGTGGTGACAATGATCTCGGCCTGGCGCTTTTTGCCGCGGTTGATGACGTTGAGGATTTCCTGCTGGGTGAAACGGTGGTGATCGGCGAACCGCTTGGCATAGACCAGTTCGGCGCACAGTTGGAGGAGGCTTTGCTCGAAGCTTTCCGGCTGGGCGATGCCGCTGATCGAGGCGACGCGTTTGCCCTTCACGAAATCAAGGCCCATTTGTTCGCCGGTGAAAACGTCCTCGAAGTAAAGGGGATGGTGGATGCATTCGATGATGCCGGCCGCCGGGTTGTAATGGGCGATGCGCTGGCGCAGTCGAGCGGTGTTGCCATCGCTCTTGGTGATGAAGATGGTGCTGGCCCGGGCCAGATGGGAATGAGGCTCGCGCAACGTGCCGCGCGGCAGCATCTTCTCGTTGCCGAATGGCTGCTGGCAGTCAATCAGCACAATGTCCTGGCGGCGGCCCGCCAGTTTCCAGTACTGAAATCCATCGTCCAGCAGCAGGGTGTCGCAACCAAAGTTCTCGATGGCGTAGCGCCCGCTTTTCACCCGATCCTTATCCACCAGCACCACGACATCCTTGAGGTTGGAGGCCAGCATGTAAGGCTCGTCGCCGGCGGTGTCGGAATCCAGCAGGAGCGATTTACCGTCGGAGACAACCCGGGGCGGAGTGGTATCGGAACGAAACAGGACTTGGTTGAGGAGCCACTGGGCGAAAGGCTCGGGCTTGGAGCGGTAGCCGCGGGTCAGGATGGCGACGGTGCGGCCTTGATTTTGCAGTTCGCGCGCGAATTTTTCCACCACCGGGGTCTTGCCCGTGCCGCCGACCGTGAGATTGCCGATGGCAATGACCTGAATGCCGAGGGTGGTGTCGCGCAGGATGCGGGCCTGGATGAGGAAGCGGTGGATTTGGACGTAGAGCTGCACCATTTTGGAGAGAAGGTAGAGAAAGGAGCGAAACAACGCCGCGCCCTTGCCGCGGCGCTGTTCAAAGATAACTTCCAAGCCGAACGTGTAGAAAGCGTCCAGCCATGCGCGCAGTGTTTCCGTCATGTCATCCTCCAGTGTGCCCAGCGGCGCGGCGAAGGGAAATGCAAAATGTCCGGTTTGTCTTCAAGGCGCGGGAATATCCATGTGTCAAGCATACACATTACGCGCGGGCCGGGGGATCCGCGGCCGGCTGCTGCTGGCTCAGGCAATGCAGCGTGCCAAAGCCCAGCACCAAATCCACCGCGTGAATCCCCGTCACCGGCCGGTCCCGGAACAAATCGCCCAGGATGCCCAGCGCGATGCGGTCGTTCGGGTCGTTGAAGGTGGGCACGAGGACCGCCGCGTTGCTGATGTAAAAATTGGCGTAGCTGGCCGGCAGGCGATAGCCGTCGTAAAAGATCGGCGCAGGCATGGGCAGCGCCACCACCTGGATTTTGGAGCCGTCTTCCAGGCTCAGGCCCTCCAGGCGTTCCCGGTTTTCGGCCAGCGCCGCGTAATTGATGTCCCGGGGATTGCTCTCCTGCGCCAGCACCACGGTGGTTGGGTTGACAAACCGGCAGATGTCATCCACATGGCCGTGGGTATCGTCGCCCGCCACCCCGCTCCCCAGCCAGAGCACATTCGTCACGCCCAGATAGCGCTGAAGCGTCAATTCAATTGCTTTCCGCCCCAGACCGGGATTGCGCGCCTGGGTCTTCTGGTCCAGCAGGCACTCCTCGGTCGTCAGGAGAGTGCCGCGGCCGTTGACATCAATGGCGCCGCCTTCGAGGACAAAATCCCGGCCCTGGCACTGGGCGTGGAACAGACGTTTGCCCAGGCGCCGTGCCGCAATTGCCGGCGTCTTGCGGTCTTGCCGCCAATCCGGATATTTGGCCCAGGCGTTGAAATGAAAATCAACAAACGCCGTTTCCCGATTCTCTCCGCCGCGCCGGACGCAGATCGGCCCGCTGTCGCGCGTCCAGCCGCGGTTGGTCGGATGGATGATGAATTGGACGCCGGCGACATCGGCGTGGGCCTGGGCCAGGGTTCGGCGCGCCGCGCGTTCGGCGCCCTGGGAATTGACGAACAGCCGCACGATTTCGCCCGGGCCGATTTTGCGGACCATTTCGCCATAGACCCAGCGAATGGCGCTGACTTTGCGGGGCCAGTCGGTGGGATTGTGCGGCCAGGCCAGCCAGGTGGCTTCGTGCCGCTCCCATTCGGCGGGCATGGCAAATCCGAGGGAAGCGGGAGGTTCAGCGTCGAGACGACGCTGCCACTTGGATTCGGCAGGATTGCCAATTCGGAGGGAGGCAGAAGTGCGTGGAGCTGTTGTTTTCTTCTCAGTCATTGCGCATTAGAATAGGGTGCAGGACAAAAAAGTCGGGCGGGAGGTTGAAGACGGCGGAGCGCCGGCTTGCAGCCGGCTTGGTTGATTCGGCGGAGCGCCGAGTTGCACTCTGCTTCCTTGGTCTTCCGGAGCGCCGAGTTGCACTCGGCTTTCGGCGGAATTTGAGCGGATAAGCCGAGTGCAACTCGGCGCTCCGATTTGTCCACTCTCCCGTCCAGTTTTCTTATCCCGCATGCAAATGCCGGCGCTCCGGACCAGAAAGTGTGCAATGTCCGGGCTGGGGCTGCGATGGGATGCGCAAGCTTCATTGCGCAACGCGGTAGAACCGCCAGCCAGAATACGTCGCCCCGGGGTCAACCACAGACATCGGCGCGTTTGTGCAGGTAAAACTCAAAACGGGCGTCCAATTCACAAGGTCCGTTGAACCCAGCACCGTGTAGTTTTGGCCGACTTGACCAAAGATGTTCAGTTTGAATTGGCCATCAGGCAGCGGATCACAACCGACAAAATGCAGGTTGTCCCAAATCAACGGATTTCGTCCCAGCAGATACTTCTGTAGGTTGCTAAGACCGTCTCTCGCTGGATCATCCTGGGCTAACGACTGGTCGCTCGCCAATCCGGTGGGATGTCCAAAATACTGCGTCATCCACCAATCGGGAATACCATCGCCGTCGTTGTCAATGATCACACGGTCGGGCATGAAGCGATTGGCCAATGCCTGCGCCGAAGTCAGACCATTGCTGGCCACTGCTATTACGGCATAACCGACATACTGCGTCGGGGCGACCGTCAGGTTCGATTCGGTGTAAATACCTATGCCGGCGGCAACTTCACCTACTTTCTCATAACTGCCATCCGGCAATACCGCCCGCAAAATATCATAGCGAATGACGTCTCGGTCGTTGTAACCGTCGTCTTCGGACAACGCCCACATGAGAAAGTTCGTGCCATCGCTGTCAAACCGTGCCGCCACGCCAGTCGGCGCGGCTGGCGGCGCTTGCGCAGTTGTCACTTGTATAGGCGTTCCCAAGGGACTTTCGTTGCCTGCCGAATCTACTGCGCTCACCGTGACGAAATAATTAGTCCCCAACGCTAACCCTCGCAGCAGGCAGCAGTTCGTCCCGGTGATTTGCATAGGCGACGGATTCCCTTCCACGGCGGCCGTTCCATCATAAGGCGGACCGTTCTGTCCAGTCCGGTAATAAACTCGGTATCCGGCAACATCAGGCTCGCTATTCGTAGCCCAGGTCACCCAAATGCGGCTCTGGCCGGCGGTGACGACAATGTTCGTCGGGGTAGCAGGCGGATTGGTATCTACCAAGTTGATTGCCACGCTGCCGAAGGCGTCCCCGGCCACTGACTCAAGACTGATCTGAGCCACAGTCCCACCTGGCGGAGCCTTTAGCGAAAGTGTGACTGTGCCATTGGTGCTTATCACTTGGATGCCCGGAAGGTTGGTATCGCAATCAGGATTCAAGATTTGCGCTCCGATTGCCGTGGCAGTGAACAACCATTGTTGCGTTGCCACATTGCCGGTATTCAATACCAGATTGCTAACTACTACCGTCATTTGCGAAACACCATCAGCCGGGAGGGCGCTCGTGCTCGGAATCAACTGCAAATCTCCCGCCGGCAGCGGCGATGCAACGGCATAGGTGCCCAGATTGGTGATTGTTGCCGTGACTGTGTTTGAAACCGTGTCCACCGTGCCGCCGATCAAACGCCAGCGGTTTGTGCCGTCAGGCAGTTGGTAAATCTGTAAAGTTTCCGGATCCAGCCCAACAACATCCGCATTGCTGTAGCTGATAGACAAGGTCGCGGTCCCATTGAGCGAGTTGGTGCTCTCAAAGCGATAAATACCGCCGATGCCGTACACGTAGTTGCTGGCACCGTCTGGCGGGAGATAAGTCCAGGTCGTTCCGCTTCCACCATCTAACGGATGAATCCGGCCCAACGGATTTGGAATGTTCAGATCTGACATCACTGAGGACGCCCACGAGGAAACAACCTGCACACCGGAACTCAACCCGCCCTCAACAACGTTCAGTGTTGCTTGACCGGCTTGAATGACCGTGTTTCCAGCAGTTTCGACCGCCGTTACACCTTCATGAACTGCCTGGCCAATCGGCCCTGTTGCGTTGTATCCCCATTGAGAAAGGATCGAAACCCACGACTGGTTCGGAAAGAGAGTGGCCGTGATCGCTGGATAGGCCTCCGTTGGCCAGTAACGCGACTGCAAAATAGCTCCGCGTTGGTTGACCGCTTGCGCGCCTTGATCCAGTTCTCCGTGCAAATTAACGCCAAACGCCACCACGTCCAGGTTTAGGTTCAATCCGAAGTTTTGTTGGGCCGCGCAGACCGACCATTCGTAAGTTACCAGAGGGTTTCCGCTGGATTGATCCTGTGTTTCCTTGAAATCACGCTGATAACTCGAATACAAGGCTTGGGGATCATACTGTTGCCACGCTGGAACAGTCATCGGTTCACCAACATCTAACGACAGTTTCTGAATTTTCTCAGTTCGATAAGGGCGGCCCTGTCCTTCTTTTGTCCAGAGTTTTGCGAGCATCTCCACATCGCCCAAACCGATGGCATTTCCGATGTCAAACACCGACGACCCAAGGTTAACAGTCGCTGAACCGCTCGCTGAAACCCCAGTAATCACGGCCGATTCAGTGCTGGCGCCAAATGTCTTTTCAAAACCGCCAATTGCTTCCCCATCCACAGAGCCGTTTCCCCCCACACCAACCTGAAAGTGGCTTCCGCCGGTAACAGCAAAGCCCACTTGCCCTTGAGCTCCAGCCCCAACTTGCACTTCACCTTCAACTGAACTCAAGCTGGACCCAAGAAACAGCGGCTCAATCGTCTTTTGCGCATAGGCATAAAAGGCCATCTGCGGACCGGGCGTTGAGGCAAGTATGTTCCCCAAATCAAGGTACAGTTTGATTGCGTTCTGTCCCGGATCAGTGCTGTTCGGATCAGCGAAGGTGTAAGTCGAACGCGCCACAACTGCACCGGACAATTGGGCGCCTGCAGAAGCTCCGCCTCCTCCTGAAAACGAAAGCGAAGTGGTCTTGAGCGATAAACCCACGTCAAC
>Ga0182027_10005882_pt1 | contig 18521 bp, 12 predicted proteins | sample 712E1DmetaG_FD_121300 | JGI IMG/M metagenome (GOLD analysis project Ga0182027, IMG submission 121300) | Permafrost microbial communities from Stordalen Mire, Sweden - 712E1D metaG (Illumina Assembly) | ecosystem: Environmental > Terrestrial > Soil > Wetlands > Permafrost | place: Sweden... | reverse complement strand
GTCTCTGCGCCTTTGCGTCTTTGTGTAAAAAAATCTTCAGCGAGGTGACACCCGTTTCAAAACTTCCCGGCAGACGGCGGTGGCGGAATGTGGACGGCCCAGTGACTTGGCGGCTTTGGCCATATCAGCCAGCTTTTTCGAGCCGAGAAGTTTCTCGATGCGGAAGGGCAGGTCTTCGACGCGGTTGACCTTGGCCGCCGCGCCGCGTTCGAGCAGGAAATCGCTGTTGGCTGCCTCCTGTCCGGGTATCGGGTTCAAAATGAACAGCGGTTTGCCCAGCGCCAGCGCCTCGGACGTGGTCAGCCCGCCGGGCTTGGTGATGATGAGGTCGGCCACGGCCATCAATTCGTGCATGTTGGTCGAAAAGCCCAGCACGTGCGTCGGATGCCGGCGGGTTTGCGTGGCGAGCTTGCGCCGCAATTCCTCGTTGCGGCCGGTGACGACGAGGGTTTGGAACTGGCCCGGCACCTTGTCGAGTTCGGCCAGGACTTCCGCGACCGGTCCCATGCCGAAGCCGCCGCCGAGCACGAGCAGCACCGGCTGGTCGTCGCGCAGGCCGTAGTTTTTGCGGACCGCCCGCGCGTCGGGCTTCGACAGGAATTTTGAGGCGATGGGAATGCCCGTGGCAACCGCGTTGGCCGCCGTGGCGCCGCGCGCGACGAGCCGGGCCTTGGTTTCCTCAGCGGCGACGCAATACAAGTCCACGCACGCATCCATCCACAGCGCGTGCGCCTCAAAATCGGTCACGATGCTGACGATGAAGGGGTGTTTGTAGTTGTCGGAAGGGCCAGTTCTTCGAGCCCCCATCTTTTCAATCAAATTTCGGCGTCGTGGAACTCCGCCCTCCAAAGCTTTAAGCAAGCCGAGCGTTTCGAGCGGTAGATAATGGGTGCAAAGGACGGCGTCGGGTTTGAACTGTTTCAGGTGCCGGGCGAATTTTTTGCGTGAGTTGCTGGGAAACGCGCGGCGCAGTTTGCTCAGGCGGCGGGCGACCTTGGGATTGTCGGTCTTGCCGAACAGCATGCCCCAAAGTTCCGGCGCTCGCTCGACCAGTTGCACGTAGCCGTCCTCGTGGACTTTTTTATGGAGCGGCGAGAAAAACTTGATGAGGTCGAGCCGCTCGACGGTGTCGTCCGGGCGCAACGCGCGCCAGGCTTCTTCCAGGGCGGCGGCGGCAGCGACGTGTCCGCCGCCGGCGGTGACGGTGGCAATCAGGATGCGCATGGGTGTGAAGACAAAGACGGTTATTGCTTTATTCCGGCAATTTGCCTTCCTGGTAGCTGGCCAGAAATTTCTTTAAGAAAGCCTTTTGTTCGTCCGGGGCAAGATCCACCGCCTTTTGCTCGGTGGCAATGGCTTCCGTTTTCTTGCCGTTCATGAACTGTATCCGGGCGAGCGTGTCGAGATAATGAGGTTGCTTTCCATTGACGGCTTTGTTCGCGCGCTCCGCAATTATTTCAGCCAGAGCCAGACCGCGCTGATCCACTCCTTTCGTTGTGGCAAGCATCCAGGCCACGCTGTTTTGCAAACCAGTAATGCCCTCGTTGCTCAATGATTCAGCCAGCTTGTAAGCACCGTCGTAATCTTTCCGGCCCAGCAGAATTTGCAGGTGCTTCGTGCCAAATTGGGTGCGCGCGCTTTCGGGCATTGTTTTTTCCAATTCAGCCAGCACCGCATCGGCGGCATCCCAATCCTTGTTTTTGAGGGCCGTCCTGAGTTTTTTTGACAATTCCATATTCTGGGCTTGGACTTGTTGTTGACGTTCGTATTCCGCGGCAAACTTGGGGATGTCAAAACGGCCGGCCAGAATGTCTCCCAAAGTCTGTTCATTCAACTCCATCGGGTGTCCAATCCAGGCAATTCGCCCTTGTTTGTTGATCACAAAAGCGGTGGGAATGCTGTTCTGCTCAGCCGCTTTCATCCAATGAGCTGCCATCAAGCCGTTGGTTTCCTGCCTCTTGTCGTCGAGGGCGACACGGTAGGTCATCTGGTCGCCCATTTTTTTCACGAACGCGGCTACTCCGCTGTCGTCCGGTTCCGCCATGTCTTGTCCGATGGCAATGAGTCCCCGGTCCTTGAATTTCAGCCATAATTCATTGAGATGCGGGATGGAGGTGCGGCACGGTCCGCACCACGTGGCCCAGAATTCCACGATGTAAACATGGTTCGTGTCGAATGCCGTCACCGGGTCTCCTTGCACCCATTTGGCGACCTGGAGTTGCGGGGCCGGATCACCGACCGTCAACCTGGCCTCCGCTGTTGGTACGGCGAGCGCCAGGGCGACGCCGGCGATAGCAGTCAGAATTCGCAGCAACTTGCTTCTTTTCATATCCAGCCTTCCGGTTCGTGGTTTGAAATCTCAGGTGTGTTGAACCGTCGCCAGTGTTGGCCTGAAAAATATTTTGTCCAGTTGAAATCCGGACTTGTGCTTTGGATCGCGCGCTTCGGTTGCCGGAACCGGTTGCGGATGAGAAGCAGAAATAGACAGCAATACAATTTGGTAGGGCGAGGCTTTCCATGAACTGTGTAGCGCAGGTTGGCAACCTGCCGTATCGCCGACTGGCAGTCGGCAGAACGCCGGATTATCGAATACGCGGCGGATTGCCAATCCGCGACACAGCAGACTGCCAGTCTGCGCTACAAGGGCAGACGGGTTCATAGTCCGCGAGCAGTTCCCAAATAAACAGGAGGCTACGGACGGGTCGGTTCGCGGAATCTTCGCCCCACCAAAATTAAAATTATGCCCACCCTCGAAATCTAGGGGTAATCCCAGGCAGCACGCCCCCCCTCAGTGCCGGATGCAGATATTAGTCTTTTAGCAGGGGAAATAAGGGTTTCCAATGCAATACAAAGATTGCCAGATGCTTGAAACTTTTGCAGTTTACCGTTGTTTAAGTTCGGAAACGCATGGGTTTTGACATCAGCATGAAGTTTTTCTCTAAATTTGGGATGTTGGCGATGTTGGCGGCCGTGTTGATGGCCATCGGCACGCGGGCAGGGGCGCAGGTTTCGAATGGTATCGCGTATTTCCTGTCGAGTGCGCCCAATCCCGTCGGGTTGAATTCCAACCTGACCTACACCATCAACCTGACCAATAATCTGTCAGGCGCGTTGCAGTTTGTCTTTGTGACCAACACTTTGGACGCTCATTCCACGTTTGTCAGTGCCACTACCATCACCAACACCACATTCATTCCTTCCACGACGACCAACGGCAATGTTGTGGTATTCACCCTTAGCCAGTGGGGTTCAGGTGGTTTTGCCCACATGACCGTCATCGTCCAACCCACCGCAACCGGGATCATCACCAACGCGGTGACGTTCAATATCAACAACGTGACCAATTTTTTTATCAACATCACCAATCAAGTCACCAACGCCGCGCCGCCGGCACAGGCGGACCTTGCAGTGGCGATGACGGGGCCGCCTTCGGCGGTCTTCACCAACGATTGGATGACTTATGGCGTGAGTGTCACGAACTTGGGGCCAAGCGACGCGGCCAATGTCATGCTAACCAACTCTCTGCCTCCGGGTGTGGGATTCAAAAGTGTTTCGCCAGCCAGCCCGGCTCCCAGCATCCAAGGCAGCAACGTCATTTTCAACCTGGGCACGCTGGCGAGCGGTGCTTTCACAAATTTACAACTGACCGTCCAGCCCACCAACGCGGGCACATTGACTTTTGGGTCAGTGGTCAGCACGAACGGGGTGACCGATCCCAATCCCACCAACAACTCGGCCACCACCAACATCACCGTCTATAATTACTTTTCCACCAACCTGGTGGCTTTCACCAATTCCGCGCAGATTATTGATTTCCAAAACGCGTTGACGGAACAATCCATAACGGTGTCGAATGCGGGGCCGTCGCTCGTCAACGCCGTGCGGGTGGTGGTGACGGGTTTGACGAACCAGCTGTTTAACGCCGTGGGATCGAACAACGGCAATCCTTTCGTGGTTTACAATGCCGCGCTAAACACAAACCAGAGTGTGAATCTGCTGCTGCAATTTTATCCCCGGAGCTTTTTCCGGTTTACCAATGGCCAGTTGCACGCGTTTGCGGTGACCAACCTCAATCTGGCCCCTTCGCCGGTGACCGCGACCAGCACGAACGTCACCATCACGCGCATCGTACGGCGTTCGTCCGACGGCAGCATGTTGCTGATCTGGCCATCCACGCCCGGCCGGACTTACACGGTGGTTTACAGCGACAACGTTTTGTTTTCCAACGCCATGATTGCCCCGCCATCCGTCGTCGCTCCCGCGAATCAGACGCCGTGGATTGATTACGGTCCGCCCACGACGTTAAGCGCGCCACCGAACAGCAGCAACCGCTTTTATCGGATTTACCTCAACCCGTGAGTTTTCAAGCCGACATGACCGCCCATTTATGAACCGCACACGTTTTCAAAGTTTGTTGGCGTGGTGCCTGTCGTGTTGTTTCGCGGGTGCGGCGCTGATGGTCCCGGCCCAATCACAATCCCCCGGCCCCAATCCGAATCCCAGCGCTGCCGTCGCGGTTCCCCCGGACGCTCAAGCCAAACCGCAACCCGACGTTCAACCGCCGCCCGCCAGCGACCATTGGGCTGATTGGTTCAGGTTTCAAAAGGTCACCAAGGATGACGATTGGACGCGCCACTTCCGCATCGGGGCCGTTGCGGGATTGAATATCAAAGCCAGCTTCAGCATGAATGGCGCATTTCCCGTCAACCAGGGTGCCGGAGTTTACGACGACGGGTACCTGCATGTGGATAGCACGGGAGATGTCGACGGCGCCACGACCTATTGGGGCTATGACAACCCGTCACAATACAACGGCCAGACGCTGGTCATGCATAACACGACGCAATTCGCCACCAGCGGCAGTTCGGAACAAAGCGGGTCGGTGTTTCCGGGATTCGACATGGCCTACGGCGGCAATTTCTTCTATCTGGGCCGCGCCCGGATCGGTTGGGAATTGGGATTCAGCCTGATGCCCATCAATATCACCGACAACAGTCCCATGTCGGTGACGTCAATCAGCCAGACAAAGTACACTTTTAATAATGTTCCGTATCTGCCGACTTCGCCCTTACCCTACCAAGGCAACTACAGCGGCAGTTCGTGGCTGTTGCCAGACAATCCGGGATACACCAACCAGACGTTTTCGACCAGCAGTGGCAGTGTTACCGGCTCGCACTCGCTGGACGTGTTGCTCTACACCCTGCGGCTCGGGCCGTCGGTGTATTGGGATTTGAATGAAAATTTCGGTCTGTCGGCCAGTTTCGGCCCGGCCATCGGCCTCGTCTCCGGCGATTACAAATACGACGAGACGATCACCGCGACCACGGTCAACGGCCCCACCAGCGCCCACAACCAGGGACAATTTGGGGTGACCGATGTGGTGTATGGCGGTTATGTGAACGCCCTGGTCATGTATCATGTTCCGAGCGAAAATGCCGATATTTACGTGGGCGCGCAATACATGCCGATGGGTAGCGCCACTTTCAGCAGCGGTGGCCGGGAAGCCCAGTTGAAACTGGGCGGGCAGGTCTATATCTCCGCCGGCATCAACTGGGCGTTTTAAACCGGCGCAAGGCAACAAATACAATGTTGCGTTGCGGTGAGACAGGCTCCCACTGCTGCTGGCAACCGGTTTTAGAATGTCATCTTCCTGTAGCAGCCGAGGTAACGAGGCTCAAATTTTCCTGGAAACGATCATTCAGTCAGAGCCTCCTTACGTCGGCTGCTACTTCTTTAACGGGCCGTCAAGCAAACCCAGTTTCACCGCAGCTTTTCCACCTGGATTTTCGCGGGGTCGTTCACGCCGAGTTGGAGCAGGGCGGCGTTGGCGTAAAGTTCGAGGTTGAGTTTGAATTCCGGCGCGTCGAGCGCCCGCCGTTCGCGGTCGAGTTCCTTGATGGCCAGGGTGTCGAGCGCCACGGCGTCGCGGCTGAACCAAAGTTGATTCAGCACCGTGGAGTAGTGCAGCAGGCCGCGCGAGCCGCCTTCGTACTGGCCGATGAGCGCGTCGGTGATGTTGAGCACGACGCGGTCGCCGAGCACGGGCAGGGCGTAAATTTCCGGCACGGCGACGGCGAGCCGTCCCGGGTCGCGCTCGAACCGCAGGGTATTGTCCACACTGCCCAGGGCCAGGCTGTAAAGGTGTCCGCAAACGCCGGCGTCTTCCCGATTGAGCAGCGGCGCGATGCTGATGATTTTGGTGATTTGGCGGCTGACGATTTTGGAAACATAGGATTTTCGTCCGATGCCTTCGCCTTTTTTTCCGAACTCCAGATCGCCCCAGACCAGGTTGCCGATGATGGCGGTGTCGGGCTGATAAAAATTCGTCGGGTCGTAACCGATTTCCGTGCAGCCGGCCACGCGCACGCCGAGTTGGGCGGCCAGCATGAAAAATCCGGCAGCCCGCAGTTCGTCCTGGTGTTTGTCCCAGATGACGATGTGTTCCGCCGGCACATCCGCGCTGAGCAGGCCGTGAATCACCGCCGCGACGACGGCGGGCCGGGTGCCGCTGAGCATTCCGGCGGTGGAGAAAACCTTGATGCCGATGATGTCCTGCGTTGAGACCAGACTGCGCCAGGCGGCGGCGACCGTGGCCTGGCCGGTGAAATTCGTGAGGCCGCGCCCGACCATGTTTTGAACCAGGGCGGCATTGGGTTGAAAGTCGTAAATGGCGTTGGCATTTTCGACGGTGACGACGCGCGCCGTCACATTGGTGAAATGATTAAAAAACGAATCGGCGGCCCGGCCCGAAAAACACGCCAGCCCGACGGAGCCGGCCAGCACCAGCCGGCGAACCGCCCGAACGAATTGAGTTTGCACGTTTCTTGACACTTTAGGGCGTGGATGCTACCACCAGCGCCGATGCTGGCCATAAAAAATATCGGCGAGGATGGAGTATGGAGAATGGCGGGCGGAATTTTTGGGCGTCGTGCCGTTTGCCATCTTCCATCTTCCATCTTCCATCTTCGTTTTTTGCCTTTCCTGGCACTGGCCATTTTCATGGCGGGCTGCGCGCCGTCCGGTCCGCGCGCGCTGCTCAAGGGAAAAAAGCTTTTGGAACACGGCGATTACGCCGGGGCGGCGGCGCAGTTCAAGACCGCCACGTCGCTTCTGGCCACCAATGCGCAGGCGTGGAATTATCTCGGGGTGGCCTGCCAGCACGCCGGCCAGACGGCCGATGCCGCGGCGGCTTATCAGCGCGCGCTGGCGCTCGACCGCGATTTGATGGAGGCGCATTACAATCTGGGCTGTTTGTGGCTGGAACAAAACAAACCCGACGCGGCGGCCAGCGAGTTCACCGCCTACACGCTGCGACGCGGCAAGGCGCCCGAAGGCTGGCTCAAGCTCGGCCTGGCGCAGTTGCAAGCGCATGACGTGGCCGCGGCGGAAAAAAGTTTCAGCACCGTGCTTTACCTCAATCCCAACAACCCCGAAGCCTTGAATGGGTTTGGTCTGGCCCGAATTGAGCGCGGCCAGCCGCGCGAAGCGGCGAAGTTTTTTGCGGCGGCGGCGAAGGAAAAACCGGATTACGGGCCGGCGTTGCTGAACCTGGCGACGGTGGCGCAGCAGTATTTGCACGACAGCCCGCTGGCGCTGCAACATTATCGCGCGTATCTGGCGCTGACGCCGCGCCCGGCGAATTGGGACACGGTGAATGACCTTGCGAACAGCCTGGAGCAGCCGGCGCCGGTCGCGGTGGCCAACCCGCCGCCGGCCGGTGGCGCGGCTCATGCCGCGGCGCCACGAACGCAGGCGGTTGCCCGCGCCAGCTCCAATCCGCCGCGCGGGACGGCTCCTTCGGCGCCAGCCGTGAAAATTCAGCCGGAGCCGGTGGTGGTCGGAATGCCCCTGGCGACAGCGCCGCCGGAAATGGCGGCCGGGAAGACGGGCGCCCTGTCCAAGCTCAATCCGTTAAATTGGTTTCGTTCTTCCGCGCCGGAAAAATCCAATGAAATTAAGGTGACGCCCCTGCCACCACCGGCGGTGGAAAACAACCGTGCCGGTTCCCCGCCGTTGCCGCCAGCCAAGGCCAGTCCGGCTGTTCCAACCGCATCCGCGTCCGCGCCCGTGCCGGTTGTGGAACCGAAGCCGGTAAAAATTGCCCAGCCGGCGCCGCCGTCGTTTCCTCGTTACCTGTATCTTTCACCGCGCAAACCGCCGGCGGGCGACCGGCGGACGGCGTCGGGCGCGTTCACGCGGGCGCGGGAGTTTGAGCAGGATTTGCGCTGGCTGGACGTGTTGCAATCCTATCGGCAGGCGGCGGAATTGGACCCGGGCTGGTTCGAGGCGCAATACAATTACGGCGTGGTGGCTTACCGGCTGCGGAATTACAATCAATCGCTCGCCGCTTACGAAATGGCGCTGGCCATCCAGCCGGATTCCGTGGACGCGCGGTACAATTTCGCGCTGGCGCTCAAGGCGGCGGGTTACGTGACCGACGCGGTGAACGAATTGGAAAAAATCGCGGCGGCGAATCCGAACGAATCGCGCGCGCATCTGGCCTTGGGAAACATCTATGCGCAGCAATTGCACGACCCCGCGCGGGCGCGGCGGCATTATTTGAAGGTGCTGGAAGTGAATCCAGGCAATCCGCAGGCGGGGGAAATTCAGCTCTGGCTTTTATCGAATCCGCCTTGAAATTTAACTGGCGTTCTGGATGGGAAGAATTAGTCTCGCGGGCATGATTGCTGCTGCTCCACAACCCATGACTTTCAACAACCTGCCGATCAATTGGTTCGACGTGGCGCTCGGGGCTGTGTTGTGTTTCGGCCTGTGGCGCGGCCGCCGGAATGGCATGTCCAAAGAGGCCATGTTGGTGTTCCAATGGCTGACGCTGGTCCTGGCGTCCGGGATGGGCTATTCCTTGTTTGCGCCGACCTATGCCAACACGCTGGGAACCGGCAAAGTGACGAGCGCCATCCTGGGCTATTGCACGCTGGCGCTGGCGACCTGGTTGGTGTTCTACATTCTCAAGGGGATATTCGTCCCGCGGCTGGCCGGCAGCAATTTTTTCGGCGGTGGCGAATACTATTTGGGAATGGTTTCCGGCATGATTCGTTTTGCCTGCATGCTGGTGGCCGTCCTGGCTTTGCTCAACGCGCCTTTCTACACGCCGGAGGATATTAAGGCGAGCCAGGATTACAAGAACCGCTGGTTTGGCGGCGGCCAGAAAGGATTCAGCGGTGATTTTATCCCCAGCATCGAGCAGGTGCAGGAGCAGGTCTTCAAAAAATCCCTCACCGGGCCTTACCTCAAGAATTATCTCGGCACGCTCCTGATTGACACCGCTCCGCCGACGGTCAAACAAAAGCAAAAAAAGCCGGTGATTCATATGGGAAAATAACCGCCGCGTCGTCGCGTCCTGATGCAGAACGAGCATGGCTGGCACGCTTTCACCCGCAACCCGCGAACGCATTCGCGCCGCCAGCGACATTGTGGACGTCATCGGGTCGTATCTGCCGCTGAAACGCGCCGGCGCCAACTTCACCGCCCTCTGCCCGTTTCACAAGGAAAAGACGCCCAGCTTCAACGTCAATCCCCATAAACAAATTTTCCACTGCTTCGGCTGCCACAAGGGCGGCGACGTTTTCACCTTCGTCAAGGAATACGAAAACATCGGGTTCATGGACGCCGTCCGCCGGCTGGCCGAACGCGCCAAAATTCCCATCGAATTCGACCAAAACCCCGCCGAACAGCAGTCGCGCCACCTCAAGGACCAGTTGCTCCAGATTCACGAGCAAATCGCCCAGCGCTGGCAAAATTGCCTGCTCAACGAAGCCGCCGGCCAGACCGCCCGTGACTACCTTGCCAAACGCGGCGTGTCGGCGGAGGCGGTGAAACTGTTCCGTCTCGGCGCCGCGCCCGACGCCTGGGACGACACCGTCAATTGGGCCAAAAGCAAGGACCACGACCTAGCCCTCGTCGAAAAGGCCGGACTCATTATTCGAAAAGCGGAAGGCGGAAATCAAAAAGCAGAAGAAAACCCGGAAGCAGAAATCCGCAATCCGCAATCCACAATCCGAAACTTTTACGACCGTTTTCGCGGCCGGCTGATGTTCCCGATTTGCGACGAGCAGGGCCGGGTGATTGGCTTCAGCGGACGGGTTTTGTCCGGCGACGAAAAAACGGCCAAATACGTCAACTCGCCGGAGACGCCCATTTTCACCAAGAGCCGGGTTTTCTTCGGCCTCGACAAATCCAAACGCGCCATCCTCGATGCCGGATTCGCCGTCGTGTGCGAAGGCCAGCTTGATTTGATCGCCTGCTTCATGGGCGGCGTGCAAAACATCGTCGCGCCGCAGGGCACGGCCTTTACCGAACAACATGCCCGCATCATCAAACGTTATGTGGACGAGGTGGTGCTCTGTTTCGATTCGGACGAAGCCGGGCAAAACGCCGCCGTGCGTTCGCTTGACCATTTGCTGGCGTCCGGACTGGCCGTGCGCGTGGCCGTGGTGCCCGCGCCGCACGACCCGGACAGTTTTATCAAGGCCAACGGCGGCGAGGCGTTCCGCCAGCTCGTTGAAAATGCCGATGGATTTTTTGATTACTATTTGAACCGGCTTTGCAAGGTGGACGACGCGAACAGCGACAAGGGCCGGAACGCCATTTTGCGCGGCATGGCCGAGGCCGTCCACAAGACCGGCAATGTCGTGCTGGTGGACAAATACGCGCAAAAAACCGCGCTGCGCCTGGGTGTTTCCCCCGAAGCCGTGCGCGCCGAATTTGCAAAAGTCCGGAGTCCGGAGTCCGGAGTCCGGAGTCCGGAAAATGAAGACTCCGCGTCAAGCGAGCCGGAAGTTGAAACACCGCGCCCGTCGGACAAGGAATTCTGGCTGCTCAAGCTTTTGTTGCTGCACGACGATTTGGTCGGCTGGACCGCGTTGCATCTGGACGTGAACTGGATTTTGCATCCGCTGATCAGGCAAATCGTCACACAGCGGCTCGCCGCGCAGACGAATGAAACTTGGAAAAGTCTCGCCGCGTTTCTGGACGAGTGCGAATCGCCCGAGATGCGGAGCCTCGTCACCGAAGCCGTGGCCGAGGACCGCAAGCTGCCGAATCCCGACCGGCAACTGGCGGATGTGGTCATGTCGCTGCGCAATCAATTTCTTGACCGCCAGATTGCCATGTCCGTTCAGCGCGCCAGCCAGCCGGAAACTTCCGAGGCCGACCGCATGGAATTGCTGCGCCAGCAGCAGGAGCTGCGGCAGCAAAAACGCACGCCGTTAAAGTGACCCGCCACCGCTTGTTTGAACAAACTATCATGCCATTTGTACAATTATTGAAATAGCTATTTCAATAATTGTATAACTCGTGCGACAGCCGATTTCGCGTGGTTCGCGTTGTTAAAGCCGAAAAACCTCTTTCAGTTTGCTTTTGATCAATTGCTGCCGTTCCCAACTCACCGTTCCCAGTGGAGAGTGAAGTTTGTTTTTGTCCAGGAAATAGAGCAGATCGCACTGGCAAACGGTTGCCGATTCAAAACCATCCGCACTATTCAGCCGGACATCCGTTTTCAACGGCTCGCCGCGCAACGTGAAACACGCCAGACCATTCACCTGGGAATGGCGCAGGCTGTTCAGACGTTCCTGTCCGGTCACGATCACAAACCAATGGTCCCTTTCAAAACCCGGCGGACGGGCTTTCCAGATTTCCCATTGCTGGATTTTCATCGTTCGGGGCGCTGGGTCTGTTTTGACATGGCGTTTTCAAGCTCCAGCCGCTCTTGGGGGAGCGGATAGGCGTCCGCAAAATAACCTTCGGGACGCGGCGATTGAAACCGGCTGGCTACCAGGGGAAGACCCGCCCGGATCGCCAGTCGCAAAACCGTGGCCGGCTTCTCCCGAACCAATTCCACAGTCCTCGCCACATCGGCTTGCAACTCATCGTCAAGATCAACACTTGTTTTCACAGCACCAATTTGCACCCAAAAGGTTCCACATGCAAGCTCAATCCGGACGTTTCTATCGCCTCCGTTCGCCGTAGCGGCCCGTTGATGAAGTAGCAGCCGACGTGAGGAGGCTCCAAGTAAAAATCCGAAATTGAAATTGAGCCTCGTTACCTCGGCTGCTACGGAAGAAGGTTTTTAACATTCTTGAAAGAACCGCGTCGCCATTTGCGAGTCATTGAGGTATGAATGCCGTGATGACGATGCTGGCGGAAGATTTGATTCCCACGCGTTACTCGCTCCTGAGCCGGATGCAGGACCGGGAGGACCAGGACAGTTGGAAGGATTTCTTCGACACCTACTGGCGGTTGATTTATTCGTTCGCCATCAAGTCCGGATTGACGGATGCCGAGGCCCAGGACGTCGTCCAGGAAACCGTCATCTCCGTTGCGAAGGACATCCAAAAGTTTAAGCGTGACCGCACGCTGGGTTCATTCAAAGGCTGGCTGCGGAACCTCACCCGCTGGCGGATAGCCGACCAGTTGCGAAAACGGGACCGGAGCGTCCCCGCCGGAAACAACTTATCCAACCCTTCGAGCAGCCTGGACGAAATCGCCGGTCCAGCGAGTGCCGATTTCGAAGCCATCTGGGAGAAGGACTGGCAGGCGAATTTGCTGGAAGCGGCCTTGGAACGCGTCAAACCCCGCATCAAGGAGGAGCATTTTCAAATTTTCGATTTGAACGTCCTCCGCCAATGGCCGGCCGGCAAGGTGGCTCAAGCGCTCGGGGTGAACATCGGGCGGGTCTATCTAGCCAGGTTCCGCGTGATGGCATTGATCAAAAAGGAAATCCGTGCATTGGAAAAACAATGGTGAAACCGGCAGGCCGACCAGGCTGCGCGGTCTATCGTGTTCGGGCGCTTTCCATGGACTGCCTGGGAGCGCCGGCGTCTCGCCGGCCAGTCGGGGGGGCTGAATACCGGAACTTGCCGGCGAGACGCCAGCGCTCCCAGGAAATGCGCCCGGCGCGGTCCGAAGGGAAAGGCGGATGTTGCCAAACGTCCAGTAAACGGTTATGGACGTTGCCCGAAATAACGCACATGACCACGCCTCTTCATCCAAATGAACCGCCGTCCGCCGGCCCTGCCGCCGCCGGGCCGCCGCCGGCCGTTCCCGACCACGAACTGCTCCGCCTCATCGGCAGCGGCAGCAGCGGCCAGGTCTGGCTTGCAAAGAACACCCTGGGCACCTGCCGCGCCGTCAAAATTGTGCCGCAACGCCCAACCCGGCAGGGAACGGCGGCACACGAATTCAACGGCATTTTAAAATTTGAACCCGTTTCCCGGTTGCACGACGGGTTGGTGGATATTTTACAGGTGGGATGCAATGAGGCGGCCGGCTATTTTTACTACGTGATGGAACTGGCCGATGATGTTGCCAGCGGGCAAAACATCAACCCGAAAACCTACCTGCCCCGGACCCTGGAGCAGGACCGGGCGCGGCTTAAACGCCTTTCGGTCGCCGAATGCGTCCGCATCGGCGCCGCCATCGCTTCCGCCTTGGGCTTCATGCACCGGCACGGATTGATTCATCGCGACATCAAGCCGGACAACATCATTTTTGTGAACGGGACGCCCAAGCTGGCGGACATCGGGTTGGTCGCGGAGGCGGCCGGGATCCAGTCGCAAACCGGTACCCAGGGTTTTTTCCCGCCGGAAGGCTCGGGCACCATCCGGGCGGACATCTATTCCCTCGGGAAAGTCCTCTACGAAATCAGCACCGGCAAGGACCGGAACGATTACCCCGTCTTGCCGGAACTGCCGGGCAACTCCGCGGAAGACGAGGCCCTGCTCGTGTTGAACGAAATCATTCTCAAAGCCTGCCGCGCCAAACCCTGGGAACGGTACCAGACGGCCGAGGAAATGATGCTGGCGCTGCTCAACTTCCAGTTCAACCGCGACCAACTTCGGCGAAAAAGAAAAGAGCAATCCCTGACCCAAGTGGCCCGGATTGCCGGGCCCATCCTTGCCGCCGTCATCATCATCGGCATGCTTTGGCGGATCATCTGGCTCCTGAAACACCCCCGTTGACCGGCAGGATGGTCCGTTAACTGCCCGTTCAAAAACGTCTTTATTCCTAGCAGCCGAGGTAACGAGGCTCTGATCGGGTTGAGGGTTCATGGTTGAGCCGTCTTCGCTTCGCTTCGCCGCGCCAAGGAGTTGAGAGCCTCCTCACGTCGGCTGCCACGTCTTTCACGGGAAGTTGGGGTCGGGCCACTGGAAGCGGGCGGGTCCATCCAAAAATTTCCAAAAGATTTTTGAAAGAACTGGCCCCGGCCCTGCGAGTTATAGGTGACAGGATAATTTATGAAGCCATCGAATTGGAGCGGATTTATGAACTGGCGGCCGTGATTCTCTCGCGCATTCAACGGGAAATGGGCGGAAAACAACGGCTTCACCTGGTGGCGACCGGTGGTGAGTTGGGCGAATTTCCCACATTAGCAGTCCCCATGGCCGTGTCGTTATTTTTACGACGTATTTTTTATGACATGAATTTTGACGACTACAGGCCGGCGTCAAGGTGTGCGATAAGTGCCGGCATGGAAAGCACAACTGGAAACCTGCTTGGGAACACGAAAACAGAAGCTGCGAATCTTAACCGGAGACCAACGGTCGTGAAGACTCATCTGAAAAATATTCTCCCCTTTGATCTTTTTTTTGAAAGAACCGTCCCCGTCCTTGCGAGTTATGGGTGACGGGACAATTTATGAAGCCATTAATTCATTCAAAACCATCGAACCAGACACCAGTAGGTTCGGAAGAACACGAATGCGCCTTTACCCTGACTGACCTGCTGGTCGTCATGGCCACCCTCGCCATTCTAACCGCGGTGATTTTGCCGGCGCTGGCCAGGTCCGGCGACAATGGCGCGCGGGTGGTGATTTAGAAAGGAACAATATGAAGAACGATATGTTTATAAAAACTGCCAGGCAACTGAGTGTGAGCGGATTCGTTTTGGCGGGGGTGTGTGATCTGGTTCCTCCTGTCCACAACATCTGCCCGGGCTGCGAGAACACAGGTGCTGCATGCTCATGTGCCGACAGTTGTGGCGCACTCGCAGCCACTGGGCCGCTTTCCGAACACAAATCGTTCGAACCTGGCGATTGGATTGCCATTGCGCAACGAGGAATCGCTTACCAATCTACTCCGGGAAATCTACGATCCGGCCAGCGCCAATTTCCGTCACTTTCTCAAACTAAAACAATGAAAACCTCCCTCTATTCAACCTCCTCTTGGAAACGTCAAGGCGTCGCCCTGCTGGGGATTGCCGCCCTGCTGACGCTGTGCGGACAATCGCTGGTTTACGCGCAGCTCTCGGCGTCAGATATAGCCACAATGAAGCAGGAGATAACGAAACAAAAATACACGTTCACCGTGGATGAAAACCCGGCCACAAAAATTCCACTTTCACAATTGTGTGGCACCATCCCCTCCTTGGCGCCGAAAAGCCCCAACTCCCTGAGATCCCAAACGATGGTGGCCGAGACGTCCCTTCCCTCGTACTGGGATTGGCGGCAGCATAATGGCGTGACCCCCGTGAAAGATCAGGGTTACTGCGGCAGTTGCTGGGCGTTTTCGACGGTTGGCACCATGGAAGCGATGATTCTGATCGCCAGCGGAACCACAACCGACCTTTCCGAGCAGCAATTAGTATCCTGCAATTCCTACGGCTGGGGTTGTAGTGGCGGAAATTATGCCTTCGATATGGAGATAAGCCCGGGGGCCATGTTGGAGAGCTGTTTCGCGTATCAAGCGGCGGATGTGGCTTGTCAATCCGGCTGCCCGTCTGTCTATCAACTGAGCAGCTGGGGTTATGTGGGTAACTCGTGGAGCGTGCCCTCGACGACCGCCATTAAAAACGCCATCTACACCTATGGTCCCATATCCGTGGAAGTTGCGGTGGACGGCTATTTCGAAGGCTATTCCGGCGGTGTGTTCAATGCCAACACCGCCCCATTCATCAACCATGCCGTCGTGCTGGTGGGCTGGGATGACACGAATGGCTGCTGGATCATGAAGAATTCGTGGGGCACCGGCTGGGGTGAAAGCGGGTACATGAGAATCGCCTACGGCTGCGATCAAATCGGCTATGGGGCGGCGTATGCGGTGTGTGTGGTGCCGGAGCCGCTGAGGATCACGCCGGCAACGGGCTTCACTTCCACCGGTGGAGTTGGCGGGCCGTTCACCGTGACTTCCAAGAGTTTGACGTTGACCAACGCGGGGACCAATTCACTAACCTGGACGCTGGCCAACACGTCGGTTTGGCTCAATGCCTCGTCCAGTGGCGGCACCCTGACGCCCGGCGGAGCGGCGGCGACCGTGACGGTGAGTTTGAACACTGCGGCCAGCAACCTGGTGGTGGGGACTTACAGCGCGACAGTATGGTTTACGAATCTGAACAGCGGTGTTGGCCAAGGCCGGCAGTTTACGTTGTCGGTGATCAGCCCGCCGAAGATTACAATGCAGCCGGTGGATCAGGCGGTGTTGGAGGGGGCGACGGCCACGTTCGCGGTGGGAGCCACCGGCGACCTGCCGTTGTATTACCAGTGGCGGGACAATGGGACCAATTTGAGCGACGGCGGGAACATTTCGGGTTCCACGACCACCAACCTGACCATCAACAGCGTGTCTTCGGCGAATGTGGGAACTTACACGGTCGTCGTGACCAATCTCGCCGGCGCGGCAACCAGTTCCAACGCGCTGCTGACGATTACGCCGTCGCCGCCGGTAATTACTGTGCAACCGGCGGATCAAACGGTCGTGGTGGGTGAGACGGCCGTGTTCACGGTGACGGCCATCGGCAGCACGCCCTTTTTCTACCAGTGGAGCTTTAACGGGACGAACCTCAGCAATGCGACGAATGCCTCGCTGGTTCTAGCCAATGTGCAACTGACCCAGGCGGGGAGTTATGCGGTGGTGGTGACCAACGTGCTGGGTTCGGCAACCAGCTCGAATGCAATACTGACCGTTTATACCGTGCCGGTCATTACCTCGTTCAGTCCGCCATCCGGAGCCGTGGGCACGGTGGTGAATATCAGCGGGTTAAATTTTGACCCAACTCCAAGCAACAACCTTGTTTATTTTGGGGCAGTGCGTGCGGTGGTAAGTGCGGCGAGTGTGACGAACCTGGTGGTGACGGTGCCGGCAGGGGCGATCTATGCGCCGATCACGGAGACGGTGAATGGATTGACCGCCTATGCGAACCAGTCGTTCATGCCGACGTTCTCCGGCGATGGCTCAGGTATCACCGTCAATTCTTTTGCTCCGTTCTTCGATTTGCCAGCCGGCAGCGGGCCTTTGAAAGTTGTGATCGCGGATCTCGATGGTGACGGGAAGCCAGATTTGATCGTGGCAAATGATTACGGCAATACTATTTCTTTGTATCGGAACATCAGCACCAACGGTTCATTGACGGCCGATTCTTTTGCGCCCCGGGTTGATCTGGTGACACCGCCAGGGAGCTATAGCCCATACGGTCTTGCCGTGGCAGACGTGGATGGGGATGGCAAGTTGGACATCATTGTGTCAGATTACGATGAATCCATTGTGTCGGTTTACCGGAACACCTGCACGCCCGGCAACATCAGTTCAAACTCGTTCGCCACGCGAGTGGATTTTGCGACCGGTGCGCAACCCACAGATGTTGCGGTGGCAGACATAGATGGCGACGGCAAGCCCGATCTGTTGGTGGCTAATTCTGGTGATGGAACCGTTTCAATTTTGCGTAACACGGGCGTGATGGGAAGCCTGACCACAAATTCATTCGCCCCCAAAGTTGACATCGCAACGGGCAGCGGCTGCGACAGTGTGGCCGTGGGGGATTTGGACGGCGACGGCAAGCCGGATGTGGTGACAGCTAATAGCGGAGTCGGCACCGTATCCGTGCTCCGAAACATCAGCACGCCAGGCAGCATCACCACCAATTCTTTTGCTTCCGCAGTTGATATTGCGGTCTTGAGTTACCCGCTTCAGGTGGCCATTGGTGATCTGGACGGTGATGGCAAACCGGACCTGACCGTGACCTGCTACCTTCCCCAAACCGTCTTCGTGCTTCGCAACACCAGCACCATCGGCAGCCTGACCACGAATTCGTTCGCTCCCGAGATTGATTTCCAGCTTGGTGGCAGAGGTCACACGCCAGCCATCGCCGATTTGGACGGTGACGGCAAACCGGACCTGGCGGTGGTCACCGAAATGAACAGCCTGCTTTCAATCTTTCGTAACGTGAGCACGCCGGGCAGTTTTACCACCAATTCATTTGCGCCGCGGGTTGACTTTGCCACGGGTAACAACGCTTGGGGCGTTGCGATTGGCGATTTGGATGGTGATGGCCGGCCGGACATCGTTTTCGCCAACAGCTATGACAATACAATCTCAATCTATCACAACATTGTTCCTTTGGGTGGACCTCCGGTCATTACCACCCAGCCAAACAACCAGGCGGTGGCGGTGGGTGGCACGGTGAACTTCAGTGTAACGGCCAGTGGCGCGTCCCCCTTGAGTTACCAGTGGAATTTCAACGGTACGAACCTCGGCGGGGCGACCGACATGACGCTGACGCTCACCAATGTC
>Ga0182027_10005881_pt1 | contig 18522 bp, 16 predicted proteins | sample 712E1DmetaG_FD_121300 | JGI IMG/M metagenome (GOLD analysis project Ga0182027, IMG submission 121300) | Permafrost microbial communities from Stordalen Mire, Sweden - 712E1D metaG (Illumina Assembly) | ecosystem: Environmental > Terrestrial > Soil > Wetlands > Permafrost | place: Sweden... | reverse complement strand
GCGCCGCCCTTGGTGATGTGATTGACCGCGCCCTTGACCGTCTTGCCTTTCTTATTGACGCCATCTTCCTTGATGGTGAACAGACCGGTCGATTCGATGACAATATCAATCCCCAAACTGCCCCACGGAATCGCGGACGGGTCAGTCTCCTTGAAAACCTTCACCTTCTTGCCATCGATCGTCAGGCCGTCATCGTTCAATTCGACGGTGCCGCCGAAACGGCCATAGGTCGAATCGTACTTGAGCAGGTGCGCCATGGTCTTGGTGTCGCCGATATCATTGAACGCAACTACTTCAAGTTCTTTGGGGTAATATTCGCGGATTGCTTTTAGAACCTGCCGCCCTATTCGCCCAAAGCCATTAATACCAACTTTGACTGACATATGTTCCTCCAGAAAATTTTAGCTTCATGCCTTGTCAGGCATGAGCAGGTTTTCATTCATTTGTGAATTCTAATTCAAATAAGCGGGTTTGACCACCCGAATTTTCAGCCCGCACATAGTTTTACCAAAGTCGGGGAACCCTTAACGCGAATTATGCGAATTTACGAATGCCGCGAATAACCCATGGAAAATCGGCGGAATTAACCCATGTGTGGCAGGCGCGTTCCAAAACATCCGATTCGTCAAGCAACTTTGGTAAGACCATATCAGCCCACATGGTCGCTCAACGGCCCCGTGCGCTCAGAAAACAGATCCATCAGAACCTGCGAAAGTTTGACCGAATCGTGCCGCCAGGGATGATCGGCGTCAATTAAATCAGCGCAATACAGGCGCGGATCGGTGCGGGACTTTTCGTCAGCTTGCACCCATTGCGAGGCTGGTTCCAGGCTGCCTTCATAGTTTTCGTTACACAATACCAGATCGAAGAAGTTTCCACCCGCCTGTTCCTCCAGTGCACGAACATGGTCAAAACAGGTATACAGATCCGTTTCACCCTTTTGGGTGGCAATATTGGAAACATACACTTTGACTGCGCGGCTGGACTGGATCGCCGCCAGCAAATCAGGAACCAGCAGATTCGGTAGAAGACTCGTATAAAGACTGCCCGGGCCAATGACGATCAAATCCGCATTCAGAACAGCCTGCAACGCCGGAGGAAACGCAGGCGGATTATTTGGCTCCAGCCAGACCCGGCGAACACGTCCCGCCATCTCAGGGATTTTACTTTCACCCTGCACCCTGACCTCGTTAACCACGTGAGGCAGGCGCATATCCGCAACCAAACGAACATCGTGCAACGTGGAGGGCAGGACACGCCCACTAACGGAAAGCGCGCGCCCCGATTCGGCAATCGCTTCTTCAAAGCTTCCGGTGATATCGGTCAGTGCGGTGATAAAAAGATTGCCAAATGAATGACCTTCGAGCTCAGGGGCACCGCTAAAGCGATATTGAAAGAGTTGGGTTAGCAAAGCTTCATCGTTGGATAAGGCCGCCAAACAGTTGCGAATATCACCCGGTGGAAGGATGCCGAAACTCTCGCGCAGCCTTCCCGATGAGCCTCCATCGTCGGCAACCGTGACAATTGCAGTGAGATTGCGTGTGTGCGCCTTCAGGCCACGCAATAACGTGGATAGGCCATGTCCGCCGCCAATGGCAACCACGCGGGGACCGCGGTCACGACGGCGGAAATCGGAAAGCTGATCAATCACCGTATGTCCCGGCCTCAGGAATGGCCGCAAGAGAGATCGGTTGAGGCCCCAGATCCCGTACACCACAAGGCCGATACCTAATCCACCGAAGATCACCACCCGCAGAATACGCGGCAGAAACCGCAGGCTGGCTACCGAAAGAAAAGTAAGGATTGCTGAATTGCCGGTATTGGTACGATATATGTCCAGTAAAAGGATACCCAGGCCGATGCCCAACAATGTGATTCCTGCCAAAATCACCAGCATCCAGCGCTTGATGCCGAGTCCCGGCTTGAACCAGCGCAGGAAATTTTGAACCCACTGCCGGAAACGCCGACCCATGCTTTCTTTATTTGTTTGCATACAAAGATAATAGCAGGGAGAGAGGGAAGAGTCAATCAGGTCAGCAATTAGCTGTTAGCGGTTAGCTGTTAGCAGTTAGCGGTTAGCGGATAGGGTTCAACTTCCGCTTGAACAGGAAAAAATCCCAATGATTCCTGTTTCAAGGAATGATTGAATATAGCGTGCCGCCAACTTGATCGGGGGTGAACTTGACCTTGAATACTTCGGTTTGGCCGCAAGCAACCACAGTCCAATCTTCAACCCAATATGAGCTTTGCTCGTTGATTTGTGCAACGCTGATGGTTTGGCTGGTCACGTCGGTGCAATTCTGCTTTTGTTCATAATCCAGCAGGGTGTGCCAGACATTCGATTTGAGCAGGGCATCACCCAAACCACCGGCTGCGAGTCCGCTAATAGGCACAATATCTGTGGAGGATGAGAACTCTTGCGCAAAGAAATCAGAGGGAGTTGATACAGGAATATTGCCAGCCATATTATCACTATTACCGCGAATTGAGCTTCCCAGCATTTCTCCAACGACCAGAGCAAGAACGAGGAGCAAAATGATCCCGATAAGTGGAAGAAAAGTTCTTTTACTGTTCATGTTTAGTTTCGATTATAAGGCAAGTTAAAATTGGAATAGGATTTTGTGAACCACTCACCTGCCATAAAAAGCGTCCCGAAGGTGATGGCAGATGAAGAGGGCTTCACCGCCAACCTTCGGGACGCTTATACGGCTGGACAGAGGGACGGAGACGAAGCGTGCTTCGTCTCTACCTCGTCTCTACGTTGTCTCTATGTTCTACGTACCTTCCTGCCAGGAATTGAGATATTTGAGCTGTTGATCAGAAAGCTTGTCAATCGTGATGCCCATCGCTTCCAGCTTGATGCGGGCGATCTCGGCGTCGATCTCGGCCGGCACGGAATAGACTTTCTTCTCCAGCGTGCTGGCATTCTTGACCATGTACTCGGCGGCCAGGGCCTGGTTGGCAAAGGACATATCCATCACGGAAGCCGGATGGCCTTCGGCAGCGGCGAGATTGATCAGACGGCCTTCGGCGAGAATATTAATCTTTCTTCCATCTGTGGTTGTGTATTGTTCGACGAACGGACGCACCAGATTCGGCTTGCCTTTCGACATCTTTTCCAAGGCCGGAATATTGATCTCCACATTGAAGTGGCCGGAGTTGGCAACAATTGCGCCATCTTTCATAACCTCGAAGTGGCTTCTGTCAACCACGTTGATATCGCCGGTTACGGTGCAGAAGATATCTCCGATCCTGGCGGCATCCTTCATGGTCATGACTTCAAACCCGTCCATCACTGCTTCGAGCGCCTTGAGCGGATCCACTTCTGTGACAATCACGATGGCGCCCATACCGCGCGCACGCGAAGCCAGACCGCGTCCACACCAGCCATAGCCGGCGACGACAAAACGTTTGCCGGCCAGCAAAACATTCGTGGCGCGGATGATGCCATCCAGCGTGCTTTGACCTGTGCCATAACGATTATCAAAGAAATGTTTGGTCATCGCATCGTTGACGGCCACCACAGGGAAGTTAAGCATCTTATCGGCAGCCATGGCCCGCAGCCGAATCACGCCGGTCGTGGTTTCTTCCGTGCCGCCTACAATATCTTTAAGAAGTTCACGGCGATCTTTATGAATCGTAGAAACGAGATCGGCCCCATCGTCCATCGTGATATGCGGTTTGTGATCGAGCGCGGCTTTGATATGCTTATAGTATGTGACGTTATCTTCGCCCTTAATGGCAAAGGTGGGTATCTCAAATTGATTGACCAACACCGCAGCAATATCATCCTGCGTGGACAACGGATTGGATGCAGTCAGGACTACATCCGCTCCGCCCTCTTGCAGAACGCGCATCAGGTTGGCGGTTTCAGCCGTCACATGCAAGCATGCAGACATGCGCATGCCCTTCAATGGTTTTTCCTTTTTGAAGCGCTCGCTGATACTGCGCAAGACAGGCATTTCACGTTCCGCCCAATCCATGCGTCGGCGCCCGCCCTCGGCTTGATTGATGTCTTTGATATCGTAATTATTGCTCATGGGTTCTCCTTCATTCTTTGAGGTCTAACAAGTCTTACAGGTCTTACAGGTCTAATAAACTATCGAGCTGGCCTTGATCATTAAACTGTTTTCTAAATCGCTCAACAAATTCTTGCTTTGTGTAGCTGTGACTCTGGGGACCGCGACACTCCAAACAATAAACCGCCGCCAGCGAACCGACTTCGCCGCACAACACCCAATCCCAGTCATGGGCATAACCGGTCAAAAAACCGCCCCGGAAGGCATCGCCGACCCCGGTCGGGTCAACGATCTCGCGCTCGGGCACCGTCGGGATAAAATATTCTTCACCATCTGTATAAAGATTCGCACCCTCCTTGCCGCGTGTGACGACCAATACTTTGACATGCTTCAGGATTTGTCCCAGGCCCCAGCCGGTTTTCTTCGAGATCAATCCAAATTCATAATCGTTGCAGAACAGGAAATACGCGCCTTCCATATCGCGCGCCAACTCGTTTCCTTCGAGACGAAGAACCTGCTGGCTTGGATCATAAAGATATTTGATCCCCAGCTCACGGCACTCGGCAGGAAACTTCATCATCGCGTCCGGCGCGCTGGGTGAGACAACGACCAAATCGGGTTTTCGATCCAAATCCTTGATGGATTGGATGGATGAGTGTCCCATCGCTCCGGGGTAGAATGAGGCAATTTGAGCGGAAGCCTGATCGGTAGTCGCGAAAAAAGAAGCAGTGAATTCGCCGGGAATAATTTTCATGAGCGCTGTATCCACGCCTTTTGAATCAAGCCAGGCGCGGTAGTCCGAAAAATCCTCACCGACCGTTGCCATCACGCGCGGCTTCCCGCCAAGCAAAGCCATTGTATAGGCGATATTCGGTGCGATACCGCCGCGCTGCTTCGACATCGAGTCGACCAGAAATGACAGGCTGATCGAAGCCAGCCGTTCGGGAAGGATTTGTTCCTTGAACAAACCGGGGAAGGTCATTAGATAATCATAAGCAACAGAGCCGGTTACAAGAATGTCCATAAATGCCCTTGGCAACGACTTAAGTCGTTACTACTTTCCTTAGATTTATTTCAAACGGCGGATAAACCACGCCGTTTTCCGTAACAATCGCCGTAATCAAACGGTGCGGTGTGACATCAAAGGCGGGATTGCGAGCTTTTGCATTTTGCGGCGCGATGCGCTGGCCGTGAAACTCAATGCCAAGCACCTCATCCGGATCGCGCTCTTCGATCGGGATCAAGCCCCCATGAGCCAGGGATAAATCAATCGTGGAGGTTGGCGCCACCGAATAGGCAGGTATGTGATTATCATATGCGGCCAAAGCCAGCATATAGGTGCCGATCTTGTTTGCCACATCGCCATTGGCGGTGACACGGTCCGCGCCGAAGAAAACTTTTTGGGCCTGGCCGCTCCGTAAAAAATAACCCGACATGTTGTCGCTGATGATCTCATAGGGAATATGGTATTGCTCCAATTCCCAGGCGGTCAGCCGCGCGCCCTGCAAGCGTGGACGGGTCTCATCCACCAACACATGCACATGCTTGCCTTGTTCATGCGCCGTGCGGATGACGCCAAGCGCCGTGCCCCAATCCACGGTTGCCAGTGCGCCCGTGTTGCAATGATGGATGACCGTATCGCCGTCATTGATCAACGCGGCGCCATGTTCGGCCATACGCTTGTTGATGGCAACATCTTCATCGGCAATGCGCTGGGCTTCATCCAAAACGATCTGGCGCAAATGATCGGGAGCGCCGGTAAAGTTGGAAACTTTTTTCAGGATGCGGTCCAAGGCCCAGGCAAGATTCACAGCGGTCGGACGCGACGAGCGTAAAACGGCTGCCGCATTTTGGAGATCGGTGAGCAATTCAGAAGCCGAGGCGGAAGCGGCCTCACGCGCGGCGAGCGCCAGCCCAAAACCAGCCGCGGCGCCAATAGCGGGCGCGCCGCGCACCACCATATCCTTGATCGCCCCGGCGACTTCCATGTGTGTGCGGTAAGCGACAATTTCCAGCGTATTCGGCAAAAGGCGCTGGTCAATCATTTTGAGGCAGTTATCTTCCCAGTAAACAGTTCGCATGGCACAGGAAAAGGCGTGACGCTAAGCGTCACGCCGGTGAGGATGAAAGCGTGCTGAGTTTAACACGGGATGAGTGGATTGTCAAAGTTTAAGCACCAATTGTCCGACATTAGGCGGTGACCAAGCAGACACCCACCGCACTCATCCAAGGCAGCCAAGTTATAAATGCAACCTTATCCGGATTTGTAAAGCAACCTCCCTATTTGCGATCTCATCCATGCTGGCGAATGTAGGGGAAGAACACCCAGGATATCAGTGCAAAGAGGAACATGATTACCGCACAGAACAGCGCTGTGGCCGGAGCGCCGCAGCGCTGGGCAATGGCGCCGGTCAAGAGCATCCCCAATGAGTAAGCGCTGTTCATTACCATGGCATATACGCCCGTTACCCTGCCGCGCAAATTGTCGGGGACTTCGGCCTGGACCAGCGAATTGTTGTTGTTGGTTACTAGCATCATGCTCCAACCCATCACTGCCAGGATCCCCAGGGAAAGCGGGATCCAGCCAATCCATGCAAATATAAAGAGGGCCACGGGTGTGATCAAAGCGCCGATCATCCACAGTTTCCCACGCAACTTTTGCCGCCCCAGGGAAGCCAGCATCAGCGCGCTGACAAGGGCGCCGAAGCCGCGGGCCGACACCAGCAGGCCGTTTGTAGTTACATCCCCGTGCAGCACATCCGTTGCCCAAGCCGGCAGCAGGTTCAAAAAGCCAAACCCGAACAAATTCACCACCCCAACGGAGATGGTCAGGCTGAGCACCAGAGGGTTGGAAATGACGTAATGTACGCCTTCGGCAATTTCCTGCATGGCGGGTGAGCGGCGCACAGGCTGGGTCTGCGTTTTAATGTGCATCAAGAGCAAAGCCGCAATGACCGCGATGAAGGAAATACCGTTGATCGTGAAGCACCAAGCCGCTCCAAAAGCAGCATAGGTCAAGCCTGCGACCGAGGGCCCAACCACCGTGGCAGTATTGTACATGGTTGAGTTGAGGGCAATGGCGTTATTCATATCCTCGCGATCAACCAGTTCAAGCACAAACGAGATGCGCGCGGGGGCATCGAAGGCGTTGGCCACTCCCAGCAGCAAAGCCAGAACCAGGATATGCCAGGGTTGGACAATCTTGGCAAAGTCCAAAGCGGCCAGGATGAAAGCCAGGGTCATCATGGAGGTCTGCGTGACGACCAACAACGTGCGGCGTGAGATGCGGTCAGCGACCCAGCCGCCATACAGGGAAAACAGCAGGATCGGCACCCCGCCCATGAAACCGATCAAGCCCAGGTAGGTTGTGGATTTGGTGAGCTGGTAGATCAAATAGCCCTGGGCCGTACTCTGCATCCAGGTGCCCATGAGGAAACCATCTGGCCGATAAACCACAGCCGGTAGTTGTAATGTTTAAGCGCTGCAAAGGTCTCGTTCAAATCGGGAATTCCTCCGCTTGAAGTAAGGAGATGATACCATGCGGCCATGATTACAGAGCAGATCAATTTCTTCAAAAAACGGTGATTATTACGATTCTCGCCTGGCGATAAAAAATATATTTCCCATCCATAGAGGATGAACCCATCAATATGGATATTTTCTGCGGGAATGTCATTCAGACAGAACCGCATTTAACCGTGGTTGAATTTTTGCCACACTTGTACGTGCACCACACTTGCCCTGGGCGCAAGTGCCAGGGAGTGCAGGCGGATTACCACAGATTTTCACGGATTCCGAGTCCCAATCTGTGGTAATCCGTGAAATCTGTGGCCGGTTTTTAAGAAGAATGGAGAACACCACGGTTGATTGCAGTGCTACCGTCGTTCAGGCCTTCCACCCAATCCACAAATAATTCAGAGGGAAATGCTATAATCATTTCATGCCCGATCTCTTCGACCACGCACTGCAGGAACGCATGAAAAGCGAAGCGCCGCTGGCGGCGAGGATGCGGCCGCGCACACTGGATGAATTTGTCGGGCAGGAACATATTGTCGGCGAGGGGAAACTCCTGCGGCGCGCCATCGAAGCGGATAAGCTGTTCTCATCCATCATCTTATGGGGTCCGCCCGGCACCGGCAAGACCACACTGGCACAAGTCATTGCGAACAGTACCAAGAGTCGTTTTGAAACCATCTCCGCCACCCTGGCGGGCAAAGCGGAACTGCGCAAGGTGGTGGAGGCGGCACTCGAACGAAGACGCCTGCATAACGAGCGCACAATCCTTTTTGTGGATGAAGTCCATCGCTGGAACAAGGCCCAGCAGGACGCGCTGTTGCCACACGTTGAAAACGGAACCGTGACGCTGATCGGCGCGACGACCGAGAACCCATATTTCGAGGTCATCAGCGCGCTAATCTCAAGGTCGCGCGTCTTCCAATTGAGAAACCTGAACCAGGAAGAGACCGGGATCATCATTGACCGCACCCTGGCGGACAAGGAACGCGGCTATGGAAACAAACTCATTCGTCTCGAGGCGGAGGCACGCGCCCATTTGATCGAGGTGGCGGGAGGCGACGCGCGCAACGCGTTGAACGCGCTGGAACTGGCCGTGGAATCCACGGCTCCGGACGCGAGCGGAATGATCCATATCACGCTGGATGTGGCGCAGGAATCGATCCAGCGCAGGGCGGTCTTGTATGATAAGGATGGGGATGCACATTACGATACGATCTCGGCTTTCATCAAGTCAGTGCGGGGATCCGATCCGGACGCGGCGCTCTATTGGCTGGCGAAAATGTTATATGCGGGTGAAGACCCGCGCTTCATCATACGGCGCTTGATCATTTTGGCAGGTGAAGATATTGGGCTGGCTGACCCGATGGGACTCGTGGTGGCTGCTTCGGCGGCACAGGCCTTCGATTACATTGGCCTGCCCGAAGGTGTGTATCCCATGGTCGAGGCAACACTGTACCTGGCCACCGCGCCGAAGTCGAACAGCGCAGGGGCCTACTTCAAGGCCATGCAGAAGATTGAAGATGAAGGCCAAATTTCCGTACCGCGGCATCTGATGGATAACAACCGCGACGCAGAGGCACTGGGGCACGGGAAGGATTATGTGTATCCGCATGAGCATGAGGGGCACTTTGTGCCGCAGCAATATCTGCCCAAGCGGCTGCTGGGAACTTATTTTTATTCGCCGTCACAAGAGGGGTACGAGGCGCAAGTCACAGCGCGGCTGGAGATGTGGCGCGAGGCACAGAGGAAGGCACTGGGCATCACAGAGATCGAGCATGTGCCGGAGATGAGCGAGGAACAGATGCAGGAGATGAAAAGAAGGATCAAGTAGTTCAAGGGGAATGGTAATTGAGGAATGGCGGGATGAACAGACATTCGATACTCGAAATTCGATATTCGGGAATCGGGATTGGGAATGGGTCATGGGTCATGGATTTTGGTTAACGGGGAATGGAAGAATAACCAGGCAAAGAACACAAAGGGAATAGAACACGTATGAGACAGATTTGCACGGATAGAACAATTTAATTTGGAGTGAAATCATTCGAGGAAGTAGGGGCACAGCGGAGGAATTCACGGGGCCTGGTGAAGAAGCTTCCCGCTGTGCCCTTACTCATTGAACTGAGGCGGAGGGTTTAAATTCTTCATCGCATTCTCCACGGATAAAATAAAGGAGAAAGAGGCGGCCTCTTTCTCCTTTGCATTAACACAACGGAACGATTTCGATTATTTGGCGGCGAAACGGCTCGCAGCCGCATCCCAGTTGACCAAATTCCACCAGGCGGTCACATAGTCCGCGCGGCGGTTCTGGTACTTGAGATAATAGGCGTGCTCCCAAACATCAAGGGTGAGGATGGGGGTCATGCCCTCGGACATGGGGTTATCCTGGTTGGCAGTCGAGACAATCGCCAAGCCACTGCCCTTCTTGACAAGCCAAGCCCAACCAGAGCCAAAACGTCCATTGGCAGACTTGGTGAATTCCTCCTTGAAGGCATCGAAGGATTTGAAGGTTGCATCAATCGCCTTGGCAAGCTCGCCCTTCGGCGCGCCGCCAGCCTTGGGAGCCATGATCTCCCAGTACATGGAGTGATTCCAAGTGCCGCCGCCGTGATTACGAACCGCCATGCGAATGTCTTCCGGCACGGCGTTCAGATCCTTTAGCAAGGCTTCGATGGATTTGCCGGCCAGTTCGGGGTGCTTCTCCAGCGCGGCATTGAGATTGGTGACATAGGTCTGATGGTGTTTATCATGATGAATCGTCATGGTCTGCGCATCAATATAGGGTTCGAGCGCATCCACTGCATACGAAAGTTTAGGAAGTTCAAAAGCCATTTTCTCTCCTTTAGTTGGTGGAAGGATTGTATTCAGGCGCGAGGTGAATGTCAAGACGTAATCGCCGACTCTAACAAATCGTTTATACTCTATGCGATTTATCCTGATGAGAAAATCGATATGACAATAAACGGCTTCTCTTCTGCATACCTAGCCCTACCCCAATCGCCTCCGGCGTGCTACGCGACCTCCCCAAATACGACGAGACAATTTTGGAATGAAAATTCGGTAGTGGAATCGTCGGTATTTAGGGAGGGGGTAAAGCAACCGATGGCGATTAGCAAAACATGACCCAAGAACGCGTTGATCTTCCCCCAGAGAACAAAGAAGCTCCGTCGGATGCCAACCCAAAATCCGCCGGAATTGGCGGAGGCCGGCTGGGGATTGCGCTTTTTATCGCGATCCTAGCTGTTTCCACGGCTTCGATCTTCATCCGCTTCGCACAAACGGAGGCGCCGTCGCTGGTCATTGCCGCATTGCGATTAACGTTTGCCAGCCTGGCATTGGCGCCGGTCGCCTTAACGCGTCACCGCGCAGAACTGAGGGCGCTAAGCCGCAACGAGATACTGCTGGGGTTGTTATCCGGCCTGTTCCTGGCGATCCATTTCGCAACATGGATTTCATCCCTGGAATACACAAGCGTGGCAAGCTCGGTGGTCTTCGTCAGCACGGGGCCGCTATGGGTAGCCCTGCTATCGCCCATCTTTCTGCGGGAGCCGCTCACCCGTCCGATCTTAATAGGCATGAGCCTGGCCTTGATCGGCGGATTCATCATCGGGTTGGCGGATGCATGTACGTGGAACAACGGCCTAGTCTGCCCATCGTTAAGTCAAATCATGCACGGACGGATGTTGTTCGGTAACTTTCTGGCACTGGCAGGCGCGTGGATGGTGGCGGGCTATTTGATCATCGGGCGAAAGTTGCGCCTGAAGATGTCGCTGATGCCGTATATATTTTTAGTCTACAGTATGGCGGCGGTATGTTTATTGATCGTGGTATTAATCGCTCACGAAAACCTGTTTGGGTTCTCATGGCTGACGTATGTCTGGATCATATTGCTGGCCCTGATACCGCAATTGATCGGCCACTCGACCTACAATTGGGCGCTGGCTTATTTACCGGCGGCCTTCGTGGCGGTAATGACCCTGGGCGAACCGATCGGCTCATCCATCCTGGCTTATTTTATTTTAAAGGAAGCGCCGGGCATGACCGTGATCGCAGGAGGAGGATTGATTTTGGTTGGGATTTATTTTGCAACGAGGGGAAATGGGAAAAACTTGAACACTAAGGGCACGAGGGAGAAAAGTAAAACGTAAGAAGTAATTTGATTCGAGAGAATGATGGTTTTCCAGGTTTGGTAGTGAGAGGAATATAAATGGAAGGACTCAGTGCACGGACACGGGAATTGGTTCAATTTCTTTTCAAGCCGGAAGAACAGGAAATTGCCGGGAAAATGCTGGCCGAGGAATGCGGACAAAACCTGCCGTTCATGAAGGATACGGATGAATTCCAACTTGAACGGATACGCTGGGCGGCGCTGCGGATTGGTTTCGGAGATATGGATGAGACCCGCAAAGCAATCGATCTGGCGAAACGGGATTGGCGCGATGTGTTGATGTGGGCGGGGTTCGGAAATGATCTGACCGCACATGAGGAGTGGGCTGAGAGCACGCTCAAAGGCAATCAGAAACCCATGATCGGCATCATCATGGGCGTTTCGGGATCGGGCAAGACGAAGGTCGGTTCACTACTGGCGATCCGGCTGAACTGGATGTATTATGACGCGGATAATTTCCACACCAAAGAAAACCGTGAGAAGATGATGAACGGCATCCCGTTGACCGATGAAGACCGGACAGACTGGTTGAGGAAATTGAGAGGCTTGATCGAAAGAACTATCGAGAAGAAGCAAAATATGATCCTGGCCTGCTCGGCATTGAAGGAATCTTATCGCCAGACGCTGAGGGTCAACGAAGAAGTACGATTTATTTTTTTACAGGGAACTTATGCACAAATCGAGGCGCGCATGAAGGAACGCAAAGGGCATTTCATGAAGCCGGAGATGCTGAAGAGTCAGTTTGAGATTTTGGATGAGCCGGAAGAGGCGCTGAAGGTGGATATATCGAAGACACCGCAGGAAATTGTGGAACGGATACGAAAGGAATGGAAGGTGTGAGGCTGATGTAAAATTGGCCCTACCCCTAACCCTCCCCAAATACGACGATGGAATTTGGGATGAAGATGTATGAACTGGATCGTCGGATTTAGGGAGGGAGCGCCTAGCCCTACCCCTAACCCTCCCCAAATATCCCAACCCGCAAAGAACAGCGGGCTTAGAGCGGGAGTATTTGGGGAGGGAGTCAAGCTCTATATTGAAAGGAACCATGAAACTACCATCTCATTTTTTTCTTGACTCGCTCGGTATTCCATATGAAGCAAAAAGTTTTCCACCGGAAACCGAGAAGGGTGCGGCGAATGTGGCGAACGCACTGGGTTTTCCGGAACGACAAGCCGTCAAAACGTTGATCTTCCAAGCGGATACGGGCGAGCGCGTGCTGGTGATGCTGGGCGGCGATCAGAACGCGGTGTCGGGTAATCTGAAGAAAGCCATCGGCTCGCGCAATATCCAAATGGCGGCGCCGGAAGCGGTGAAGGAAACCACCGGTTATGTGATCGGCTCGATCCCGCCGTTTTGCTGGCAGAAGGAGGGCTTCCGTTCATTTCTGGAAGCATCCCTGGTCAAAGAACCCATGCTGGGAGTAGGCGCGGGACAATGGGGCGAGGAGATCTTCATCACACCGGAGAATTTGATCAAAGCCAGCAAGGCGGTAGTCGTCAATTTAACGATTAAAGAGAAGTAAATAAAAAGAAAGAAGTAAGAGATGGAAATTGAAGCATATGAGCACATCATTATTTGAAGTACGTAACTCACCCATCCACGGCTTCGGTGGGTTCGCAACCCAGCGCATCCGCAAGGGGACGCGCCTCATCGAGTACATCGGGGAGCGGATCACAACCGAGGAAGGCGACCGGAGGTATGAGGGCAACTTGGCGAAACATCCGCATGTGCTATTGTTCAAGGTGGACAAGCACACGGTCATTGATGCAGGAGTAGGAGGCAATGAGGCGCGCTTTATCAACCACTCGTGTGAGCCGAACTGCAAGACGGTCATCGAAAAAAGGCGGGTGTATATCGAGGCAATCAAGACCATCGCAAAGGGCGAGGAATTGACCTACGATTACAACCTGACGCGCGACGGGACCGAAACGCCGGAATCCGAGAAACAATTTGCGTGCCGGTGTGGAGCAAAGACTTGTCGCGGGACGATGCTGGAGCCGAAGAAGACAAAACGGAAAGTGCGGAAAACGTAAAAAGAACAGACTGTGGGGGTGAGAAGAAAGGTGGTTGGTACAACCAACGACCTGCTGCTGAAAAGTGTGGACGAAGCACTTTATTTGGCAAAATCCATAGGTCGCAACCAGGTGGCCGCGCATCAGAACAACGTATTCAAGCAGTGAAAAACGGGAAAGGAGATTAGGAGGGAGAAAGCTTTACCTCAACGCCCTACCCCAACCCCTCCCCAAATACAATGATGAAAAGTTAGTTGCAATGTATGAACTGGACCATCATATTTGGGGAGGGAGAAAACATCAGTTATGGGGTAGTCGTGAACATAAAGATGCTTGACCAGTTGCTGGAACCGACCGCACCCGCAGCCAAGACGCGCCAATAGAGAACCCGGTTGGATGGAAGGTTCTTCGTTGGAATATAAGAAGTAGAGGCGATCTTGATATTGACCAGGAACGTGCTGAAGGTCGAACTGGTGGATACCTGGAGGGTGTAGGAAGTTGCGCCGCTCACGGGGTACCAATGAAAGGTTGGCCTGAGAGCGATGCCAGTAGAAAGGTTGGCAGGAGAAACCAGAGTTGGAGCAGGCAGGCCGATGGTAAAGGAATAGAGGGAGGCCCACGAACCTAAGGCGCCACCGGCGCTGACGGTTCGAACGCTCCAGTACAGTTTGGTCTTGGTGGGCAGGTTGATGGTTGGAGTATAGGAGAGTGTCGTCAGCGTAGCGTTGACGAGGGGGCTGGCCAGGCTGGCATATCTCGAAACCGCGATCCGATACTTGGCCGCGCCCGAAACGGCCTGCCACTTGAAGGTTGGGCGAAAGACGGAAACCAGCGCCCCATTCAATGGAGAAGTCAGAGTAGGTAGAGGCGGCTGGAAATTAGCTGTGACTGATTTGTTAGCAGTAATAGCAAGAGTAGTAGGATTGGATACGCCTGTTGCGTCCCCGCTCCAGCTACCGAAGACATAGCCAGAGGCTGGTGATGCAGTAAGCTTAACAGTTGTTCCAATAGCATACTGTGTTCCGTTGCTGCAATTCGGCGAGGGACTGACGCTAATGTTGCCTGTACTTGCGGGAGCTATGCCGGTCGATAAAGTGAAGCATGTTGGAACGCTTAGTAGCTCAAGCTTCATATCGTCAAACCATGCGGTACCTGTAGTCGTCCCAGAATACATGCCAATTCGCCCACCGACATCAATTTGTGTTCGAGAGCCAGTTTTAAATGGAAGACTGACATAGGTCCAATCATTGGTTCCAAATAAACCTTGCGTATGTTCAAAGCCTCCCATTACCGACAGGGTTGCGCCTGCATCAACGCTATCCAGACTATGTGCTACGTCTTGTGTCTTAATCCACCCGGACAACTGGTAATTCGAGTTCGGTTGAACATAGATTGTTTGAATCCATCGCGCATCATTTGCTGTACCTGAGGCGATCTTTACGCTTTTGACACCTGAATGAGCCACAGAACTATCCCATGTAAACGTGCTATAAGGCATAGTCCACGCATCGGTTCTCCAGCCATCCGGGATAGCATTGGAGCCGTCTTCAAATCCGCCGTTGAAGAGCACATCTATCGGCGTGATACTAGATTGTGTAGTAGCGCTAGCGGTATTACTTGCAACCGACTCGACTCCTTGACGAACCGCTTTGACATAGAAAGAATAATTTGTGTTAGCAGTCAGCCCGTCTACTTGATAACCGGTTGAGCCCGATGGTACAGTGTTGATAAATGTGCCATTGCTATAATAAACCTTGTAGCTATCAACATTGCTCGGCTCATCAGTGGACTTTGTCCAGGAAAGATTGATCTGCGTTTGCGACGTAGCTGATGCATTCAAATTTGATGGCGCATATGGTTGAACATTAAAATGCCATGTTGGTCCAGTTGTTGTACCGTAGGCATTATGTGCCGTCACCTGCCATTGATATGCGCCGCCATATTGATTACCCAAATGCAAGCTCGAACAACTGCCACCGCTTGGATTGATGTCGATGTTGCCACCCCAAATATGTACATCACACGAAGTGCCAGTTGTACTCCAATATAAATAGGTATCATTGGCCCTGCTCAGAGTTTGATTATCCGAAGGATTCGGGCTTGAGGGAGTCGAAGGTGCAGACCCCGTTGATTTATAGTAGCACTTTTTGCCACTCCCAATGATCGGATCATTAAAGGTTGAATTACTACAAGAAACGCTACTTGAAAAGGTTTGATAGAAGTAGCAATTGTTCGCTCCGTAAGCCACACTGGCCTGAGCGCTCAAATTACAAGTGCCGCCTTCGTCCGCACAATACTGGTATCCCGATTGAAGAGCGCCGGATTGGGCCCCATTGGTGCAAGTCCCGCCGGAGGAACTGCTCACGTTAATCTTGACCCAGACCTCATCCCCAAACAATTGACCCTGTGAATTCTTCATCCGCCAATTGCCGGTGTAACTACCCGCTGTGGTAGGCGCGACCATGTTGACGGAGATATCCGCCGTGTTATTGGGAGATGTGGATGAAACCGAAACGCTGGAGGGAGCACTCATTTGGTCGCCGCTGGTGAAGGCCCAGCTATAACCGCTGCCCCAGGTGGTAGTGCCTGTGTTTTTCATGCGCCAGGTTTTTGTAAAGGTCTGCCCGGGATTCAGGGTCGTGCCATCCGGGATGGTCACATCGGTGACAAAGGAAGCGTTATCGGAAGTGGGATGATAAATAAAATCCACGCCCGTGCCCGTGTAGGCCGTATAATTACTCAGGACACAATTCCCAAGCCATGACTGAGATGTCACCCTAAAGGAAGTACTACTGTAAACTTGTTCAACGTAGGCCACATGACCATAGGTTGAATCGGCGCCTTGAACTCCGGGCTGAAAAACCACAATTGCACCGACTTGCGGGGTCGTACCCGTTGGATAGCCCACGCTTCTTGCATTGGTGATCCAGTCCTTTGCATTTCCCCAGCTTTGATTTTGATAAGGCAAATCATCACGTTTATAAGCCGCGTACCACGTGCAATTTCCGCCTGAGCATGGATACGGATTATATTGAGTATCATGAAGTCCACAACAATCCGTATCTTGAGGCTGCGATTGGATACCGAAAAATGGGGCTGGCGGCAATTTGGGGAGAGCTATACTCCCAGACGAAAATTTAAAAGTTGACAATACCGCCACATAGAGATCCTGAGCCGCTCCGCCATCCTGGGCAAGATATTCGATCCGGTATGTCAAGCCATTCTTCTGAAGTATGGTGATGACATGGCCGATAATTTGTTGCTCGGGATTTGGCGGCTGGACAATGAAGAAGCCGTCAACTCCACCGACTTCCATATTACTGACCGATGGAATTGCGACACTCGATGCCAGCAGACCCCTTTGGTACTTATCAATCCATTCCGAGGGCAATAGCCCAGCTGTATTTTCCCAAACATCTATGTTGATAAATGCGAATTGGTCATTACTTAATGTAACCCTCTGTTTAATGATGTCATCCGGCTGACCAAAATTCTGAAAAGCCACCTTTACTCCCCAGTCACCGGGATAATCGAACTGAAAACCGTATTGCGGGTCCAGATAGCTTTTCCATCCCGTTGGCACAGCACTCACCGAGGCAGGATCGGCTTGTTGAGCGCGGGCTACAGGTAAATTCTCCGCGCCAAGATTAGAGAACAATGCCCCGATGGTCAGCAAGAATACAAGGGCAAACTTGAAAACTTGAGCAATCCGGTTTTTGGGCGACATCGCATTCTCCATTCCATAGTCATCAAGGGCGAATTGAAACAGACCCCTCTTATGATAGTATACCCGTTCGCGAATAAATGCCCAGTGTAAATTATCGGGATTCTGGAATTACACAAGTCCCTCTCCGGCTTTTATGGCCCTCCCAAAGGAAGGAATTCTTAAAGCGAATAAACCGATAAAAGAAGAGGTGCTAGTATTACAGCGCAAGGTTGTTGTCTTCGCTCGGGCGAGGAATGATCCCCCACCCCCGACCCCTCCCCAACAAGCGGGGAGGGGAGAAGAAGAAAGTTGTCTGACATTGCGCTGTAATGCTAGAGAAGCCCGACACTTTTGCGTCCCTTCTGCAACCCTTCTGCGCCTCATGGCGCAGAAACAGCCGATGGCGGCGGGATGCGACCTCGACTGGCAAAGCAATTACGAGAGGGTGATACGAATTTCCTTGATGAAATAAAGATGAGAATGGTATCGAAGATGAACTGTCTTTCAAACAACGGCTCTATGATATTCATCAGGGCGCGATGAGCCACGCGGTCACGAAATGGCGCGGCGTTCACCAATCTACGTTTTGGCTTATCAATGCGAAAATTGTGATAACCGCCCAATTGATATGCCTGATCCTTTAATTCCCGTTCAATTTCAACCAGGTTCTTTTCGAGATCGTATTCAAACGACGCAACGGCCGACGTATAGCGTTTGCCGCGCGCCGCGTCCTTATATGCCCACCAAAGATTTAATGGGCTGCAGATTTTGTCGTAGAGATCGTAGAAGATTTTACTCATTTAACGCACTGGGGGCAAAGCCCCCAGACCCCCGCTTCAGATTTTCAGAAATCCAGAATTCAGCATTTTAGAACTAAGGAAGTGAGCGGGAGCAACGAAAACCGATGCTGTCGAAGGTAATCGTCGGATCGCTCCAGTTGCGGTAGGCAGAGCGCACATCGTCAAGGTTGCCGTCCCACGAGCCGCCCCGCAACACTCGACCATCACCGCTGGCAGGACCCTGAGGATTGGAAGCATTATTACCAAGCGTGGCATAGTAGCCACTTTGATACCAGTCCGCCACCCATTGCCAGACATT
>Ga0182027_10005879_pt1 | contig 18527 bp, 14 predicted proteins | sample 712E1DmetaG_FD_121300 | JGI IMG/M metagenome (GOLD analysis project Ga0182027, IMG submission 121300) | Permafrost microbial communities from Stordalen Mire, Sweden - 712E1D metaG (Illumina Assembly) | ecosystem: Environmental > Terrestrial > Soil > Wetlands > Permafrost | place: Sweden... | reverse complement strand
TACTCAAAGTGAGCGAGCCGCGCGTGTGCCAACTGCACACTGAAGCCATCGGGCAATTGCGCAGGTTGCTCCCGGACGCGTGAGGGAGCGGGTCTGCGGAGGCGACTCGCACCTTCCATGGGCCTGCCCACAGATGCCCCCAACCCATATCCCGCAAGACATCCCCTGTCTGAGCCGTCAATCAGAGGGGATGAACCTGTGGCACCGGCTCGATGAGCAGCGGCCGTGAGTGGAGGGCACGCGTGGTGGTGCGTTTGGACTGGATATCGCGATAGACGTGGCGGGCCTGCTCGGTGGTTAAGTTGATGGCCGCCGCGAGTTCCTCGGCCGGTCGATCGTGGTTCAAAGCCCACAGTGCCAGGTCCATCTTCTCGTAGGCCAGGGCAAAGTAGAACTCGTCTTGCCCCTGCGGCAGAGTGTAGGTATCGGTGGTCGGGCGGCCGCCGCAGATCTCCTCGGGCAACCCGAAGTGGTGGGCTAAGGCGTAGACCTGCGTCTTGTACAGGTGGGCGATCGGCTTGACGTCCGCCGAGCCGTCGCCGTTCTTCACGAAGAAGCCTTGGTCGTACTCAAGGCGGTTGGGCGTGCCTATCACCGCGAAGTTCGCGCGATCGGCGTAGAAGTACTCGACGGTCTTGCGGATGCGTTGTTTGTAGTTCTGCGCCGCAACGATCTGCAGGTACGGTTTCAGCGGAATCCTCGCCTCCTGTGTCTGGCCATCCGGTGATCGCGCAATCAGCTTGAAAAAATTCATCCCGCCCTGGCTGCCGCCCGCAATGACCAGCTTGGACTTCCAGTCTGGTCGGTAGTTGGGCATCACCTGGCGCATGGCCTCGTCACGTTCGCGGTAGGCCCCCAGTCCCTCCAAGGCAGGGGTAATGTCATGTAGAAGCGGTTCCACCCCAAAGTGGGCGGCCACCTTCCGCCCCAGGGTGAGGCTGGACGCCGACGATTCCCGCTCCGGCAGAAGCAGGACAATCACGCGCTCGGGGCCAAAGGCCTTGACCGCCAGCCCGACGCAGACCGAGCTGTCCACGCCGCCCGACAGCGCCACGACGGCGCCCCGGCGATGCAACTCGCCGCCCACCAGATCGCGCAGGCGAAGGGCGATGCGGTCGATTTCCGCCGCACAGTCCAGGGCCAAAACCGAAGCATCCAGTCGGCCTTTCTCCATAGCGCTCAGCCTTTCTTGCGGTCGATGAAGGTGGTAATGCGCGCAACCGAGTCCAGGTTCTCTGGGACCATCTCGGCATCGTCTACCTTGATGCCGAAGGTGCCCTCGATAAACTCGATCAGCTCAAGTACGCCGGTGGAGTCTATGATTCCGCGATCCAGCAACGACGCATCGTCGGACAGCGAGGCGACGTCGGCCACGTAGAAATTGCTGGTGATGAACTGCCGAACCTGATCACGGAAGCGGGAGGGATCGTTCATGGGGTGGATTCCTTCTGGGACAAGGGCAGGGCCCGGGTAGCCATGGCGACGCGCGGACGACCCCCGGCGTCGGCCACGAATGAGAGGTCCGAAAAAGTTTCCGACCGGTTGAATAGTAGCCGGAGCTGACGTTCCTGGCCAATACCGATCTCGAAGAGCAGCTTGCCCCCCGCGCGGAGAACGCTCGGGGCATCTCTGATCACGCGCTGGTGGACGCTGATCCCGTAGGGCCCTCCGTCGAAAGCCTCCACCGGCTCGCGTTCGAGCAGGACAGCGCGATCCTTCGCCAGGCGCCCGGTGGAGATGTAGGGCGGATTGCACACGATCAGGTCGATGCCCCCGGCCGTCTCCGCGGCCGGGAGGGCAGCGAACAGATCCCCCTGGTACACGCGCACGCGATCCTGCACGCCGACGCCGACCGCATTCTTGCGCGCCAGCGCAACGCAGTCGTCGGTCAGATCCGCCGCCAGTACCCGCAGGCGCTGATCCGCGGCGGCCAGGGCGCAGGCCAGGTTTCCAGAACCGCAGCACATATCGACGACCCGTAGCGTGCCGTCTGCGCCCGGAGGCATGTTGGCCAGCGCCTGCAGCGCCGTGCGCCCCAGAAGTTCGGTCTCGGGCCGTGGCACGAGCGCTCCCGGCGCAACGTGCAGCTCGATCCCCAAGAAGGACACGCGGCCCTCGCGACGCGCGGCCTCGACCAGCTCCCGCGGATCGTCCTCGGACCCACCAGGCTTGACGGTCGCGCGCGGATCCATGTCAGGCCCCGCGCTCATGACAGATCCGTCTTTCGGATCTTGCCCGTCGTCGTCTTGGGAAGATCGTCCACCAAGGCCACGAACTTGGGCACCATGAAGTTCTCGAGACGGCTCTGACATTCGCGCCGGATATCCTTTTCGGTGAGTTTCGCGCCTTGTTCCAGGACGACGAAGGCCTTCACCGCCTGGCCCAGCACCTCATCCGGCACGCCAATCACGGCGGTCTCCTTGACACCCGGGATGTTGGTGATCGCAGTCTCGACCTCTTTGGGCGCGACCTTCTCCCCTCGCGACTTGATGATGTCGTCCATGCGCCCGACAAAGTAGAGATAGCCGTCTTCGTCCATGCGGCCGCAGTCGCCCGTGTACAGCACCAGCTCTCCGGGCAGCGGCCCGGGGCGCAGCTTCTTGGCAGTGGCCTCGGGCTTCTCCCAGTAGCCGCGCATCACGGTGGCGCCGCGAATGACCAGCTGGCCCACCTGTCCTGCCGGCAGCCGTTGATCGTTTTCGTCGACCAGCCACATCTCGGTATTCGGTATGGCAATGCCCACACTGGTGGGCTTGCGCGCGAGATCGGCCGGCGGAAGGTACGTGCAGCGTTTGCACTCGGTCAGGCCGTACATTGAGAATACCTGCGCCGTGGGGAACAGTTCGCACAGACGCTGGATGTGTTTCAGCGGCAGCGCTGCGGCTGTGTTGGTCACCATCCGGATGCGCGAAAGGTCGTAGCTCGCGAGGGTTTTCATCTCGGTCAGCACCGCATAGATGGTCGGCACGCCGGGGAAAACGGTCACGCCCTCCTTCACCATCACGTTCAGCACGGCGGCCGGAAAGGCGAACGAGCGCTCGATGACCACCCGTGCCCCGACCCGGAACGACATGATCATCTGATAGAGCCCGTAGTCGAAGGCCATGGGCATCACCATGAGCACCACGTCGCTCTCGCGCAGGCCGAGATAGGTGGACACTGAGGCCGCCGCGGTGAGCATGTTCCGATGCGTGAGCATCACGCCTTTGGGCTCGCCGGTGGAGCCCGACGTGTACACGATGGCCGCCAGGTCGACGTCGATGGCCTTTCGTGCTGGCGGGTTGGCGCGCTCCTCGCCGGCCAGCGCGGCATCCCAGCCGATACCGCCCGGCAGCTTGGCGAGCGTTCTCTCATCGGGGCTGCCAGAGACGATCGCGGTACGCACGTGCGGCGAGCGCTCCACCGCCGCCTGGAACACTCCCGCCAGGTGCGCATCAGTCACCAGCGCAACGGCGCGGCAGTCGTTGAGAAGGTAGGCGAGCTTGTCCGCCTTGGTCAGAGGATTAACCACGGAGACCACCGCGTTGGCTTTCAGCACGGCCCAGAAGGCGATCGCCGCTTCGACGGTGTTGTCGGCGAACACAATCACGCGATCCCCCCGTCTGACCCCGCGTCGCACAAGCGCGTGCGCCAGAGCGTTTGAGGCCGCATTCATGTCGGCGTAGCTGACCTGTACCCCCTTGCACACCACCGCCACCTTGTCGGGAAGGCGCGCTGCGGTTTGCAGCAGGTGATCGTGCAGAAGAGGAACGGCGAGATCGGTCAGCGCTGTCATGACTCCACCATCGTGCGAAATGAGATCGGTGCGCCGGAATCCGGCGCCGTGCGGACGAACTGATGATGTAGAAGCTGGGCGGAAAGTACGCCGACCACGGCCATGTTGTCGGTGTTCGAGAACTGGCCGCTCTCCGCTCGCGCGAGACATTTCTGCCACAGCGTGCGTACGGCCTGGGGATCGAAGGTTCCGGCTTCGCGCAGCGCCTGCTCACTCACCATCTCTTCCACCCACGCCGGAGCACCGCGCATGATGAAGGACAGCGCATCGGGCGCGCGGTAGGGCTGCTTGGGGCGTCGCAAAATGCTGGCCGGCACGAGATCGCGAGCGGCACGCTTGAGGACGTGTTTTTCGTCGAGGCCATGCAGCTTGAAGAAGGCCGGAAGGGAGGCGCCCAGTTCGACCACGTCCCGGTCGAGGAAGGGAAACCGTCCCTCGACAGAATGTGCCATCAGCATGCGATCACCCTGTGAAGAGAGGAGGTAGCCCGAGAGCAGCGTCCTGATTTCGATGTATTGATCACGGGCAAGGAACGACCAGGACGAGAAGCCAGACGGCAACGTGGCGACAAACTCGGCCACCGCATCGCGCCCGCTGGCGGCCGCGCGCAGGTCGGCCGAGAGCAGGCGCTTCAGGGCGGCGGTGGTGTGCCAACGCGGTTCATGGCCGAACCCGGGGGTGGCGAACGAGGCGAGGTTCCGGCCAAAGAATTGGCGAGCCATTGCCTGCTGAGACACGGGCGAGCGTGCCAGATAGGGATACAGCCGCTCGAGCAGGCGCGGCCTTACCGTCGAACCGGGCTGCCGCGCCCAGAATCGCCGCACCTTGGCCTCCCGAAAAAGGTCGTAGCCGGCGAAGATCTCGTCTGCGCCCTCGCCGGTTAGCACCGCTTTGATGCCGGCCTGGCGGACCAGGCGCGACAGCAGGAACAGCGGGGCCGGTGCCGTGCGCAGGATCGGTCGCTCGGTGTGGGCGATGACTGCGGGAAAACACTCCGCTATGTCTCGCCGGGATACCACGACCTCGTGGTGTTCGCTGCCCAGGCGCGCGACCATCTCGCGCTGAAAGCTCGTCTCGTCGTATTCCGCGTCGTCAAAACGCAACGAGAAGGTGTGAAACTGCGCGCCCTTTGCCGCCAATGCCAGGGATGCGACGAAAGAGCTGTCAAGACCGCCGGACAGGTAGCTGCCGACCGGCACATCGGCACGCAACATCCGCAGCGAGGTCGCCTGTTCGAGCGCGGAGCGCAAACACCGGGCCGCCTCCTCTATGGATCCCGTGAACGGGGCCAGTGCAGCGTCCGCCTGCACCGGCGAGGCGATCGCCCCGAGATCCGGCTCGGCGGCGAATCGCGGGGTCCAATAGGGCCGCTCGACGACCTCGGGTGCGCGTTCGGACTGCAGACGGATGGTGCGCACGTACCCGGGCCGGACCTCTGAAACGCCGACAAAGACCCCCTGAGGAGGCACCACGGTCCAGAAGGTGAACGTCTCGTCGATGCCGTGCGGGTCGAAGCGACGCGGGATCGAAGGATTGGCGGCAAAGATGGCCTTCACCTCGCTCGCGAAGTAGAGGTGGTCGTTGTGCTCGGCGAAGTGCAGCGGCCGGACGCCGACCCGATCCCGTGAGAGTGTCAGCACCTGGCGGCGGCGATCCCAGAGCGCAATGGCCCACTGTCCGTTGAATCGCTCGAATGAAGCGTCTCCCCACTGCTCAAAGGCGTGGACGATGACCTCCGTGTCGGATCGCGTCCGGAAGCGGTGTCCGGATGCTTCGAGCTCGGCGTGTAGCTCAACGTGGTTGAAGATCTCGCCGTTGAACACGACCCAAAGGCTGTCATCCTCGTTGGCCATGGGCTGCTGGCCGGTGGCGATGTCGATGATGGACAGTCGCGCATGTCCGAGTCCGGCACGCTGATCCCGGTACAGGCCGAACTCGTCCGGCCCACGGTGGCGCTGAGCCCCGACCATGCGCGCGATCTGCTCCCGTTCGGGAGGCGACGCTCGATCACGCAGCCGAAGAATCCCGGCTATCCCGCAGATGGTCGTTCCTCCGTCGGCAGCGTAACTCGGTTCATGAATCCTTCGAGGCGCACTCCCTCAGAGGAGAGATACCTGAGTCATCTGAATCCCGTCGACCACTAGCGCCCCGACGTAGCCGGGCGCCGGCTCCAGGGATCGAATGGCGTACGAAGCTGGGGCACTCGGCGCTCCTTCAACCCGGAGCAGTCTGGCCGGTTCGCCGGGTGCCAGGCTCACATCGAACGAATCGAGGGGCCGCGACAATCCCTCGCCCAAAGCTTTGAGAAACGCTTCTTTGCGTGTCCAGCCGGCAAATAGCGCCCAACTGCGCTGCACGGTAGGCACGGCAGCAAGAGCGGCCTGCTCGACGGGAGAGAAACAAGTCTTGGCCAAGTCCTCAATGTCCTCGACATCGCGGATCTCCTCGACGTCGATGCCAACCTCCCGGTTGGTGCTTACAGCCAACAGCCCGAGGACGCCGGAGTGGGACAGATTGAAGCGTAGGCGCTCGGGATGCGCCAGCCGGGGCTTGCCATCGCCGTTGCTACGAAAAGCGATGGCATCTGGACGCGTGCCCAAGTAGCGGCTCAGAACCAAGCGGAGCAGTCCATGGGCGGCCACGTAGCGCCGGCGGTCGAGTGGAAAGGCGAATCGCTCTGCGCGTGCGGTTTCCTCGGTTGAAATCAAGCTCTCCAGCCGACGCAGTTCCGCCTGCGGCAGGTCGAGGGACAGCGACCAGACGTGTACATCGTCCACCGCAAGCCGCAAGAGATCGTCGCTCACACACAAATTGTGCCACCAGGGCGCGGGCTTCGCATTCGTTGACAAGTCCAATGGTCGATAGTGGCCTCTGGCATCTTAACCGCAGCACCTTACCGCCGCGGACGCATCGGCCAGCGGCGGTAAGGTTGCTCAGGTGAAGCGCTGCCCGTGCGCTCAGGTAGGGCGGAAGGTGCGGCGTTGTTTTGCGCGACGCGCGCGAACCGTCTGCCCAACTCGCCCAAGCCGATCACTGCGGCAATCAGAAGCGTCCCCAAAAGGAGGCCGAAGGCCAAGCGCTGGGCGAACGCCCTGTTGCGGTCGGGTGGTGATTCCAGGCGCGCAGGTACCACGATCTCATAACGCGAGGTCGTCGAAACGCGCTCGAGCTCAAGGTGGACCTCGGCTTTCTTGAGCCCGTCGAAGAGAAGACCATGTTGGCGTTCAGCCTCTTCCTTCATGCGGGTCAGCTCTTCGATGCGTGCGTTGACCTGGGGTGAACGACTGCTGACGGTGCGCAACGAATGAAGTCCGGACTCGATGGTGCCGCGCTCGGCACGTGCGGCCCGCAGTTGCGCCCCGAGTTGGTCGGACTGGCTGCGCAGGGAATCGTAGGCGACATTCGCGTTCTTGTCGAACTGGGTCACGTCCGAGTGAAGGTGCTCGTCGACCATCCGCTGCAGGTTCTTCTGCTCGTTGAGCAGGCGCTGCACGTCGGGGTGCCCATCGGCCAGTCCCTGGGCGCGCAGTTCCGTCAGCCTGCGGTCGACGGTGCGCAAGGCATCGCGGTCGCCCTGCGCCGACTGCGACTTTGCCTGGCTGAGCGCGCTGCCCCGGCCGAGTTGGCTGCGCACCGCTTCGAGCTCGCCGGCCAGCCGGTCGACGCGGCCGCTGGTCTCGATTCGCTTCGATGCCAGCTCTGCCTGCAAGCCAGGGCCGAGCGTGGACTGCGCGAGAATCTGGTCGGAGTTGGCTTCGCGGAACTGCACGGTTTGCTGTGCGATGTCCTGCAGCCGCTGGTTGGCGGCCGCAGTCTGCGTGCGTAGGAAATCGACTTCGGCCACGAAGCTCTTCATCTTTCGCCCGATCTCGCTGTCGATGTAGTTCCGCAGGTGGGCGTCGAGGAACCGCACGTGCCAGTCGGTTCGTTTGCCAAACGGGCTCGGGGTCAAAACGGCGGTGTAGGTGTAGCTGCCCATGGTCTCGAAGCGCATGTGCTTGGCGATGGCATCAGCCCGAGACTCGCTGGCATCGGGCGTACCCATCTTTCCAAGAGTGCTCATGATGCTTTCGCGACTCAGAAATGCTCGCTCGGCGCCTTCGAAGAACTGCGTGGGTTCCGCCGGCGAGGTGCGCATCTCGGGCTCGATGGGGTTGATCCGGGGCGCCGGGCGCAAGGTGACCACGCAATAGGCCGCGCGTACTGGCGGGAAACAGACGAAACTGGCTGCCCCCAACGTGCCCCCGACCAACATGAATCCCATGATGAGCCACAGTCGCCGGCGGAGATAGCGGGTAGCATGAATAACCTTGAGGAGCAATTCGTCGAGGGAGGGCGCGGAGTCGTCGCTGTCGGCCAGTCGTGGCTCGCGCTGCGGGGATTCGGCGCGCGGCATCTCGTCGTGGCGAAATTCGTGATATGGGACAGGGGTCATGAGGCGCGCGGGCGGTCGGATCCATAGCCCCTTCCCCGTCGCGTTGTCTGGCACCAGGGCCGTGGTCTGCGCGGCGCTCTCGGCCGTAATCGCACTCTCGTCGGCGAAGGTAAGAATGGTGTTGCCCAGGCGGAGCATGTCGCCGTGTCTGAGTCGGGCGTGGTTCACGCGCTCGCCGCGCAGGAAGATACCTTCGGCCGAGTCCATGTCCTCGACCGTATAGCCGAAGTCGTGCATTAGGATGCGCGCGTGGAAGTACGATACGGTCGCATCGAGGAGAACCACGTCAGCGTTGTTCGCGCGGCCGATTATGGTGGGGTTGCGGTTGATGGGGAACAAGCGTTCGCCACCGCCCGACTCCACGACGGAGAGCACAGCCCGGCCAGTGCCAGACTGCGCACTCGGCCCAGAAAAAAAACTGCCAATGCCGAGCGTCTTCTGTGCCACGTCGTCGTTGTCGCCTTCATTCCCCATATCCTCACCCCTGCGCCCTGTCCTAGCAGAAAATATCGAGGTAGCAGCCCTTCTTACGCAAGTGCCACTCCGGATCAGGCCGGACATAGGGGGAATTGACATAAGCAGTGGCCGTCTACGGGAGTGGAGCGGAGCCGAATGCGCAAATCGCATTCCCGTACAGGCGGGCTGCATTCGCCTGGTTTCTTGAGAGTCTTCGGTTCGATCATGGCTAACAGCTAGGTCGACTGTATGGATCGCATCAAGGTGGCGAGCCGTCGTCCTATCCGACGAATATCGTGCTGCTCGGCGACCCGAGCCCGGCCATTTCGGCCCATCTCCGCGAGAACCTCGAACGGTGTCGTCACCACCTCACGGACTGCGTTCGCCAGCTCGTCCGCAGAGCCGGCGGCAACCAGCCATCCATTCTGGCCGGGCTGTACCAGCTCGGGTATGCCGGCCACGTAGGTGCTGAGCACGGGACGACCACGTGCCATGGCTTCCATGATCACCACGGGCAGCCCTTCCGCGAAGCTGGGCAGCACGAAGGCGCTGCACGCATCGAGAATGTGCCGGACGGTTTCACCGTCAGCCCATCCGGTTATCTTCACACTGTCGGACAGCCCCTGTTCGGCAATCGCGCGCTCAAGCTGGGAACGCAGCTCGCCGTCGCCTACGAAATCCAGCTCGACGCGAAGCCCCTGACGACGCAGCTGTCCCAAGGCTTCAACAAGAAGCAGCTGTCCCTTCTGTTCAGACAGACGGCCGACGGAGACGAGCTTGCCTGCGTGCGGGATTGGGCTTGTTTCTAGGTCCAGATGATCGCCATCGACACCGCAATGAACGACGTGGATCTTGCCCCAAAGGCGGTGCTCGCACTGGCGGTACAGCTGGCTGCGACCAAAGTGACTGACGCCGACCACGAAGGCTGCCTTTTCGATCTTTTCGCCCAGGGACCACTGCTCGGCCTTGTCGAATTCTTCGGGGCCATGGGCGGTGAAACTGAAGGAAACGTTCCCCAATTCGTGCGTCAACATCGCCACCGTCGCCGAGTTCGTCCCGAAGTGGGCGTGCACGTGCCGAATAGCTTGGCGGGCCAGGAGGCGAGACAGCAGGCACGCTTCGGCGAGGTACGCCAGGTGTCGAAACACGCCACGGTCGGATCGTCGGGCGAGTCGGATGGTTGTCCGAAGGGCGCAGTAGAAGCGAAGCGGCCGAGCGAGCGCGGTGGTGACTAGCGCTGTGAGAACTCGCATCTTGGAATCTCCAAGAAGCACTTGTGTCTCGAGCGCTTCTGCCTGGTCTCGTGGGTCGATAAGCCTCTCGGGAGACGAACGAATGCTGTAGCGGAAGATCTGGAGTCCCTCTGCCAGTAGTGCGGCGATCTCCCTGCGGACGAACGTGTGGCTGATCTTGGGATACTGGTTGACGAGATAGGCAATCCTCACGGGAGGTTAGATGCCACAAGTCAGGTGAAGGGGTCGCCAGCCCATCGAAGTCACGAAACCGTGCCAAGACTTCGAGGAATCCCGCCAGCGCGTTCTGATGCCCCCCGGCGCCATCGGGCAAAGGTACAAATCGAACTCCGCAGACGAGATGTCGCGAGACGTTCCTGTACGGGCGGAGTCCAAGCGACTGGAATCTGAATAGCCATGTTCGCCAGAAGAAAGAGACGGCAGTCTTTGAATCACCTAAGTTCTCCTAGTAGATCATCTTTCCGCACCATCTTTCGGCAACAAGAAGAGGCAGAACGCCTCGGAGTAGGGGTTAGGGACAGGAGATGACCATGGGCAACGCTGTCTACCGCAGGGTGTATCGCAGGAAAGAGGCCAAGGGGGAGCCGGAACGCTTGGCAGAGATAGGCGCAACCAACAGCCAAGATTCGCCTTCTCACCCATTCCCCGGCACCCGGTATGTCTCCCAGGTTGGCGATGCAGGAGCGGCGCTGGCGGTGCTGGCCTTGCTGGCCGTTGGATGCGCCCATGAGGCACCCTTCGTCTGGGTGCAAGACATGCCAGTCGGCGATCAGCGGCCCGTCGCGCGCATCCAAGCACGTGACACGATTTCGATCGATATCGCGGGCCAACCCAGCCTTTCTGGCGAGTCGACCGTGCGCGACGACGGCAGCTATTTCAATCCCCTGGTTGGCAGCGTAGCCCTCGCCGGGCTTACGCTTGCCGAAGCAGGAGCGACCCTGCAGGCGCGCCTGAAGGCCGTGGTGGTAGCGCCCGTGGTCGCCGTGGCTCTGGTCAGGACCGCGCCCATTCGCGTTGGGGTCATGGGCGAAGTCAAGAATCCCGGCAGCTACGAGTTGACCCGTGATCGCCGCCTCTCCGCGGCGCTGCTCGCTGCCGGGGGACTCACCGACTATGCACGCGACGAACGCATCTTCGTCACGCGCACGGCAGGAGAGAAGCGGCGTGTTCGTTTTCGTTTGCGGGATCTGACCACGTCCGAGCCCCATACGGCTTCATTTCTGCTCCTCGACGGCGACCTCGTGTTCGTGGAATAGGGGGTGTGGTGTCGTTTCTGCCGACGGCCTTGCTGTTGCTGGCGAACGCAAGCGTATCAGGCAGCGTGCGTACGGAGGTGCAGGCCGGCGAGGCACCGACGATCGCCGACCCCAATCCGACCTTCTTCGTTGCCGCCCTCCTGCAACCGGACGTCACCCTGAGACTGCTGACGTCGGCGACGGAAACCCGCATCTCCGAGGAGCCGCGCTTTCTGTTGCGGAGGCCCAATGTCGCCCAGCGAAACCGTCCGTTGTACTTGAACACCTTGCAGGCCGAACACAGGGGACAGAGGGGACAACGCCTCAGGTGGAATCTCCAACTGACGAGCATCGCGGGAGAGGTGGACTACACGGTCTTGAGTCAGGTGCTGGGCCGGCAGGCAGCCTTGCCAGATACATTGGATCTACTCGCCGTGGATGGTAGCGGCTGGATCGGCTGGCGTTTTTCGCCACGATTGGAGCTGAGTACCGAGATGGGAGTGCTGCGGCGGCAGCCCTTGGGCGCCTCGTCATCCGGCGCTTCTTCCGTGCCAGGCGTGACCTTGCCGACCGAGACCGACGAGAGGCTGGAGCCGCGATTGGAGTATGCGATCTCCCGTCGTCAGGTCGCCCAGCTGCGTGTGAAGCTGGGCAACTACAGGCTGACGGGTGCCATCCGACTTTGGGCGATGGCCGCGGAGCTGCGCTTGGGTTGGAGCTACAAGATCACGCGGCACCACGAGTTGCAGCTTGCGGTGGGGGGCACCGTGGCCACGGTCGAGGAACGCTCCGACCCAAGTCGCCCGTGGACATCCTTCTCTCCGCTTGCAGGGATCGCCCTGGTTGTTTCCAAGCCGTTGTCGCAGGTCGCGTTGCTGCGCAGTCGAGCCAGCGGCGAGGTCGATTGGTACCTTGATCCGATCCTCGGCGCCTCCCTGCCACGTGGCCTGGTCAACGCCGACGTGGCGCTGGAGATTGGCCCCTCGTGGCTGCTCGCGCTCAACCTGATGGCTGCCACCAACATCAGTCGCCGGCCCATGGCCGATTCCCCCATCGAGACCATCGTCAGCGCCGGCGCTCCGTTGCGCTACCGCGCCGGACCCCACTGGCTCGTCGAGCTCGGCGGACGCTACAGCGAACGCGGTCCCCATCTGGCGACGCCGGGGTTCTCCCTACGTCAGCGGGAGATCCTGGGCTACCTCGCGCTGACGGCGATGACGCGATGACCGTTCCTCGAACAGCCAGCGCGCGTCTCAAGGTTCTGCTGATTGCGGAGGCCGCGAATCCGGAATGGGTCAGCGTTCCCCTGGTCGGCTGGAACGTGGCCCAAGCGCTGCGCGAGGTCGCAGAGGTTTTCATCGTCACGCACGTCCGCAACCGAGACGCGATGGCGCGGGCGGGCCTGGCCCAAGGCAAGGATTTCATCTGCATCGACAGCGAGGCGCTGGCCCGGCCCTTGTGGAAGCTGGCCGAACGCCTTCGAGGCGGTCCAGGGGTCGGATGGACTACACTCGCCGCCGTGTCCTGGCCTTCGTATCTGTATTTCGAGCACTTGCTCTGGCGGGAGCTGGGCTCGCGAATCCAGGCGCGAGAATGGGACTTGGTCCACCGTGTGACGCCACTGTCGCCCACGGTACCTAGCCTCATCGCACGAAGGCTGCACCGGACCAAAGTGCCGTTCGTCATCGGGCCACTCAACGGTGGCACGCCTTGGCCGGCGCAATTCGCTCAGGCGAGAAGAGCCGAACGCGAATGGCTGTCGTACGTGCGCGGCGCCTACAGATACCTGCCCGGCTATCGCAGCACGAGGGAAAACGCGTCTGCCTTGCTCATCGCCTCACGCTCGACGTGGGACGAGTTGCCCGAGCGGTGGCGGGATCGCGCGGTGTACATCCCAGAAAACGGAATCGATCCGGCACGGTTTCATCCTCGGATCGAGAGGGCTGCGACTGGGCCTTTGCGCGTGATCTTCGTCGGCCGGCTGGTGCCGTACAAGGGAGCCGACATGCTGATGGATGCCGCAGCCGGTGCTCTGCGCGAGCGGCGCATGCATCTTGAGATTGTCGGGGACGGACCGCAGATGGCAGAGCTTGTGAGCCAGGTTCGTCGTCTGGGACTCGGCGAGAGCGTGACATTCCAGGGATGGCAGGCGCAAGAGCGCGTTGCAAAGCTGCTGGCAACGGCCGACCTGTTCGCCTTTCCCAGCATCCGAGAGTTTGGCGGCGGGGCCGTATTGGAGGCTATGGCCTGCGGTGTGCCGGCGCTGGTGGTGGACTACGGCGGCCCAGGTGAGATCGTCACCGAGGCTACCGGCTATACAGTTCCCCTGGGCAGCAGAGCCGAAATCGTGGACAGCATGCGCCGGGCTCTCGACGGCATTCTCGTCCGCCCCGAAGAACTCCTGCGGAAAGGCCGCGCCGCACGCGAGCGGGTAGAGCGCAGTTTCACTTGGTCGAAGAAGGCTGAGCAGTTGCGCACCGTGTACGAGTGGGTACTCGGCCGTGCTGACAAGCCGGACTTCGGGATGCCGTTTGGGAAGAAATGATCTCCTCGCAGCGAGAAATGAATGGAGATGGAGAAATCCGTGCGAGCGCGCACGCATCCAATGCAGTCGTGAGGGTCGTTGCAACCGTCGTGAACTACCGGACGCCGGAACTGGCCACAAAGGCCGTGACCAGCTTGCTGGCGCAGCTCCGTTTGCTGGGGTCACACCATCTCTACCTCGTGGACAACGCTTCCGGAGACGATTCGCTGGAGCATTTCCGCCGAGCGGGTGAGCGGGACGGCTGGGGAAACAGCGTGACGGTCGTCGCCTCGGAACACAACGGGGGCTACGGGTACGGAATCAACCTGGCCTTGCGTCGGGCGCAGGCCCAGGCCGAGCCCCCTGACTACCTCTACGTGCTCAACTCCGATGCTCTTGCGGACGAGGGCACTCTGCTGCGCCTGGTTGACTTCATGGACGGGGATCCACGTGTCGGCATCGCCGGTAGCCGCATTCACGGTCCCGACGGTGCCACGCAGGTGACGGCCTTCCGCTTTCCCTCGGTTCTTGGGGAGCTGGAGCAAGCTGCGCGCTTGGGCCTGGCCACGCGGCTTCTGCACCGGCACAGGATCCCCATGCCCGAGCCCGCGGCCAGCTGCGAGGTGGACTGGATTTCGGGCACGAGCATGCTCATCCGGCGGCAGGTTTTCGAGCAAATTGGCCCCTTCGACGAAGGGTTCTTCCTTTACTTCGAGGAAACTGACTTCTGCCGCTCGGCCCGGCAAGCCGGATGGAAGGTCTGCTACGTGGCAGAGGCGCCCGTGACCCACTTGGGCTCGGTGTCGACCGGCCTTGCTGACCCGTCCCGTCGCATGCCGCGCTACTGGTTCGATTCCCGGCATCGCTATCTGCTCAAACACCACGGTCGCGCCTACACCGCCCTGTGCGATGGTGCCTTCGTGGTCGCCTCGGTCCTGTGGCGAATCAAGGAACGCTTGCTTTGTCGCGACGGCAAGGATCGTCCTCACATGATCCGGGACATGCTGGCCTCCAGCGTGCGCGACCTGGCGGGCTGGAGGTCACGCGCATCATGAGTGTGCTGGTCTTCTTGTTGTGGCTGGCCGCGGTGGCGGTGATGTGGCCGAGCCTGGTGTTTTTCGTCGAGTGCCTGTGCGCGCGTTTCCGCAGCGAGCCTCTTGTCACGACCGGTCCGCGGCCTCGCATCGCGATCCTGGTTCCTGCCCACGACGAGGAGACGCACATCCCGGCGACCGTGGCCGCGCTGCGGGCCGATCTGGCCGACACCGATCGCTTGCTGGTGGTCGCCGATAATTGCAGCGATGGAACCGCGCAAGCAGCCGCGGCAGCCGGTGCCGAGATCGTCGAGCGTCACGATCCATCAAGGCACGGCAAAGGCTATGCGCTGGCATTCGGCGTCGCACACCTGTCCAAGCTGCCGCCCGATGTCGTGGTCATTGTCGATGCAGACTGCCGAGTCAGCGCGGACGGGCCGGAACAGCTGGCGCGCGTGGCGGCGCGGACTGGGCGTCCGGTCCAGGCGGAGTATCTGTTGACCTTGCCGCCTAAGCCCGACGCGCGGTCGGCGCTGAGCGGGCTGGCCTTCTTGGTGCGGAATCTGGTCCGTCCCCGCGGGCTCCATCGACTGGGCTTGCCATGCCAGCTCACCGGCAGCGGTATGGCCTTCCCCTGGCCGGTGCTGCGGGATGCCCCCCCGCTGCGCGCCAACTTGGTAGAAGATATGGTGCTGGGCATCGAGCTTGCCTTGGCTGGGACGCCGCCAATCCTGTGCTCGGCGGTAGCCGTGTCGAGCGCCTTGCCCGAGCCCGGAAGGGTTCAACTGCGACAGCGACGACGCTGGGAGCACGGCCATCTCGCTACACTGATGGTACATGGGCCGCGCCTGCTTTTGGCCGGGATGGCGCGGCGACAGGTTGCTCTGGTCGCCATGGCCTTGGATCTGATGGTGCCGCCGCTCGCCCTGTTGGCGAGCGCGATTGCCGGGTTATCGCTGGTGGCTGGCGGCGCCGTCGGGGCAGGGGCCTCGGCGGGGCCCTTGCTGCTTTGCCTGACCGGGGGGACGCTGGTCCTGATCGCAGTCTTGAGCGCTTGGTGGCGTTTCGGCCGCCACTTGGTTTCCGCACGCACCTTTGCGGCGGTGCCGTTCTACGTGTTGTGGAAGATCCCGCTCTACCTCGGGTTCTTCTTGCGCGGTCGGCACAAACGCTGGGAGCGCACAAGCCGCACGACGGAGGTCGAGGCCAAACGTCCGCCCTAGATCCGGACCAGTTGCTTTCCCTGGTACTCACATTGTGGTTGACGGAGGTCTGACGACATGAGCGAACTGCTTTCCACCCTGGCACGAGACAGGGCGCGCTACCAGCCGGTGGGCGGGATCCGGCGGAACCTGGGCTTTTGGATGGTGGCGACGCATCGCTTGCAGAACCACGCCCGCAGCATCCCAAACCCGCTGCTCGGCCTTTCCTTGCGAGCGACGTGCAAGGCAGCGGCGCTGTTGTGGCAGTCGGTCTGGGGCGTGCGCCTGTCGGAACACGCCACCATCGGTCCTGGCTTCTTCCTGATCCATCCGCGAGACGTGGTGGTTGGCGCTGCTCGCATTGGCGAAGACTGTCTGGTCTTCCATGAGGTGACGATCGAGGGTGGTACAAGCGGCCCACACTTGGGCGACCGAGTCGATGTCTACGTCGGGGCCAAGGTCCTGGGGGATGTCCAGGTCGGCCATGACGCCAAGATCGGCGCCAATTGCGTGGTCACCACCGACGTGGCACCTGGCTGTACTGTCGTCACCGCTGCCAGACGGGTGATCTCGGCGGGAATAGTGGGCGGCTTTGGTCCTCGCCGCTCTGTCCGCCAGGGCTAGCGTGACCAGGTAGATTGCTTGTTCGCCAGGTTCAGAAAGGCCCATTCGCAAATGTGTCCCGTGCCACCCTTCGGTCGTGAGGAACTGCCTCGGACAACCGTCGCTCCGAGGTTGCAGACGTCTGACTACGGCGAGATGCCCGTCGATCTGATCGCGCGCTTGCAGGAGATCGTGACTCTGCGTCGGGATCACACCGCCGTGGAGGCACCCGACGGCCGACTGACCTATGACGATCTCGACCGACTGTCGAACCAGCTTGCCGGACAGCTGCGCACCCTGGGTGTCACGCAGGAATCTCGCGTCGGCATCTCGATGGTCCGCGGCGCGTGCGAGCTTGTCGCGATGCTGGCCACGCTCAAGGCAGGCGGCGCCTATGTGCCGCTCGATCCATCGAACCCTGCGGATCGTCTGCGCATCCTCATGGAGGACGCCGCGCCCCAGGTCCTGCTTGTGGGGCCGAATTCTCCTTTGACCGCGCCTCCTGCCGGCACGTTGGTCGTGCTGGAGGATCCCTTCCAGGTGGGCCTCGGCTTTGACGCGGGCCCAGCGTCCGTGCCAGTGCTGCCCGAGCAGCTCATGTACGTCTTGTTCACGTCGGGGTCCACGGGACGACCCAAGGGGGTGGAAATCACCCGAGGTGCATTCGGCAATCTCATCGCCTCGATGGCCCATACCCCGGGCATGAGCCAGGACGAGCGCCTGCTGGCCATCACCACCACCTCGTTCGATATCGCCGGGCTCGAGCTGTTCTTGCCCCTCTATCAGGGAGCCACGGTGGTCATCGTGGATCGCGCGACCGCTCGCGACCCGTATCGTCTGCGACGACGCCTGGAGGACGGCGACATCTCCATCATGCAAGCGACGCCAGCCAGCTGGCGCCTCCTGCTTGAGGCGGGTTGGCAGGGCAACGGCAAACTGCGCATGCTTTGTGGGGGTGATGCGATGTCGTCCGCCTTGGCCGACCGCTTGATCGATGCAGGTTGTGAGTTGTGGAATATGTACGGACCGACGGAAACCACCGTGTGGTCGTCCCTGGCGCGCGTCCGGCGAAAGGGCGAACGGGTGACCATCGGACGCACGATCGATCGCACCACCATGTACATCCTGGACGACCAAGGTCAATCGTTGCCGGCCGAACAAGAGGGCGAGATCGCCATCGGTGGCGCGGGCCTGGCGCGCGGCTACCTTGGGCGACCCGACCTTACCGAGAAGCGCTTCGTGGTTCTTCCCTCGGGTGAACGCGTCTATCGCACAGGTGACCTGGGGCGCTGGCGAAGCGACGGCAATTTCGAATGTCTGGGCCGTCTGGATCACCAGGTGAAGATCTCCGGCTTCCGGGTCGAGCTGGGCGAAATCGAAGCCGTCTTGCGTTCGGTGCCCGAGGTGCGCGAAGCGCTGGCCGTCGTCGACGGTCAGGATCAGCCCGAGCCGCGCCTGGTGGCCTACTGGACCGGCTCGGCTAGCCAATCGGCGCTGCTCGCGGCGGCCCGCAGGCATCTGCCTTCCTACATGGTGCCATCGGCATTCGTGGCCCTGGACGTCTTTCCGCTCAACTCCAACGGTAAGATCGATCGCAAGCAGCTGCCGCGCCCCTTGCCCAGTCGATCGGGCGCGACGAAGGTGCAGCCTCCGCGCAACGACCTGGAGACACGCATCGCCGCCATCTGGCGAGAGGCACTGGGCGTTGTCCAGATGGGAGTCGACGACGACTTCTTTGCCCTGGGGGGAACCTCGGGGCGGGCCATCGAAACCGTGGCGCGCATGCGCCGAGCGCTTGGCATCGAGGTGGCGTTGCAAATGCTCTACCAGGCTCCCACGGTGGAGAAACTGGCCTTGCGTCTGGGGCAGGCCTTCTCGCCCGATGATCCCATCGTGGTCCGATTGAGAACGGGGTCAGCAGAGCAGCCGCCGCTATTTTGCCTGCTGGGCGTGAACCTATACCAGGACTTGGCGCTGTCCCTTGAGGGAAGCAGGCCCGTCATTGCCATG
>Ga0182027_10005878_pt1 | contig 18530 bp, 12 predicted proteins | sample 712E1DmetaG_FD_121300 | JGI IMG/M metagenome (GOLD analysis project Ga0182027, IMG submission 121300) | Permafrost microbial communities from Stordalen Mire, Sweden - 712E1D metaG (Illumina Assembly) | ecosystem: Environmental > Terrestrial > Soil > Wetlands > Permafrost | place: Sweden... | reverse complement strand
GTTGGTATTATTTCTGATCCTTACCTTATTAGTAATCGTATCTCCGGGATTAACCGACAGATCAAAAAACACAGGTGAAACTGTGACGTCATAGTTACTGGGAGTGGGGGTTTGGGCGTGGGCAACAGAAATAACAAATAATAGGATTGTGCCTACAATTAAAAGTGGCAGTAATAGGAGTTTTTTCCCATACTTCATTTTAGAACGAGCCGGCAGCAGTTACAACAAGAGTGTCTGAATAATCACCCGCTGCGGCTTGAGTAGAAGCTATTTTTGCTCTTAAAGTGTATTTAAGAGTTGAACTTCCTGTGGGAGTGGTTAGCGTTGCTGTTTGGTGGAAAATTCCTCCGTCGAAATGTCCACCGGAAGACGAACCATTACCAGTGTAACCGGCTGCAAGAGTTGGGGGATTCGTTCCTCCTGCGAGCGTATCAATAACGACGCCTGTAGCAGATGCCAAATCTGTTACAGTTGGGTAAGAGCTTGGACTCGGTATGTCTGCAGTAGCTATTGTGGAATGTAATCCTCCGCCGGTTCCTCCGGTGGTTGACGTACCCTTAATCCAAGAAGTATATCCGTTTCTTGCATTAGTCAGTACGCTTTGCGTAATTCCGGTAGGGTCGGAAGTGACAGAGCCCGTAGTTAGAGTTCCAAGGGCAACAGAATTTCCGCTTAAAGAAAATGTCATTGTAGCTGAAACAGAAGCGGTAACTGTAATTTGCTCTCCGGCTGCAGCAACAACAGATGTAGCAAATGACACGTCATCTGTGTATGGAGCTCCGCCTTGGGTTTTTAGCTCTCCGGTTTTATCGTTACCGGCTGGGCCGACAGTTGAGGCCGCACCCGTAAAGTAAAAGCAATAGAAATGTCCGGCAGTAAAAGCGGTTGTGGGGAATACTACGGCTAAGCCATTTACTGCAGTCGCAGTGTTAATTCCCGGCCACACTTCCGCAGCTCCTCCGCCAATTGGATCTTTTTCTTGAGTTGTAATACCGGTTGTGCTTACAGTCCAATTGCCGGCAGTTGGTGAAATCGTCCAACCCTGCGGAAAGACAATTTCAGTTTTTGTTTGAGTGATTAAGGTGGATTTAAGACAAGCGGTTCCGGAAATTGCCGCGCCGGTTGCGAGTCTGTCAAATCTGACAAAACCTTCAGTAACAGTAGCATTGGCTTGTTTTGGATACATTAATGGAGCGGCGACACTTAAAAGAAGAATAGACATCTGCAATAAAAGACTAAGTGCAACTTTTGGATCTTTTAGATTAGGTAATTTGATTTTAGATAATGCCATAAATTTATTTACTTAATAATAGCAAAACATTTTTTAAATAGTTTGTCAATAGGGCAATTTTAGTATGAAGCAAGAATTATGAATTATGAATTAAGAATTATGGTTTTGGATTTCTTAATAAGCCCATTCAAAAGTTTGCTTACTACAACTGTCTTTTCTGCTAATATTCTAAATTACGTAAATAATCTGATTTTTCCTTGATTCATAATTCAAGCTTCATAATTCATTTTTAGAAGGAGCCGGTCGCCACTATGGTAATAGTGTCAGTATAATCTCCCGCCGGCGGGGTAGTTGTTTTGGACTTGGCTTTTAGCTTAAAAGAGGCTTGTCCGCCTGTTACGGGTGAGCTGCTGGAATCGGCAAATTCTCTTTTGGTTGTGTCTACGATTCCAACAATATCTCCGGATTGGTTATAAGGGCTTAATAACTCCATTGGCGCGCCCGAGGTGGATGTTCCGATTGCGCCGTATCCTTCCAAAACGCCGCCGCTACTTAAGTCATTGGTGGCGCTGGCAATTGTGTAACCGCCGGCGATGGCAGTAGGACTCTTTAGTCCGGCATTAGTTCCATATAAATAGATTAATCCGCCGTTATTGGCGTTGGTGGTAATAGTAGTTGTTACCTGATCGGTTGAGGTGGTGACTGCTCCGGCATTTAATTGTCCGATAAAAACCGAAAATGGGGGACTGGCCTGGCTGGTGGTTCGGATGCTAAGCGTAAAAGACGGGTTAATGGTGGCTGCCCAGGCAATTGCGCCGTACCGGCCTAACTGAAAAGTGCCTCTTTTAGCCGCCACCCTGGCGTAGTAAGTTGTTCCGGGATAAAGCCCTACCAGAGTAAATGTCGACCCGCTGTTCCAGGTAGCGTAGGTTTCCCAGTCGATCGTTGTTCCCAAAGTGTCGTTGCCGCTTTGCACATAAAAAACGTTTTGCGAGAAATCGGCGGAATTTGAAGCAATCTGAATAGCGAAAGTAGTGTCGGTCGGATTACCGGCATTGTTGATCGAAATATTCAGTTTATTATAGTAGGCATTGGACGGATTTGTAATTACCGGCGCGGGTGGCGTGCTGGGCTCTTCGGTATAGGTTAAGCCGGCCAGATTCATGTAAGTTGTAGAACTCATGCTGGCGCTATCAATCTCACCGGAAATTCCCTGGAGGGAATAAGTGCCAGAGGTTGAGTTAGTTGTTCCTCCTGAACCAAACCCGTAATCAAGTAGTTGGTAAGTACCGCTAGATGGACCGGCCAGCGCCAAGGGAACAGAAGCATGAAGCATGAAGTATGAAGTAAGGATTAGGATAAGGATTTTCGGTAAAAATCTAATGCATTGCGAACACTTTTGATATATTGTTTTATATTTTGATATGATACTTAATTCATTATTCATAATTCATTATTTTAGATTGGTAAATAAAAGACGCTTAAGCCAAATAACGGATGTAAATAATCAAAAGTAAAAACCTGGGTAACTCCTCGGCGGTTTGCCAAAACCGCCCGCAAGCTTTGTGAAAAAGTTAACTCGGTTGACTGGTAATTAATCAAAGTTTTTAACGCTGCTTTAATATCGCTTTCTTCGGGATAAATAATATTGATGTTTCCCAAAAAAATGGTTCTTAGAAAATCTTTGGACAGAGAAGGGCTTATCTCCATATATATATGATTATAAACCTCGGTTAGTGTATTTGTGTCGGTAAATAGCATGTATTGTTGCTCGGCGCAAAAGCGGAAAAAAGCCGCTGCCTGATCGTGTTTTGGGTAAGCACGGTCAATCAGCGCGTAAAAAGCGCTTGGTGCGACGTAAACTTTTTTACTAATTAACGGCATAAATTAGAATTATGAATCATGAATTAAGAATTATGGTTTTAGATTTCCTGATAAGGCCATTTAAGAGCTTACTTACGATGACGGTTTTTTCTGCTAATAAACTGAATTCATTTCTTGTTACATAGAGGATATCTCTTGCTATTAATAATTGGTTTTGTACCTCGGTTAATGAGCCTAAAGCCATGGAATAGAATTGAGATTTTTCTTTATATGATCTTCGACTAAACCCCTCGGCAATATTTGAAGTTATCGACACCACGGCTCTTCTTATTTGGTTTGTTAATCCAAATTGTTCTTCTTTTGGAAACTTTTTGGTAAGTTCGTATATTCCCAAAACTAGAGAATGAGCCTCTTGCCATGCGTTTAAATCCGTAAATGATTGTATTTTCCCTTGATTCATAATTCTAGCTTCATAATTCATAATTTAAGCACCTAGGTGCTTAAATTCAAGCTTGCTCCACGTCCTTTTAGTCTGAATAACGGATCGTCAAGTGAAAATATTTTTGCCGGATGAAGTTTACTTTTGATAACTTGTTTTTGGGACGGCGTAGACGAAAAATCTTTGTTGAAATCGGTAAGACTTGATTCTTTAATTCTGACGTTTCCGCCAACCCTTACTGCTTTTAATTTTCCTGTCTTTATGTAGCGGCGAATTGTTAGGGGATGGACCTTAAGAATAAACGCAATTTGTTTAACATTCATTAAGTTTTCCATAGTTATGAATTACGAATCATGAATTAAGAATTATGGTTTTTGATTGACAAAATTCGTCTCCAACGTGATCCATATTTATCTTTCTGTGAAAATTTCTCTATGCAATAGTATACAATCTTAAACAATAATATGCAAGTTCATTCAGGATTTGACCTTGAGCCTTATAATTGCTGTAATTAATACTAACGTAGTTAGTATTAATTAATGTTTAACGTACACTTTAATTTTAGACACTTCTTATACCCTTTGGCAATAGTCTTTTTACTTGCCAATTTTTCCTTTGTTTTCACGCAATCAGTTTACGCCACAACCGGCATTAACCGCACAATAAATTTTCAGGGGAAAGTGGTTAAAAATTCCGACGGTACAAACGTTGCCAACGGAACCATCAAAATGGTTTTTAGCTTTTACAATCTTCCAAGCAGTGGAGCTGCTCTTTGGACCGAAACTCAAAATTCAGTGCCTGTAACCGATGGAATATTCAGGGCAGTTTTGGGTTCTCAAAATGCATTTCCTGCTAATTTTAATTTCAATTGGGACGGTCTGTATCTGGGGGTTACGGTCGGAACTGATTCCGAAATGACCCCCAGGATCCAGATGGCTTCGGTTCCATTTGCTTTTAATGCGCAACAAGTGGCCGGACTGACGGTTTTAGATTCAGCTTCGGGAGTCGGGAATACTGCTTCAACCTCTGCTACGCTTAGGATCGGAACAAGCGGTACAAGTCCGATTACGGTTGATTTAGGTGTGCAAAATTTAAAATTTGAAACCACGGCAACTACCGATCTTAAACTTCCGACGTCGGGAACAGTGATATCTTATTTGGATACTGCTCAAAGTGGCACTTTAGCTTCGATTACGAGCGCAACTAATCAAAACGGGGCGGAAACGGGTTTGGCGATTACGATGGGTACTGCCACCGCGCAAACTCAATACGGAATTCAATTTGCTTTAAGTGGAACGGGTGCTTTGGATTTACGCGGTACAAGCGGAAATTGGAGCATTAGTTCTGCGGGAGCTTTGCATATTCAAAGCTGTGATAATTGTACTGCCGGTGGTCCGCCTCCCTTTTCGATTCTCAACGGGCTTTTGTATAACGGTAATTTAAGTACGGATTTTGCGATTGGCGGCAATTCTTCGACTTCGGCCAAGTTCAAAATTTCAATATCTGGCACAAATCCAACTGCTTCAGTCTCAGCTCAAACTTCTTACGCCGGATTGGTGGTTGATAATTCCGGCGCGGGCGATTTAATTACGGCTTCTTCTTCGGGCTTGACATTGTTTACGGTGACTAAAACCGGTTCGCTTAATCTGGCCGGAAATACGGCTGCAATTAACTTTACCGGTACCGGCATTAATTCAATCACAACCGCCATTAATGCAAATTTTGCCATTAATCCTGGCGGTTCGGGACTGGTTGGAATAAATACTGACGGAACTGCTCCCTTAGCTAATTTTGACGTCAGAGCCAATGTCGGAACAATCGCAATTGCTTCGATTTCCGGTCAAACATCCTATGCCGGCTTAACAGTTGACAATTCGGGAGTAGGCGATTTAATTACAGCTTCCACATCGGGGGCAACTAAATTTGTGGTCAGGCAAAACGGTTCGGTTGGAATAGGCGGATCCTTGGCTAATTCCGGTTACAAACTGGATGTTTTGGGCTCGGCCAGAATCAGCGGTAACTCCAGTAATAATGACGACATTGTTAAGGATACAACTGCCGACTTTACTCAAGGGACATTCTGCAGCGGTTCCGGTTATTGTGCTACCAATGTTAATACTGCCGGAAACGATATGTCAATGATTGTTGATACTCACACTAACGCCGCCGCTCCGTCGGGTGGACCTTCAACGGTAGTCAATGTTGCTTCAGCATCGGCTATTATGCGAAGACCCGATGGAAAGTTAGCGGTTTTGGGCGGAGTTACGAATGGTAGCAACCTTATTTATATTTACAGCATTGCAACAAATACCTTTACCGTCGGTCCAAGTTTAACTTCCAATATTGGTTCGGGCTCGGCGGTTTTCCAAAGAGGGGATGGCAAATTTGTGATTGTTTACGGAAATAGAGTTGATATCTATGATCCGGCCGGATCAAACAACGTCGGGAATATCGTTGCCCAGACAGCTCTTCCCTCGGCGGATGCGAATCATACCTACGTTGCCGGAGGAGGATCGCGCGTGATTCCGCGTTCCGACGGAAAATTCCTGATTCTAATGGGAGGTTCGCAGTTTGCCGGTCTTTATGATCCGAATTTGGGAACGGTAGTGGCGGGTCCGGCCATGACAACCAGTATTGCTTCGGGCAGTGCGGTTTTCCAAAGGCCGGACGGTAAATGGATGGTTATTATGGGAGCAGGAGTATCGGGAGCAGGAACACAAACTACCAATATTTACGATCCGGTTACCAACACTTTTGCGGTCGGACCAAGTCTTCAGTCTCCTGCCGGTATCGGCGCCAATGTTTTGCAATTGCCCGACGGAAGGTTTCTGGTAATTGACGGAAATAACAGTAAAAATGCCGATGTTTATACGTTTGCGACCAACTCTTTTACAGCCAATAATAATCTTGATTATCCTGTCGGTACAGGTTCACATGCATTTCAGCGACCGGATAATAAATGGGTAATCGTGGCAGGTAACGGTTCAAAAAATGTTGATATTTATGATCCAACCTCTGGTGCAACCGGCGGATTTTCACCGGCGGCGCTTCTGCCCAACTATGTCGGAGTCGGCGGCGGCGCTTTCCAAAGAGATGACGGAACATATTTAATTTTGAACGGGCAAATGGGTACAAACTCAACGGTTTATGACGTTGGTTGGAAAACAAACGGCGTCTGGACGTCGGAAGACATAACCAGTACTAAGATTTCGACTTACTCGGCTATTTTCTGGGATTCGAGTCCTTCGGTTTCGGCGTCGCCGTCGGCCGGAATTGAGATGTATGTTAAAACCGCGCAGAACGGAAATCTGGCGACGGCAAATTATAATCTGATCCAAAATAACGGCGATTTAATCCAGACAGTTGGCATGGCTTCGCAGCTTAAGATTCAAATTCAATTTAACTCGCCGGTTGCTCCGCCTTATAATCAGGTGGTCGGAACAGCTACGCCGAGCAATATGTGGGCTTCGGAGGGATCAACCGAGTACATGCGACAAATTACTACGCCGTCGTTGTATGACTTAAAGATTCAAAATCCATTGGCCGGTTACGGGGGAGTGTTAGCCAGCGATTCAACCGAAGATAGAAATGCTGCCACCCAAAGCGCGATTTTTGACGGAACAGTAACCAGTGATGCAGATTCGGTTACTTTGGCAACATCGAGAATTTCCGGAGATGCAAGTTCAGTGGTAATCGCTTCGGCCTCGGCTAATTTGGGCATAGCTCCTGGGGCTGGCGCAAACGTTTTACAACTGCCAAACGGCAAGTTCTTAATTGTTGCCGGTGGTGGTTTGACGACAAAAATTTACGATTCAACAACCGGTTTATTCTCTGTCGGACCGAATCTTATTTCGGCTGCGGGTGCCGGCACGTTCTCTATACCACTGCCTGACGGAAGATTTTTAATCACGCAGGGTGGAGGAACAGGTACTAATATTTATGATCCGGTTAAAAATATTGTCTATGCCGGTCCGACTTTAACGATTGCTACCGGTGCAGGCGCTCACGCTATCCAGCGTTCGGACGGAAGATTTGTTTTTCTGATGGGAAGTACGACTGTAACCAACATTTATGATCCGTTCTTAAATTCAATTGTCTTGGGTCCGGTAACGCCGGCAAATATCGTCGCCGGATCGCTTAGTGTTAAACGTCCTGACGGAAGATATGTAACCTTTATCGGCGCAAGTTTAAACACTGCTATTTATGAGGAAACCAGTAATACTTTTATTGCCGGTTCGGCAATGACAGTTGCCAACAATGCAGGAGCGCAGGCAGTGCAAATGTCAAACGGCAATTGGTTTATCTTTAATGGCGGCGGTGTAAATACAACCAAGATTTATGATTCCAGAACCGGTGTTTTTACAGTCGGTCCGGTTGCAACAGGATTAGTCACAACCGGTACAGTGGCTATTCCGTTGCCTGACGGAAAAATTTGGTATAACATCGGCGCAAATATAACAGCATACATCCTTGATCCTTTAGGCAATGGAATTGGTGTGCAGGTTGCTAGCGTTCCGGAGTCGGGTAACCTTGGGGCCGGAACAGTTACTTTCCAGAGGCCGGATGGTAAATGGGTAATACTTGTTGGTACGCTTGCCGGTGGAAATACACTTATAGTTGATGCCGGATGGAATACGCAGGGGACATATACTACTGAGCCGATTAATAATGTAAATATTAGCGCAAATACTTCGCTGGATTGGAAAAATACCGGACAAGGGGTATTGACTGTTCAATCGAGAACCGGCGCATCACTTATAGCTATGACCAGCGCTGCCTGGAATGATGTTGAAAAAGCAGATTCGTTAATTAACCCAACCAACGGAGACACTTTTGCGCAGTTTAGGTTTACTTTTAACGGGATAATTCCCAATAATCCTTACGAAAAAGAAAGAGTTTTTGCGGCAGCAGACAGTGGCGGAGCAGTTGCTTATTACAGGGGAGTACAGGCGCCAATCTTGCAGTATTGGAGAATGCTTAATACGGCCGATCCGAATATTTTGACTTTAACCAGTGAAAATACCAATGCGTTCCGTTTTGCAGCCGACGGGCAGGCCTACACAGCCGCCGGCGGGGCATGGAATTCGGGTGGGGCGGATTTGGCAGAACGTTATACTTCATCGCAGGATTTGCAGGCGGGAGAAGTAGTGGTTGGTGATCAATCTAACGCGCAAAACGTTATCCGCTCAACCACGCAATACCAGAGTAACATTATGGGAGTTGTTTCGACTTCGCCGGGATTTGTGGCCGGCGCCTACACGCCGGATTCGTATCCGATTGCGCTTGTCGGACGTGTGCCGGTTAAAATTTCAACCGAAAATGGTCCGATTCACTCCGGCGATTATTTAACATCCGCGTCAATTCCCGGCTACGCGATGAAAGCAACGGTTGCAGGAAGAGTATTGGGGACAGCCTTGCAAGACTTTGATCCTTCCGATCCGACTCAGGTTTCGGATTGTCCGAAGATAGGCGCGGGAAGTTTGATAACTACCCAGTGCGGGACAATTACCGCCTTTATTAATCTGACCAGCTACAACGGGCAAAGCGTGGAGCTGGCAATGGCGGATGCGAATTTCACTAATCCGAATTTGGCTTCAGACTCAGCAGGGCTAAGCGATATTCAAGCAAATACGGGCCTGGATTCTTACATGAATCAAGTTTCCGCAAATGATCAAAATACTTTAGCATATCTTGAAAGTCTGCGGGATGCCGGTTCGGCAGCGTTTGATTCTTCGGAAGTCTTTACCGGTAAGGTTGTGGCCGGAGAGGTAATTAGTCCGAATATTGTGGCGGATCTAATCACAGCCAAAACTATTCGGGCAGATCATATCGAGGGTTTGGAGATTCTAACCAACCAACTGTCAGCATTATCTAATAGTGTGGCGGTTTTGTCGGATGCGACTCAAAGCGGTGAGTTGGCGGCGACAGCATCGGCTCAGCTTCCATCAACGCTCAATTTGTCTAGCTTAAACGTTAACGGTTTGGCAACAATTTCAGCAGATCTAAACATTCAAGGTAACGGTTTTATTCAAGGCGCATTGAATGTTTTGGATAATATCACAACCAATAATTTGCTCGTTTCGCAGTTTGCCTACTTTATCAACGACGTTGTTTTTAAAGGCAACGTTAGGTTTAACGGGACGCCGACATTTAATAGCGATACAGCCGGATTTGCGGTGATTAAACAGGGACAAGACACAGTTCAAATCACCTTTGACAATGAATATGCCAACACGCCGGTTGTCACCGCCAGTATCGCCCTTGACAAAGTAGGCGACGCAGTCGTGCAAAAACAACTGGAAGACGCGATTCTTAACGGCAATATTTCTTATGTCATAACCCAAAGGACAACCAAGGGATTTATCATCAGACTTAGTAAACCGGCAGCGGAGGATCTTAATTTCTCCTGGGTTGCCTTATCGGTTCAAAACGCGAAAACATCAGGGCTTAATTTAATCGTAACGCCGGAGCCTTTATCTACTCAGTCGGCTGCGTTTCAGTCAATTCTTGATCAAATTGAAACGCCAAGTCCTACGCCGATGCCGTAGGAATTAAGAATTATGAATTAAGAATTAAAACATTTGGATTTGATTAAGAATTAGAAATTAGAAATTTTAGGGCGGGTTTCCTCTTGAATTCTGTAAGTCCTTGCGATAGTATCTAAACTATGCCGGTTCTTAAAAGTAAGTGGCTTTATTTTGCGTTAATACTTTTGTTCATCGGGATTTTAATAGGCTATTTGGGCAATAATTATTTTTCAAGCAAAACTTCTAGCACCAATTTGCCTTCTGACAATCCTTCGGAATTTCATTCCGGCAACGGCGCTTACAAACTAATAAATCCGCTTTATGAATGTAATACCGGCGTAAGTTATGGAACAAAAGAGCTTTCTAAATTAGAAAGCAAAATTAATACTTACGTAAATCAATTAACAGCCAATAATTCCGTCACCAGCGTGGCGGTTTACTACCGCAATTTAAACAAAGGGCCATGGTTTGGAATAAATGAGCATACTGATTTTGCTCCGTCAAGTCTTTTAAAAGTTCCGGTAATGATGGCTTATTACAAAATGGCAGAGAACAATCCGGCCATTCTTACTCAAAAGATAAAATACGATACTCAGCCCGAGGGAGTAATACCGCAAAATTATCAAACAGCAAATCCGATTGTTCTAGGCAAAACATATACGGTTGGGGAGTTGATTGAAAGCATGATTGTGGGTTCAGATAATGTAGCTTTAAGGCTTTTAGAAGATAATATAGATAATCAAAAAATTGATCAGGTAACACTTGATTTGGGAATAACCACTGCTACCGTCGCAACTCCGACGGATTTTATGGATGTTGCGGAATATTCAACGCTTTTTAGGGTTTTATATTATTCAACCTATTTAAATAAGGATTACTCCGAAAAGGCGCTTGAGCTATTATCCAAAGCAGAATTTAAACAGGGATTGGTGGACTCTTTGCCGAAAAACATAACTGTTGCTCATAAATTTGGCGAAAGGGAAGTGGGGGATGGAACACATCAGCTCCACGATTGCGGAATAGTTTATTATCCAAACAGTCCGTATTTACTATGCGTTATGACCAAAGGGCCAAGTTTTGATGATCTGGCAAAAACCATCCAGCAAATTTCAGATAAGATTTATACGGAAGCAGTTAGAATGTACCACTAAGGCTGTTAATCAGCTGGACTATAAATTTTGTTGACTAAATTTTGTAAATAACTTATCTTATACTTAATGCTAAAGATTAGGGATATTCCCAACAGATTCAAGGTTCTAATCGTATTTTTTCTGTTTATATTGGTAATTAGCCTTGGTACAAATGTTTTTCTGGTTTTATCCAATATAGGTAATCAATCTTCAATAGTGGCGCTTCAGGATAAATATAAATTATTGTCAAGAAGAGTTCTTATCGAAAACTTCAGCGATATTATTATTAATTTCCTGAATTTGAGGTCAAGGCTCAACAATATGACTAAGCCTTACGGCAATAATTTTTCTTTGTATTTTGAATATCTTCCGACAGGAGTTTCGGTCGGCGTTAATTCAACGCAGGAGTTTTACTCGGCTTCGCTTTTTAAGCTGCCGGTTGTGATGGCTTATTTTAAACACAAAGAGAAAAATAACATACAGGAAGACATCAAAGTTAAATTAACTAACAGTATGATCGATCCCAGATTCGGCAACTTATGGATAAGAGGAGCGGGTTACGAGATCGGTTTGGATGAAGCGGCAAAGCTGGCACTAACCGATTCTGACAATACTGCTGTTAATGCTTTGGGTCCTTATATAACCAGCAGCGATTTTGATGATGTTTACAATGCAATTGATATCGACTTAAATCTAACCAGTAACGGGGTAATTTCAACTGCTAAATCTTATTCATCAATCCTAAAATCTCTTTTTTTCTCGGCGCTTCTGACAAAGGATGATTCCGAAAGAATCCTATCATTCCTGACGGAATCAAAATTTAACGATAAATTAGTAGCCGGTATTCCGTCAGGTGTTACAGTTGCCCACAAAATCGGGGTTTACGAAGTCGGTAACGATAAATCGTATTCAGATTGCGGAATAGTGTATGTGCCGAACAGACCATATATGCTTTGCATGATTTCAAAATCGGATGAACAAACCGCCAGAGAAAGAATGAAAGAGATCTCGAGTGTAGTTTATGATTACGTATCAAGCGTAGATAAGCCTAAGTAGGTGATTTGATCTATTGACCTTCTCAATTCTTCTTGATTTTTATAATAGTATAGATATACACTTAAAGTATCAAATGAAAGGTTCTGCCCGTTTTGTAAAACCGCTGTTGTTTCTGGCAATAATTACCATTGCTTTGTTTTTCTCTCCGAAAAATGCCTTTGCAAAACTTTCTAATTGCACTGTCACCCTAGATACGCCAATTGTAGACATAAACTCTACGACAAGCGTTATTTTTGAAACAACGAATACGGATAATAATTATGGTAGAATGCTTTGGGTAAGTATTACAGCTCCAATTACTGTTCCACCTTCAGATTTTACAATTGAGAATCAGGGCAGCAGTCAGTCTTTTAGCGGTTTTGATGCCGGAGTAAATAGTCCTTTAGATGAAAAGATTACTGTGGTTGCCGGAGCAAATACCGTGCATTCTTCCGATTGGTTAGTTCAGGTTTCCGATGATCCGAATGGCGCAGACCCGACGACTTGCGATGGAGACTCGGGAATGCAAATTATTGACCCGTCTACTTACCAGCCGCCGCAACTCTCCGGCGTAACAATCTCAAACGTTACCGATACGTCAGTGACTTTATCTTTTACCACCAATCGGGATGCAACAGTAGAATTAGATTATGGGAAATCGGATTATGGGCAAAGCCAAACAGAATCTTCTCCGACCAGCTCTCATTCATTTAACCTTAGCTCGCTTACTGCCAATACGACTTATCAGTTTATGATTAAAGCGACTAATGACAATGGCGAAACCGATGGCAGTGGTAATTTTACAACCGCTGCGACTCCTTATGTAACTTCGGCTCCGCAAGTTATTAATACGGTAACCACGACAACAGTAACAACAACTACTGTAAAAACTTTGACGCCGACGCCAACACCTACTCCTGTTCCCGATACGACGCCTCCTTCGGTTTACGTCTCTACCGACTTTAGTAAGCCTTTCGTCCAGTCGCCGCCGATTTCAGGCCGTGCAACCGACAACAAGCAAGTGGCAAAAATGGATTATTCATTGGATGGCGGGCATAACTTCTTGCCCATGGATAGTTTATCCGGCGCCGGAACTGCGGCAACGACTTTCAGCTTTATTCCAGCGCCTTTAGATGACGGAAATTATCAAGTAGTTGTCAGGGGAATAGATTCCAGCGGCAACATCGGAACCTCAAAAACTTACACATTGGTAATTGACCGTTTGCCGCCGCAGGCATCTGGCGTGCTTTTCTCTCTGGGTCCGCAGATTGTAAATCCCAGAAGTGACGGCACGGTTGTCGCTTTAGCCGGCCAGCCACTTAAAATTACGCTTTCCGACGTCGGCGGATCAACAGGCGCGGCAATTTTGGCTGTCAATTTGTCAAACAAAGATGATTATCAAACATTTAATCTTAGCAAAGATTCCGACAACGGCCTTTGGTCCGGCGCATTTTCTTTAAAAACAGGAAATTATCAATTGGTTTTTAACGCTATTGACGGAGCCAGTAACAGAACAACCAGAAATTTAAATAAGGTGATGGTGGTTGCCAACGGCAAGCTAAGCGGGCAAAACAACGAAGTTGCTAACGGTAAGATAACTGTTTATTATCAGGAGCCGGTAACAGATACTTGGGCTGTTTGGGATGGAGCAGCCTATTCACAAAACAATCCGCAAATAACCGACGGAAACGGAAATTATAGTCTTTTTCTTCCGCCGGGTAAATATTATCTGCATGTTGAAGCTCCCGGTTTTAAAACAAGCGATACGGAATTCTTCACCATTGATACGCCTAAGCCGATAAACGCTAATTTTACGCTAAGTCCTTTAAAGCTGCTTTTTGCTTTAGGTCCGATCAAAATTTACCTGCCTGATTTTTCAACCCTTTCGGTTCCTTTTGTAAACAATGTTCCAACTGCGGCTACTCAAAGCACAAATGAATTAATTGGACAAAGTACGCCATTTTTTAGTCTTTCGGTCAGCGGTCAAAATTCATTCACAAGTGATTCTTTAACCGGAAAGCCGACAGTTCTGACCTTTTTAAACACCTGGTCACCGTCCTCTACCGAACAAATTTCAATTCTTGATAAATTTGCTCAAAACAAGGATTTTAACAGCGCCGTGATTGTCGAGGGCGAAAAAGTTTCCAAAGTTTATGTTTTCCAAAAGCGCGGAGGATATAGTCTGCCTATTTTTGCCGACCCCGACGCAACCTTGGCAATTCCTTATAATTTAAGCTTTTTACCGGTACATTATTTCTTAGACCGTAAAGGGGTAGTGCAGAAAGTCATCTATGGCGCCCTAAACGAAGAGGAGCTTGCAAATACACTAATAAATATTTCACAATAGAAGATGAGACTGAATAAAGAAGTATGTTGATAACACAATTTTTACTGGAGAATTTACATTTTGCGATTAATCTGTTCGCATCCTTGGTTTTCTTTGCCGTGTCCTGGCTTTACCTGGATGCCTGGATGGAGACCAAAGAGCATAAGGAGCTGTTCAAGATTATCGGATTTGCGCTTTTTTCGTTATCTTTCTTAATCCATGCGACTTACATTGAACAATCTGTTTTGACAAATGCGATTTTTAACAGCTCAGTGATTGAAACCGCAGCTAACGTCGTTAAGTTAATTGCGTTTATATTCCTGATTATCGGTTTGGTAATTGACCCGATTCAGCCAAAGCCGGTTTATAAAGATCAACAGCCGGATCCGGTTCCATCACAGCCTCAAGCTGTTGCAGCTGTTGCCGTAAGCCTTGGCACTTTTTCTTTGCCAACTGTTGCCTGGGCAATTTGTTTTCCGATTTTGGCTTTGGCCGCTTTTCTGTTTTACCTTAGGCGCGCAACGATCGGGCTGGAAGGCCATCTTAAACCTTTAACTTTCGGCTTTTTCTTTATATTTTTATACGAGCTTTTTTCTTTAAGTAAAATTTTTGAAAATACCGCCACAATTTCTATTTACAATATTGTTCAGCCTTTCGGTCCCTTATGGATTCTGTCTAATGTCTTTCTTTTTATCGGCGTTGCGATAATTGCTAAATGGGTTTTCCAATATCTTCTCGAAAGACTCCAGACGGAAATTTTTATGATTTTCAATATTTCGGTTTTAATCATCTTTTTAATCACAACGGTATCATTCACTGGTCTGTTGCTGGTTAATTTAAGTCAGAATGCGCTGTCGCATTTGGTAACCGATGCTAATGTTGTGCAGTACGCAATTTCTTCAAAGCAGGCCGAAACTTTGTCTGATGCCGAAGTCGTCTCGCAAAATCCGCAGCTCCAGACAGCCATTACCTCAAGCGACAGAAGTGTTTTAAAAACTCTTTCAACTTCAATTCTCTTGGCTAAAAAACAGTCATTCTTAATTATCGTTGCTTCTTCGGGTGCGGTTTTGATGCGGGGTGAGGATAACGAAAAAATTGGCGATTCTTTGTCGGGCGACTCTTTGTTTATCAGAGCAATGCGGGGAGAAAAGGCTTCATCGGTTGCAACCCACGACGGGCCGATTGCGCCGGTGGTTTCAATCCGTTCTGCAGTGCCGATCGTTGTTGCCAAGCAAACAATAGGAGTGGTAATTGTCGGTAACGATATTGACAATGCTTTTGTGGATGGCTTAAAAGCTACCACTAAGTTGGACGTTTCGGTTTATGCGAATAATGTTTTGTCGGCTACGACCTTTATCGCCTCAGATGGAAAATCCCGATACATCGGTGTTAAAGAAGAAAATAAAGATGTGAGCAAAAACGTTTTAATTGATGGTAAAAATTACTCAGGCGAATTAAGCATTCTTAATGTTCCATACTTTGCCGCTTTTGCGCCGCTTAAAGATGTAGACGGCAATCCGGTCGGAATGCTTTTTGCCGGCGAGCAACAGGTTTCGGTTATTCAGGCGGCATCCAGTTCAATTGAGTATACATTTATAATCGCGGTTCTATTCCTACTTATCTCCATACTGCCGTCATTCCTCATTTCAAAATTCATAACCAACCAGTTTAAGTAAAGATGATTAGTGTTAGAACAAAATTAATATTGTCAATTTTAGTCTATGCGATATTGGTGCTTATTCTGCAAATTAGCACTTTCTATATCTTTAACAAACAAGGAATTATTTTTTCACTAATATCCATAGCGAATCTTTTTGTTTCCCTGTTTGTTACCTTGCTTGTAGCCAATACGTTTATAATGTCAAAATTAGCGAAACTGGCTGTGGATACGGAGGCAATAAAAAATCCAACTAATTCCAAGGAGAGGTTGGAAGTTGCGGGAGATGATGAATTTGCCGACTTAGCACAAAACTTCAATAGTCTGCTTGATGATTCGGAAAAGTTTAAACTGGCTATAGAAAACTCTTTGGATTTTGTGATTATGACTGATCCGAGTCTCAAGATTATCTACGTGAATAAGGCCGCTTTAGATCAGTTAGGCTATGCACAGTCTGAGATAATCGGACAGACGCCGGCAATTTGGAGAGTTGGAGACGATCTCGATAAAGTTAAAGAGGTAATTATTAACCAGAAAAAGACGTTTGAAGGAGAAATACTAAATAAAAGAAAAAATGGCGAAACGTATTCGGTTGAAGTTAAGATATCGCCAATTTTAGATAACAATAATCAAGTGAAGTATTATGTTGCGATTGAGCATGACGTTTCTTCGGCAAAACAGCTTAAGGAAAATCTGATGAATGAAAATCAGCAGATTTCGCAAAAAATTCAAGAGCAGACAACTATTATAGAAGAAAAAGAGGCCCAGCTTTTGGGATTAGTTAATAGCATTTCGCTTGGTTTTATCATGTTTGACATGAATGAAAAACTGTTATTTGTTAACCCGGCTATGGAGAGGATTACAGGAATGAAGTTTAATGACGGATCGATCGATTCGGTAGATAGCCTTTTAGGCAAAACATTCGGAATTAAGGAAAAGTATCAACAGTGTTTAGTGGAAAGACGCACCGTTAGCGACAGGGAAATAGCTTTTAATAATAAATTCCTGAGATTATCAGTTGCGCCGATATATTCGTCTAAGGAATTAATGACTTTAATCGGAGCGGTTATCCTAGTTGAGGATAACACGCAAGCCCAAAATGCCCAACGCTCCAGAGACGAATTTTTCTCAATCGCCTCACATGAATTAAGGACACCGTTAACGGCAATCAGAGGAAACACGGCGCTGCTTCAAACCTACCGCAATAGGCTTGATCAAAAAGAAGTAGATGCGATGATTGAGGATATTAATTCGGCCAGTGTTCGCCTAATAGGAATTGTTAATGACTTTTTGGATACATCCAGGCTTGAAACAGGCAAAATGACTTACAAAAAAGAACAACTTAGTCTAGCAGAATTGGCCCAGGAAGCGATTAAAGAATATCAGACAACCGGTTCTTTAAAAATGCTTTATCTGACTTTTGTTCCACCGGCAAGTCCCTTGGAGAACGTCATTGGAGATAGGGACAGGGTTAAACAGGTCTTGATAAATCTAGTAGGCAATGCGGTTAAATATACGGATAAAGGTGGAGTTATTGTTGTTTTGGAAAGAGACAACGGGTTTATAAAAGTCTTGGTAACAGATACAGGAACAGGAATTCCTTTAGATGTCCAGTCGGGATTATTTAATAAGTTCCAACAGGGGCCAGCCGGCGAAACTTATACCAGAGATGTCATTCACGGTTCAGGCTTAGGTTTGTACATTTCAAAGATGATGATCGAAGGGATGGGAGGAAAAATCGCCTTGGAAAAATCAGTCTCGGGAGTAGGTTCTACTTTTTCCTTTGAACTGCCGATTGTAAAGGAGGCAATTTCTTAGGTGGCAAAAATACTATTAATAGAAGATGACGGATTAATGTCACGGATGTATGGTAGATTATTTTCGTACGAGGGCTATGATGTTCAGATTGCTGCCGACGGAGAAGCGGGTTTTGTAAAAGCTAAGGAATGGCAGCCGGATTTGATTCTTTTAGACGTAATGATGCCTAAAATGAACGGCTTGGAATTAATGCAAAAACTGAGAGAAGATCCGCGGACGCGCGAAATAATGGTAGTGCTTTTAACAAATTTGGGAATTCAGGAAAAACTGGATGAAGCGATGCGGTTGGGAGCAACGGGTTGTATAATCAAAAGCAATCATTCGCCGGAAGAGGTAATAAAAATGGTAGAAGAATTTATGAGTAAAAAGAAAACGACTCAAATATGATTGCTTCAAATTACTTCCTTGACAAACTATTTAAAAGAGATCAATATTTAATTAATGCCTGAAGATATAATTCCTGCTCAGCCAGTACCCGTAGTCGTGTCTACGCAGACAACGGTTTCTAGGAATGGCTCAAAAAAACCTCTGCTGATAGCTATT
>Ga0182027_10005877_pt1 | contig 18531 bp, 21 predicted proteins | sample 712E1DmetaG_FD_121300 | JGI IMG/M metagenome (GOLD analysis project Ga0182027, IMG submission 121300) | Permafrost microbial communities from Stordalen Mire, Sweden - 712E1D metaG (Illumina Assembly) | ecosystem: Environmental > Terrestrial > Soil > Wetlands > Permafrost | place: Sweden... | reverse complement strand
GGGTTCGGCTGTCAAGGGATTAAATTTATTTTATGGCCTATGGCAAATAATTTAAATTTACCCTTGATCAGCCGAATACGGCTGGTATAATTTAAGACCCATAAGTAAGCTATGCTAAATCAATTTCTGCTCTTTCAAACTTTTGTGTCCTTCCGCTGTTACGATAATGTGGTCTAAAACTTCAATTCCCAGTAGCTTTCCGGAATCTTGCAATCTCTTGGTTACGCTTAAATCCTCATTGCTTGGCTCTAAACTTCCGCTTGGGTGGTTATGGGCAAATATGACGGCATTGGCATTAAGCCGTATAGCAAACTTAAAACACTCTCTGGGATGAATTAGACTCTGGTTTAAGGTTCCAATGCTGACAACTTCCCGGTCAATGACTTTGTTTTGGGTGTTTAAGACAAAAACTACAAAATATTCCTTTTCGCTTCTCCTAAAATCCCTGCACCTCTCGGCGATGTCTAATGGGGAGCAGATAGTATTAACCAGTGGCTTTACATTCAGATTTTCCTCAACATACATTCTTGCTTTCTTCTCGGCCTCCAGCAAACTATTGGCAAAGAACTTGAAATTGACATTAACTTGGTATTCCATAATTTTCTACGATTAAGTCTGAAATGATAATTTTAAAGATTTTAATTTCCTCCCTGGTAATTGGCCGCGGCCTGTCCTCGTTGATAATTTCCAACTGGCTGCTCAAAGCCAAAGCCGCCAAGACTTCCTTCATTCTTTCAGCTGTCATAAATTTAAATTTTAATAATCAAATAAACTGCTTATTTTTCTAAAGCAAAATTCGGGCAAGCCCGGCCGGTCAAGGGTTAAATCTAAAACATTGTCTGCCCTTGAGGGGACGGGATCCCGAATTACAATGGGAGGAAATAAGCAGATTTAGATAAGCTTGTGTGAGTAAAAAACCATTAGCAAAACAGCTCCCGTTTGGTGATTTTAATTTGTGGGGCTATAATAAAAAAACCGTATTTGAATTTTTAAAGTATCATTAACAAAAACTTTATGAAAAACATAATCTACTGCCGCAGGTCTTCCGAAGACTCCAATCATCAAGTATTGTCCATTGAGAGCCAGCAAAACGAGCTTTTAAGTTTTGCGGAAAAACAGAATATCAAGGTTGATAAAGTATTTATTGAATCAATGTCAGCCAAACAGCCCGGCCGCCCAGTCTTTGCCGAGGTTATTGATTACATTGAAAAATATCAAGGTGCAACTATCCTTGTCTGGAAACTTGACCGGCTAGCCCGTAACCCTGTGGATGAGGGTAAAATTAAATGGCTCTTGCAAACCAAAGTTATTGCAAAAATTGTTACCCCTGAAAGAATTTACCGCCCTGAAGATAATGCCTTAATTGCCTCTGTTGAATTTGGTATGGCCAATCAATACATCAGAGATTTATCAACTAACATTAAGCGCGGTAACAAAACAAAACTGGAAAAAGGCGAACTCCCGGGTCCTGCTCCTTTGGGCTATTTGGATAATCCTTTAACCAAACTAAAAACCATTGACCCTGTTAAGGGGCCATTTATCAAACTGGCCTTTGAGCTTTACTCTGACGGCACTTATTCCTTAAGAATGGTAAACAGTTATCTTTTTGAAAAAGGATTTAAAACCAAAGGCGGCCTTAAACTTAGCAAGGCTATGTTACATACTATCCTGCAAAACCCTTTTTACTACGGGATGATGAGGCGAAACGGCCAGCTGTATCAGGGCAAGCACGAGCCTTTAATCAGCAAGGAATTATTTAATACCTGCCAAGATGTATTGGCCGGCAAATCCCGCCCTAGACTACAAAAACACTTCTTCCCTGTTCGGGGCTTTATGACCTGTGCTAACTGCGGTTGTGCTTTAACCTGTGTTACTAAAAAAGGCCACGCTTATTATTACTGCACCAATGGCAAAGGAAACTGTGAACAGCATAAAAAATACCTCCGAGACAAAGCCGTTGATATTTTGGTTTCCAATGTCTTAAACGAAATCAAGTTTGACGAGGAGGATATTGAGTTAGCTTACCTTGCGGCCAAAGAAAAAATCCAAAGCCAAGGAACTTTTAATCATTCCCAAAAAGCCGAACTCTCCAAACAGCTTAAAACTGCCCAGGACAAACTCTCAAACCTCGCTGACATAATTTCCTCTGACCCCAGCCTCAAAGATTCCCTCAAGCCTAAAATTTTATCTCTGGAGGCCGACACAAAATCCATTGAGGCACAACTATTTGACCTCAACACAAAACCACAACAAGACCCTCTCACAACTTTGGAACTAACAAAAAAGACCTTTTTACAGGCCTGTAATGCGTCTTTTGAGTATTTAGACGCTGACGGATTTAAACAATCTCAAATGCTAAAAAAGTTACTTTGGAACCTCAAGGTCAAAGACAAGAATGTCCAATGTTATCAGTTTAAAAAGCCGTATCAGTTAATGGCCGAAGCTCCAAAAAAGATGAATATTGATGAATGGTGCCCGGGGAGGGACTCGAACCCTCAAACCCTTGCGGGCGCCGCCACCTCAAGGCGGTAAGTTTACCATTTCTCCACCCGGGCTTAAAAATCAATTTTGCTTATCAATTATAGCCGAAAAATCAACGCCCATCAAGCTCGCCAGAAACGTGTCATTGCGAGTGAATCCAAAGCAATCTAGGGTCATACGTAATAGCAGGTGTAACGCAGTGCAGTACTCTCCCCATTTAATGGGGAGATGTCGCCCGAAGCTTCAGCGGAGGGCGACAGAGAGGTTAAATCCTTTGGCATAACGCTTAATTTAATATTTTAGATAAAACGCGTAAGTCCTAACCTTGACTTTCCCAAAAACATCCCTACAATACCCCTAGACCAAAGGAGGCCAAAATGCGAAGAATTACACGCAGTGTGGCTTTCTTTTTATTTCACATGTGAAAGAAGGAAACGTATGACTAGAGAAGAAGCGGGGTCGCGAATCATCGTGGCCCTTGATGTAGACGACGTCGGCAAAGCCACACGACTTGTCGACATGCTGAAAGGCAAGGTCGGCGGGTTTAAGATCGGCTTTGAATTCATCTACTCCATGTTTGCAAGGCTTCTCACGGCCGAGTACGATGACGCTGAACAGTTACTCGCTGATCTGCGAGAGCTGTTTGTGGCCTTTGACCACGGAGAATTTCTGGATGGCAAGATCGCCGACATCCCCAACACAATCAAAGGCGCGGTTCGGGCCATCTGCCGACTGCGGCCTATGATGTTCAACATGCACGCGTTCGCGGGTAAGGCGGCGATGCTAGCCGCACGCACAACCATCGACGAAGTTTTCAACATAATGGAGATTTGTGGAAAGCCATTACTTCTGGCTGTCACCGTTCTTACCTCCATTGAAGAGTCGGACTTGGTGGATCTCGGTCTGAAGCCGGAAGACGCCAAAACACTCTACCGTCCCGACCTAGTCGTCCGCTACGCCAAACTGGCCCAGAACTGCGGTTGCGACGGCGTCATTGCGTCACCGCGGGAAGTAAAAGCCATTCGCAAAGCCTGCGGGCCAAACTTCCTCATTTATACCCCCAGCGTCCGCCTTCCCGGCTCGGACACGCACGACCAGAAGAACGTGGCTACACCCGGCGCTTCCATTCTTGACGGCGCCACCGGCGTTATTATCGGCCGCGACATCACCGGCGCCGAAGATCCGGTTGCCGCGGTTGAACGCGTCGTTGACAACATCTTGCAAAACGTCAACGCTGACAAAATCACCACCGAGGAGATGTGAGGTAACACGATGCCACAACTGATGCCACAACTATACGGTGATCCCCTCGTAACTCTGGCAGATTGCGGCGGAGTCTACGAATGCCCTAAACTGGGAGGCAATCAAGAAAGACTCGGCCAGCTTGCCGGTCTGGCAGGGACTTACGAAACACCCGAAGGCCCAAAGCACTTTGTCTCTGACGAATACTTCAACTTCGCAATGGGCGAACAGTATCCTTATGTTCTGGACCACTGGGCAGCCCAACTCATTTCGCTCTACCCGCATTTGCTTACGGTTGACGTATGCGTCGGCGCTCCCATGGGAGGCATTTTGTTTGCGGGAGCCCTGGCGCGTGCGCTCAATTGCCGGGTGATCTTCCTTGAAAAGAAAATCACGGCGTTGGCGACCAAACACAGCAGGGAAGAATCCAAGCTGGTACTCAAACGCCACGAAGTCAGAAAAAGGGACAGACTGCTGCTAGTTGAGGATGTTTGCACAAACTTCAGCACCACCGCGGCGGCGTTAGCGGCGGCGGAAGTTAACAACGCCGAGTTCGTTGCCATCTCGTGCATTCTTAACCGCTCCCCCGAGGTCGTCTTCTCAACTTGGGATGGGGCAGACGGTGAAAGGATCCTGCCAGTCCGCAGCATCAAACACCGTCCCACGAAGCAGTATCGCCAGGACGATCCCGCTGTCGCCGATGACATCCGCGGCGGCAATGTGGTTTGGGAGCCAAAGGGCGACTGGGTAAGGCTTCAAGCCGTCATGAAGGAGTACGGGCAATAGCCCACCGCGGCCAACTAATTCTTCGCCAACCAAAACAGAGCACCGCGCGTCCACGATTTAAGTTGGACGTGCCGTGCTCTGTTATATTTTTAATTGAACTTCCGCGTTTGAGGCAAAAAGGATAAAAAATAATGTATTATTGCCTCAAACCACAAGGGCTTGGCCGATTACGTCGTTAAAATGCTCCGGTTTTTGTCGTCGTAGTCAAACTACGCCTCCAAAAATCCTCACGTTTTGCCTCGTACTCGGCCAAGCGCGTAAGTCCAACCCATATTAATACAACACCAGCTAGCCGGCGTAAATATCCGCCAGCTTTTCTTTTATGGAAACTTTAGCGTAATCGTTAATTATGCTGTCCGTGGAATATACGCAATCGGTGAATTTTTTTATTTTGTCTATACAATTATACAAAAATAGTCCGTGAGTGGCCGCGCAGCAGACTTTTTTGGCTCCGCCTTGGGTCAGCTTTTCCAGCGCGCGAATCATAGTGGCGCCGGTGCTTATCATATCGTCCAAAAGTAAAACATTTTTACCTTTAACGTCAAAATCTCCGTCCATTTCCCCCACGTCGCGATAATGGATTTTGTTTCCCTCATATTCTTTGCGGGATTTTTTGTAAGATTTTCCGCCGTGCTCCAAAACTAAATAGTTGGCGCCCATATCCGGAGAAATTACTTCGCAATCCTCGCCCAAAAACGCGGTTTCTTTTGCGTATTTTACCAAAGTTTTACCCATGGAAATGTTTTGTATTTTTAACTCCCCAAACTTGGCCACGCCTTCTTTATTTAAAAAATGGCAGTCAAAAGTTATAAGCTTATTGCAGCCCGCCCGAGCAAGCAAATTACAAACCACATAAGCGCTGGCCACTTCGCCGTTAAGCTTTTTTTTATCCTGGCGGGAATACGGTAAATAAGGCGCCGCCACGGTTATATATTTCGCGCCGGCTTCCTTTAAAGAATCCAAAATAAAAAGCAGGCTCACCAAAGAAGTGTTCTGTTTGGGATAAAGGCGATGGAAAACCGTCACATCCGCGCCTTTGCAATCGGCAATCGGATTAATCCTTACATGGCTGTCGCCATCCGGAAACTGCCCGATTTCTATATTCGGAGTAAAAATGTCGGAAAAATTTGGGGAAACTAAAGCTACCTTGGATTCGGGATTCATTTTTATCTTTTTAATTTTGTTCCATTTTTATCATAACAAATTATTGAAAATTTCACCATTGCAAAAACCCTGTTGCCCTTTAATTAGGTTTTGGATATTATATATCAGACGGGTGCACACCCCCAGTCAAATTTCACTTAGGAGGACGAATGCAACCAACGCCGTTGTCTAAAGAAGAAGTCGACAGGAAATTTGTCCAAGCCGGGCATGACCCCGAAGACAAAAACTGCGGTCACGCGCACTGGAGATTTGATAAGCACGGGCGATACTGCACGTGCGGTACCATAATGGTCGACTTCGGAGACTAGATGGGTTTGCGCTGCTTAGCCCTAAACAGCGCAAACACTCTTAAAAATAATTTTGAAATGCCCCTTATGTTATGAGTATTTCATTTATAAGAAAAATTGAAAATTTTACCTGCGGGCATTGCGGCACAAAGGTTAAAGGCAACGGATATACCAATCATTGCCCTAATTGTTTATGGAGCAAGCATGTGGATGTTAATCCGGGCGACAGGTCGCATGATTGCGGCGGTATGATGAAGCCCGTGGCCGTGGAAATTAAATCCGGCGAATACATTTTAACCCATAAATGCGAAAAGTGCGGCAAGCAAAAACGCAACAAAATATCGACGGCCGATGATTTTCATGCCATCATCAAACTTGTAAAAGGGTTGCCAAAAATTTAAAATTTTGATATAGTATGCAAACGAGTTCTTTAAAAATGGACGGTTAGCTCAGCTGGTTAGAGCGTCGCATTTACACTGCGAAGGCCATAGGTTCGAATCCTATACCGTCCACCATTGGACAAAACTGGACAGCAGTAGTATACTTATAGGGTATATAATTACTATGTCCATTTATGAAACCCAAAGAAAAAAACTTAGCCAGACAACTCCGCAGCCAAGGGCTTTCGCTAAATGAAATTACTAAACAACTAGGATTAACCAAGAGTTCAGTAAGCCTTTGGGTTAGGGATATTGTTCTTACACCAGCTCAAAAAAAGACGCTTTCTGAAAAAGGGGTCAGCAAAGAGCTAATAGAAAAACGGAGGGCAACCCGTCTTTTGCATGAGAATAATCGCAGACAACTCATAGTTGACACTGCGAGAAAAGAGATTCACAAGTTATCCGACAAGGAACTGTGGCTTATCGGAATTATGCTGTACTGGGCGGAAGGTGGCAAGACACAGCGCAACATGGTTCGTTTTACAAACAGCGATCCAGAAATGATAAAAATTATGATGGCTTTTCTTCGCAGAATATGCCAGGTGCCTGAACAGAAATTTCGGTGTCACATACACATACACCCGCATTTAAATTACCATCAAGCCGAAAGATATTGGTCTTCCGTGGCGAAAGTCCCGTTGTCAAAATTTTTTAAAACATATAGAATTAGGAGCAAGGCTGGAAAACACCAAAGAGACAGCTTACCATTTGGCACATTAGATGTTTATGTATGTGATACGAAACTATTTTTAAAAATTTGCGGTTGGGTAAAGGGAGTATTCCAATCGTATTAATTCATGCCGGGCTAGCTCATCGGTAGAGCGCTGCCCTGAAGAGGCAGGCGTGCCCAGTTCGACTCTGGGGCCCGGCACCACTTCTTCGCTCCTTGCAGGAGCTACGAAGTGCAAGCACCCACACTTGCCAAACAAACAGGTGCGTTTAAATACTTATTGCGAAGAAGTGCCCTTCGAAGTCCCGCTAAAGCGGGACGAAGTAGGGCAAACAACACAAATAAAAATCTGATATAATAATTTTACGCGGGTATGGTTCAACGGTAGAACATTTCCTTGCCATGGAAAAGATAGGGGTTCAATTCCCCTTACCCGCTCCAAAAAAATCCAACTGTATCAGTTGGATTTTTTTGCGCGCCGAAGTCTGACGAAGGCGGGCTGATAGTATTTATAACTTAAGGCCTAAACTCAATGCCGAATTTTTGGCTAACCTGCTTTGCCCACTTCTCAATATAATCAAGACGACCATCTTCGACCGTTTTGTTGTCATCTTTCTTTTTCTTTTCTGTGAGAAGTTGCGTTAGAGCCGCAGTATGCTGGGCGAGGGTTTTAAGGACCGGTTTAAGTTTTTCGTCCAGCTTATCATCAAGCAAGTCTTCAATGGCTTTTAGGGTGACATCAGACATAAATTTGAAAATTAATTACAAATAAATTATAGCACATTTTTTTAACAACCCGAAATTTTATCTCAAGATTATTTATAGGCCACAATTATACCAAATTAGGCAGGGTTTTTGAAGTTGTGGTATAATATGGGTGGTAAAATTAATTAAAAGTAAACAAAACGAAAAGAATAACAATAGCTTTGGTAGTCTTAGCGATAATAATTTTAGGGGGCGGCTTTTTTTATTATTCTAGAATTTACTTGCCCCAAAAAGAAGCAAGCATTCTGAATCCGGAGGCTAAACAAATTAGTCACCTCAACGCGCAATTGGCGGAGTTATTAAATAACGATTTTAGCGCAATGAATAACGACCAATTTCATTCAAACATGAATCAGCTTTTGGCGCTCTATCAACAAAGGCAAGCAGCTATCCAAACTTTTCAAGCTGATTATAGTAAAAATAACAAATATATTACGTCTTTCTCGAATTTTCTATCGCCCGCAGCCTTAAACTGTTACCAGGCCCAATTTAACGCCTGGGTGCCGATTATTCAAGCGCAATCAAATTTTAACATTGATTCGTTAACCAGGCAGCAAAAAGAAAATTATTATCAGAATACCTTTGAGGAGCCTGCCGCCAAAGCAGAGTACCAGCCATGTATGAGCCTATAAAATGTTATGGAGAAATTTCAACTTTCAAAAATTAGCTTACGTTCGTGGCAAGTCGTGGTTTTAACTTTTTTTTGGCTTTCGCTATCCGCAGTTACTGTTCTATTTGTGCCCGATAATATAATTAGCTCGCTTGGAATTGGAGTTGTCGTTTTTTGCGCCCTGGTTTTATATGCCATACCGTTTTACCTTTACGCGTTAATAAAAAATAAAATAGATATAAAAAAATCCTATATCGAAATTGACGAGCAGCAAAACTTAAAACTAACTTTAAGAGGTAAATTTAAGTGGGCAATACCGGTAAAAAATATAAAATTATTAGATCAGAAGCAGTCCCAAGTATATTATGGTAGAGGTTCCATGTCGATTATCGATAACCCGGATTCATTTAGTACTAAAGGAAACTTGGAAACAGTTGACCAAAAATTTTACTGGATTCCCGGGTTAGAAGATTACATAGGCTTTATTACTAAAATTAAGCAATTAAATCCTGGTATTTTGTTAGGAGAGGCTACAGAAGATGAACATGTTCAATTCAAACAAATAGGTAATCAAAACATTACAATTACCAAAAAAGGGGTTTTAAAAATATTGGGGTTTGTTATTTTTATCATCTTGCTAGTTTACTCTGCCCACTTGATTGGGTTATTTGGACAATAAAAGCTTGAATTTTTAACTATTTCCGTTCGAACGTCGTTCCACAACCCGCTCCAAAAGAAAACGCCTCACCCCTTGCGGGTGGGGCGATTTCTTTTTGATGGCGGCAAGAGGACCTTTCCCCCTGCGCCCCGCATACGAGTCCGCGAGTTATGCGGGATTACCCGCTCCAGACATCAGTTTCAGCCCCCGAAAGGGGGCTTTTGTTTTTATCTGAAGCAAAAAAATTAGTTCGATTCTGCCGATTTTAAACATATCCCTAAGTATAATATTTTTAATAAAATCTTACTGATAACCCAATGTCTATTAAGGATTCCGTTAGTTCGAACGGTTACTGGCTAAAAATGCTATAATTAAAACAGAGCCAAACCTAATCAATTATCTTATGAAAAAAATACTCTTCGCTCTGCCAGTCGTATTACTTATGGCTGCTGGATGTAATTCCAAAACACCAACGTCAGAGCCAACAACCAAACAGACACAACCAGCCCAACAAACACAGGCTACCCCTACTCAACAACAAGTAACACAAAGCCCAACCATAACACCTCCTGCAACTCCGACCCCAAAACCCACAACTACACCAGCACCGACCGATAGTGATAAAACTAAACTTTCTCTTCCTTTAAGCAGGGACAATAAGCGTTTACAAGATGTTCGCAATTTATCCGCATCGTTGGAACTATATAATAACGATAATAATGCTTACCCAAAACAGTTATCCAACATAGTGCCGCTTTATATGGACAAGATTCCCCAGGCTCCTACTCCGAGCGATGGAAAGTGTAACGCACAGCAAAATTCATACAACTATTCCAGCATTAGCGATACTGAATATAATTTAACTTTCTGTTTAGGTAGCCCAACCGAGGGTTATCCTGTGGGCGTGATGAAGTTAACCAAGAAAGGCATTGAGCCGATTACAGCAGACGATAGTTGGTTTACCGTTACCACCAAGCCAACCATATCATTTATTACCCCAACTTCCACATTAGCGGGTCTAACAGTGCGTATCACAATTACTGGGACTGGGTTTTATACATTTGCACATCAAGTAGCTTACGCCAGCAGACCAACTACTTTAGTTCCCGCATTTGACGACTTGACTCCGCTTGACTCACGTTTAATATCTGATACCGAAATTGATGCCATTTATCAGGTGTCAGCCACAGCACCCGATACGACTTACAACATTAGCGTGGGTGGAAGTAACCGAGTGCCTTTTACAATTACCCGTTAAATTGGTAAAGAGAACTGCTGCTGCCCTAAAACACAAATTCAAGCAACCGCGATTGCCCATTTATCTCCATAATTTTAGCTCGGACTTCCAATATCAAGGAGCTCCAGCAAAAACCACTCATTTTTATGGGTGGTTTTTGTATACAGGTAACAAGAGTTAGAACCAATTGTGGTATAATATAAACAAAGAAGAAAAAAGCAAATTATGGTATTCCCTCTCCATGTAAGGATGCCAGCTCCCCAAAATTTTTAATTATAAAACACCCATATGAGAGAAGATAGATTACCTTTTAACATCCAAGAGTCAAAAAAACTCTCCACCACTGGTGGCGAGAATGAGATAGAACGTATGCAAATCAAAGGCAAGAGTGGGGCTGAATTGGATATGATACTTAAAGAAAGCAAGTTCGTGGCCCTTGCCGATGACGCCGAAATGCAACGGCTCAAATCAACCTATGAATTTATGAAAAACGACCCTGATTTTGGCAGATTTGTTATTGACACTAATTTTGTTAAGGCTCAAAGAAATGCAACCGAGCCAGCAAAGGCTTATCTCGTCCAAAAATTTATTCCAGGCAGGCGAATTGATGAAATATCCAACAAAGAAATATATGGCAACAAAACCGTTGCCGCCGAACTATTGCAGTTTGTTAGAGCTGCTATTTTAATGTTGGAAAAAACCAAATCAGACCCTCAACATAAACCAGATTTTAACGCAGATACGAAAACCTTCCTTGGCAAATTCCTTCATAACCCAAGATTTTCAGGCAACATTTTAGTGGCCGATAGCGCGGCTAACTTGCCCCAGCAAATTTATTTTGTCGACACCGGTGCTGTTTTTGGCCCAGGATTTAATGAGAGCCGTATAGAAAAATTACGACGGCCGCTGGATAATAAATTGCAACTTATCCAGCTTAAAAGATGGGCCAGCAAGTTAGAACAAACCTTGGCTAATTGATTTTAGCTGTTTCCAGTGTCAGACTTGGCATATAAAACCAATTGCGTTTGTCCTGCCAAAAGGTTCTAACCCCAGCCATAATCCCGCTCCACAAAAAACACCCTTCGGCAAGCTCAGGGTGTTTTTTGTTTATCCCTATATGCATTTGCATTTTATAAAATTTAAGCTAAACTATAAGTAGAATTAAAACTAATCGGAAACAAAAAATTTATGGTCAACCAACAACTTTTAGACTATATAAAACAGCAAACGCAAACAGGCAAAAGCAGAGAGGAAATTACCTCGGCTTTGCTTGCCGCCGGATGGCAGGCCAGCGATGTTGAGCAGGCTTTTACCAATCCAAGCGGCGTGCCGATGCCGGCAGCATCCGAAATTCCCAAATCCAGGCAAATCCTAAAAGAATCCTGGGCAATTTACAAAAACCGTTTTAAAACCTTAATTGCCATAATACTAATCCCGACAGCGGGCTATTTATTGCTCATACTCTTAGGGATCTTACTAACCGCAGTCGCGACAGGATTCCTTAAACAAAGTGCCGTTAGTATCCAACCTTGGAAAATCGCCGGAATAATTTTAGGGATAATCGCAATTATCTTCCTAATCTATCTTTATATTTGGGCAACTGTGGCACAGCTTTTTGCCATAAAAGATCAAGCACAAGCCATTGGCTGGAAAGAGGCTTATAAAAGATCCAAACCAAAAATCGGCCCTTTCTTTTCCACGAGCATTCTTAACGGTTTGGCGGTATTAGGCGGAACGATTTTATTTATTGTTCCGGGCATCATCTTTGGCTTGTGGTTCAGCCAATCGCCGTATGTTGTGGTAGAAGAAGGCCTGGCCAACACCGCTGCGCTAAAAAGAAGTAAATACTATGTAAAAGGCCGAATTGGACAAATTTTTGGCAAACTCTTTTACATCGGCATTATAACTCTTGGATTATACATAGGCTTGTCAATCATTTTAGCGATTTTCGGCTCATTAATCGGCATAAAATACAATTATATTTCATGGATAAGCAACATTTTTTCGCTTGTTTGGACCCCTTTGGTAACGGTTTACAGCTATCAACTTTATAAATACTGCAAGGCGACCCGGCCATAAACCAAGTACCATCAGATGGTGCTTGGGTAAACTTTAAATTTACTTTAAAAATCCCCCTTAAACAAGGGGTTTTTTATTGCTTATTTTGCAGGTAAAATAATGTTTTTGCTTTTAGATAAGCCCCTTTATGCCTAAAAGCACTTGAAAAGAACCGCTAAAAGGAGTATACTTAATTTACTAAAGTGCTTTGTGGCACTTTTTTATTTACCCTGTTAAATCTTCCCGACTTGTCGGGAAGGCCGCAAAACGGCATTTAACAAGGTAAATAAGGGTTTATCCCAAATAAGCTAAAAGGGCTTAGACGGGACGGCTGAAGTCCCAAAAATTTAGGGACGGTCCAACAGTCGCACTTTAACATAATATACTTTCTCGATAGCCCGCCTGATGGCGGATCGGGACAAGGGGAGAAAGGAGTTTGATTTAAAGAATGAAAGCTCTTTTAACTCTCAAGTCTGCCATAGATCAAAGCTCCTTTGTCGGCATAATCGCTTTGGTCTTGCTAACTCCGGTTTTATTTCCGCAGTTGGCATCAGCCGCCGCGCTACAGACTTCAGAGCAAGCAACAGCTCAAGTTTTTGAAATCAACGTCTCGGATTCAAGTTTGCTTGATTCCGCTCCAAAACAAAATTCCATAACTTTAAACGACATTCAGTCAACCGATCCTTTAACGGTTAACTTGCAGGCTTTCCTGCAAGACAACAATTCGCCGCTTCAGGGATACGCCGGCCAATTGCTTAGCCACGATAACTGGAAAACTATTGTTTCTATTAGTTTTGTGGAAAGCAATATGTGCGTTCACAACTACTACTATAATTGTAGCGGCATCGGCGGCCAGGAATATTTAAGAAAATATAACGACTTCGGGGAATGGATTGACGACATGAGCAATGTCTTAAAAACCCGCTACGACGGCTGGACATTGGCTAAAATGGACGGCGTGTACGTCCAACCTTACAGCCCCAACTGGAAACTCGGCGCTACAAAAACATTAGCCCAGCTTACGGAGCTTGAAAATTTTTCCAACCTGGAAAGGGCGGAAATATCCAGAGCCAACACCGTTGTCCAACAGTCAAACCAAGAACTGGCAACAATAGCGCAATAAATTTAACAAAACCCTCCCGATTATCGGGAGGGTTTTAGTTTGTAAGTGGTGCCGGTGGAGGGAGTCGAACCCTCAATCCCTTTCGGGCGGTCGATCTTAAGTCGACAGCGTATCGCCAGTTCCGCCACACCGGCTTATTTTATGGAGGTGCGAGCGGGAATCGAACCCGCGCATTGCGGTTTTGCAGACCGTAGCGTTACCACTTCGCCATCGCACCAAGCCAATAATAGCCTTTTTATTTTACTTGAATCCGGCTTTTAAATCAAGATTTGACAAACAAAGTCACAGATGTTAAATTATGTGTAATATTTAATATTTTACAGAGAGGTGATAAGAGAACAAAGACTCACGACCATTACATCCAAAACCCGCAAGTCAATCCAATGGCTTAATTCATTGTAGGCAAATTCTAAAAAGGGTTTGTCTTTTTTGTTAAAACTAATTTATTTAATTTGTGTCATTGCGAGGAGTGCATCCGACGAAGCAATCTTATCAAAGGGAAAGATTGCCACGCCCTCGGCTGCACTCGGGCTCGCAATGACACAGAGGACTAACAACCAAAAAAATGACCAAAGCAAAATTCAACCACAAAATTTTAATTATCGGCTACGGTTCGGTGTCGCAGTGCACTTTGCCAATCCTTTTGGAAAAAATTGATGTTGACCCCAAAAACGTTACCGTTATGGATTTTGAAGACAAAGCCGCGGCGCTTAAAAAATTTACCGACAAAGGAATTAAGTTTGTCCGGGAAAGAATCACGCCGGAAAATTTGGATTCGGAATTATCTAAATACACGGACAACGGCGGTCTTATAATTGATTTAGCCTGGAACATCGGCGCCAACGACATAATTGGCTGGTGCCACGACCACAATGTTTTGTATGTAAATACCTCTGTGGAAGTCTGGGATTCTGTTTCCGGTTTATTTAAAGATTCACCGTACGAAAAGACGCTTTATTCCCGTCAGATGAGCCTGCGAAAAATGATCAAAAATTGGCCGGAAGGTTCCACCACTGCAGTTGTTGACCACGGCGCAAACCCCGGCTTAATTTCCCACTTTGTCAAACAAGGGCTGGTTGATATTGCCAACAAAATGATTTCTGACAAAAAAGCCGACGGTGGAGACAAAGAATTATTGGAACAATTTATTAAGGATCGCAAATTCAATAAACTTGCCCAAAAATTGGGTGTAAAAGTCATACATTGCAGTGAGCGCGATACCCAAATTACTAATAAACCAAAAGAAGTAGATGAATTTGTTGGCACCTGGAGCGTAGAGGGTTTGCGCGAAGAGGGGACGGCGCCGGCGGAAATGGGCTGGGGCACGCACGAACAAAAGTTACCCGACTTGGCGCATGTTCCTCCGCACGGCCCAAAAAACCAAATCTGCCTGGCGCAAATGGGAATGAATACCTGGGTCAGGAGCTGGATTCCGAACGAGGAAATTGTAGGCATGGTTATTCGCCACGGTGAAGCTTTTGGCCTGTCCGACCGATTGACCGTGTGGGATGATGAAAATTTTGATCCTTCAAAAGGCTTTGACGACGACTATTATAAAGGCAAAAAAGCGCTTTACCGGCCGACTATGCATTATGCCTACATGACTTGCCACGAAACGCTATCGTCAATTTGCGAATTGCGCGGCAGGAATTACGAAATGCAAAGCAAGGTTAGAATTATGGCTGACGAAATTACCAAAGGTGCGGATATTTTAGGCGCTCTTTTGATGGGTCATCCGTATAACTCTTGGTGGACAGGAAGTGACTTGAGTATAAAAGAAGCCAGGCGCGTGGCTCCGGGTCAGCAAGCCACCACGCTACAAGTTGCAGCCGGCGTAATGGCCTCTGTGCTTTGGATGATGGAAAACCCAAAACAAGGATTAAAAATTCCCGATGATTTACCGCACGATTTTGTATTGGATTTTGCCAAGCCGTACTTGGGCAACTTTATTTCCACCCCTTCCGACTGGACGCCCTTAAAGAATCGTAAGATTTATTTTAAAGAAAACCCGGCCTCAAAACCTGCCTCGGATGTTTGGCAGTTTGAGAATTTTAAGTTTATTCCCTAGAGGTAGAAGCGAAAATATCGCGAAAGAAGAAACGCGAAACTGCGGAGCCTCTCCTCCTGCCAAGGAGGAGTACCCGCCGTCAGGCGGGGGAGGTGGTATTTTATTGGAAACACGCCCGCTATTTTGGTAAACGTTTAGTAAATAAAAGCGAACGGCGCGGATCCAAAATTTCGCTTACAAAAAAACCGGAATTGTGTTGATTTTAAAATTATTGCCGATACTTATATTCTGAAAGGTATCATTCGCCATCCAAAAAAATAAACTTCAATGCCCCATTACCTCGGCAACTTTATCTCCACCCCCTCGGACTGGATTCCCCTCAAGAATCGTAAAATCTACTTCAAAGAAAACCCAGCCTCCAAACCCGCGTCCGACGTATGGCAGTTTGAGAATTTTAGGTTTATTCCGTAATATTAAAAGTAAACCCATGAGAGAACCAAATAAATTTGATGCGGTTGGCTATGACAAAAATATTACAGAAGCTTTAGGGTTAACCAACCAGACTCTGAAACTGGACGCCTCAAAAGATGAAGAAGCAAAACTTTATCCTGATATACCGGGAGCAGAGAGTATAGAAATATTAGATGCTACTGTAAAAAATGAACGGCGCGTATTGGGCTTCTGCCATTTAAATTATTTTTAAAGAACCTTTTCCTTTTTATTACGTTTCGTGGGTAATTAGACAAAGAGAGCCTGCGGGAGGCAAACCGGAATCTGATAGCAAAACAATAGGCGATATAATCATGGAAAAAACTAATGTCATGCTTACCGAAAAGCATCTGCCGTCAATTTTAGCAAATGCTGTTCCTATTACAAAATCAGCACACAATCTATATGAAAGAAATGGTTGGAAATTAGTATTAGTGGATGACAAAGGATGGCGATGGATGGCGTTTAATTTACCTGATGAGATTGATAAAGAAAAACTTTTGCAGGCTATAAATAATCTTAAAAAAGCAGACCCAACTTACCCAACTGATGAAAAATTATAAAGACAGTTTAATTAATTTAAAACAATGACCCAAGAACGAAAAAAACTTTTGCAGGAACTGGCGGCCAAGCAGGGAACGCCGCTGTTTGTGGTGGATCATGAAATATTACGGCAGAATTTTAAAGAGTTTAGGGAAAAGCTGCCGGATGTTCAGCCGTATTTCGCGGTTAAGGCCAATTCCAATCCCGAGATTATCAAGACGATGTTTAATTTGGGCGCGAGTTTTGACGTGGCTTCAATTTTTGAGTTTAAATCCGTTTACAAATTTGTGGAAAATTTGTCCGATAAAGAAAAACAGGATTTTATTTGGGACAAAATTATTTACGCCAACACCATCAAGCCGGCAAAAGTCTTGGCAAAATTAAATCCTTATAAAATTTTAACCACTTTTGATAATATAGAAGAGTTAAAAAAAATAAAACAGCACGCGCCGGACGTAGGATTGATATTGCGTATAAGAGTTCCAAATACCGGCTCTATGGTTGAACTGTCTTCTAAATTCGGCGCCGAACCGGGCGAGGCCGTGGATTTGATAGCCGAAGCCGTGGGGATGGGTTTAGGTGTGGAAGGCGTCAGTTTCCACGTGGGAAGCCAGTGCAACAATTTTGACAACTACATTCAGGCTTTAAATATATCATCCGGAATTTTTAAGGAAGCAAAACTGCGCGGGTTTGAAATCGGCTTTTTGGACAAAGAGGGTCCCGACGCTACGGTCGGGGCAAGCAATCGAAAAAAAGTTTTGGACATCGGCGGCGGCTTTCCGGTAAAATACGATTCCGACTCCAAATCTTTTACCGTACTGGCAAAAAAACTTAACTCGGAAATTAAGCGCCAATTCGGCAAAGACAACATCCACCCCGTTAGAAGTCCGGCATCTAAAGATGCCGACAGTTCCGGCGTTAAGCCGAAACTTACTTCTAACGGGGTCCAGGTTATTGCCGAACCCGGACGGTTTATGGTGGCAACGGCCTGCACGCTGGTTACCAAAATCATCGGCAAATCCATCCGCGACGGCAAAACCTGCTATTATTTGGATGACGGCGTATACCACACTTTTTCCGGACAAGTCTATGACCACCAGCATTATCCTCTTCACGCTTTTAAAGACGGCGAACTAAAAATTTGCGCCACTTTTGGCCCGACCTGCGACGCATTTGACACAATCAGCTTGGCCGACGAATTGCCGGAAGATTTGCAAATTGACGATCTTTTATACGCGGAAAACATCGGCGCCTACACGCTGGCCAGCGCCACGGATTTTAACGGCTTTCCGGTAGCTAAGGTCGCGCATATTAATCAATAACAGCTGTAGCGTGCCCATTTATGGGCGATCGATGATTACAAATGAACGTGGACGCCGATGAATCGGCACGCTACACTTAAACAACTCATTATCATGCCAACAAAGCATAAATCCAAAAAAAAGAACGGCTTTAAAAAATTCTGGCGTTTGGGTATGGAAGAATTTAACACCCAAAATTTTGACATAAGCCCGGACGGCGAGCTGATTGTGCGGGAAGGCAACTACCAGTACAACATTTTTGACATTGTAAAAAAATACGGCACGTCCACGGAGATTGTTTTCCCCACCATCATTGAAAACCGCGTGCGAGATTTAATTGAGACCTTTAACGCCTACATTAAAATTTTGGGCTACAAGGGCAAATTCTTTTACCACTACGCCATGAAGGCCAACCAGACCAAGGAATTTGTTTTGCCGGCCGTGGCCGAAGGCGCTAATTTGGACGTGGCTTCGGCCAACGAACTGTTTTTGGTCAAGCGAATGATTGAGCAGGACAAGTTTAACGCCAAAATCCGCGTCATTTGCAACGGCCCGAAAACCGAAAAATACATAGGTTTAATTGAAGAACTAAAAAGCAAGGGGTTAATTGTTATTCCGATTATTGAAGATTATAACGAACTGGAAAGGATGGAAAAGTTTAAAGGCGAG
>Ga0182027_10005876_pt1 | contig 18532 bp, 15 predicted proteins | sample 712E1DmetaG_FD_121300 | JGI IMG/M metagenome (GOLD analysis project Ga0182027, IMG submission 121300) | Permafrost microbial communities from Stordalen Mire, Sweden - 712E1D metaG (Illumina Assembly) | ecosystem: Environmental > Terrestrial > Soil > Wetlands > Permafrost | place: Sweden... | reverse complement strand
AAATGAGCTCTTTGATGCCCGATATATCAACCACGTTTCTGGGCGAAAGGGTCCTCAGCTTCAAAGCAGGTATCAGGCTCTGCCCGCCAGCCAAAATTTTTGTCTCAGCGCCTAAGTTTTGTAGAAGCTCTAAAGCTTCGGCAAGATTCTTCGGCGAAAAATAATCAAAAGGTCGAGGAAACATAATAAAGACCGCAGTAAAACAGAAAGATTTTGCGAGATATAAACACTAGTTGGCACTCTTTTGATTTAATTTTTGATCACTTGCCGGCATGTTCCTCAAATAGCACAGAATATGTGTTCTACACTTTGCTATCAAAGCAGTACCATGTGTGTTTTCATGCGGCTACCCCTCGGAAGGTCTAATGTAAGTTTTTAAATCTCTAGATAGAATTATTATTTACACGGAGCAACCATCAAGTGTCCTACCACTTTAACATCCCCTACCGAAATAACGCTAAACTAAAGCAGGTTATGGAAAGAATAAAAGAAGACAAGAAACTGCAAACCTATTGGAAATGCGCTAACGTCATGGCGATAGAGCGCATGGGCTACACCGACCATGGCCCAACGCACGTTAAAATTGTCGCGAACCTTTCGTTGAAACTTCTGCGGATTCTTGTCGAGAAAAAACTCATAACACCGAGCATAGTGGAAAATTATGGGATGCAAAATGATGATGCTGAAGTTGTTGTTGTTTTAGGCGCAATCTTCCACGATTTAGGCATGATTGTCCAAAGGTACAACCATGAAAAATACAGTGCATTTTTAGCGTTAGAATTTTTAGAGAGATGTTTACCGCCAACATACAATGAAGAACAACAAGCAATAATGACCTCGGAAGTCCTCCACGCAATCGTAACCCATGAAGAACCCGGCAGCAATGAACCACCACACAGCAGGATATTAACCAAAGAAGCAGGCATAGTTGGCATAGCTGACGCATTGGACATGGAAGCAGGAAGAGCCCGAATCCCCTTCCAAGCTGGAAAGGTGGACATCCATGCCGTCTCAGCGTTATCCATCGAAAAGGTAGAAGTAGAGTTAGCGGAAACAGGCAAACCAATCGTCATAAAAATAAAAATGTCAAACTCAGCAGGAGTATTCCAAATCGACGAGTTATTAAAACCAAGAATCATTAATTCAGGACTCGAACAATTCTTCCATGTAATCGCTGAAATCACAGGCGAAAAAGAAAACAGAATAATCGAAAAATTCGAAATCTAAAATTTTCACGCAAAAAGCAACCTCTGCACAATGGTCTGTCCAAAGAACATTAAAGGCACTGAAACAATACTATAGGCTAAGAAAAATTAATTCAAGAACTTCATCTTGAAAGCAAGTAGGAGACCGATTTAAAATGGAAACGCGAAAAGAAATCGATCCACTAGGCGAGAGAGCAATTCCCAAAGATGCTTACTTCGGCATTCAAACCTTGAGGGCAACCGAGAATTTTCCCGTGAGCGGAATCAAAGCGCCTCTGCCGTTCATCAGAGCTTATGTTCTCATAAAAAAATCAGCGGCCATAACAAACGCGCAGGTAGGCTGGCTTGAAGAGAAAACGGCTAAAGCAATTATCCAAGCATGTGACGAAGTGTTAGCTGGCAAACTCTTAGACCAGTTTGTAGTTGACGTTTTCCAAGCTGGCGCTGGCACTTCTTTTAACATGAATGTTAACGAGGTTTTAGCGAACAGGGCACTGGAAATCTTGGGCAAAGCGAAGGACGAATACAAAACTGTGAACCCGAACGACCACGTGAACATGGGGCAGTCTACTAACGACACGTTTCCCACGGCACTTCACGTCTCAGTTCTCATGTCTTTGCAACCGTTGCTATCTGCGCTGGATGAGTTGGCAGAAGCCTTCAACGAGTTAGGCAAAAAATACGTTAACACGTTAAAATCTGGAAGAACTCACTTGCAGGACGCTGTGCCGGTAACGATTGGGCAAGAGTTTACTGCGTATGGTTCAGCAATCGCTAATGCTTGCGCCGAGCTAAGGAAGAGGCAGGAAAACCTGTATTCTGTAGCTTTAGGCGGCACGGCAGTTGGAACAGGAGCAAACGCGCACCCCGATTATAAGCGTAGTGCAATAGCGAAGTTGGCAAAGCTGACTGGTTTTCCCTTAAAGCCTGCAGCAAACAATTTTGAAGCGCTCCAAAGTCAAAGGGCAGCGCAGACGGTTTCTAGTGGTCTTAAAGAGTTAGCGTTGGAGCTTATCAGGATAGCAAATGACCTGCGTCTTCTTGCGTCTGGTCCCACGACTGGGTTGAATGAGATTGTGCTTCCGCCTGTGCAGCCTGGCTCATCCATTATGCCTGGAAAAGTGAACCCTGTCATGGCTGAATGCTTAGACATGGTGGCGTTCCAAGTGGTTGGGAACGATTTAGCGGTTTCCTTTGCAGTTCAGGCAGGGCAGCTGGAACTCAACGTTATGACGCCAGCCATCATGTACAACATGCTTTTCTCCATTCAAATCCTGAGTAATTTCATTCCAGCATTCACTAAGAAATGCGTCCAAGGAATAACCGTCAACGAGAAACAATGTAGCCAGTACTTGGAAAAGAACCCTTCTTTAGCCACGCTACTGTCACCATACATCGGCTACTTGGAAGCAGCAAAAATTGCAAAACAGGCTCAGGCAGAGAACCGCTCAGTCAAAGAGATCGCGTTGGAAAAGAAACTGCTTAAGCCAGAAGAGATAGAAAAAATATTCAGCCGCAAACGATTACTTAACGAACAATAAAATCACCTATTAAACCAATGAATAAACCCTCTTTTTGCTACTGAAAAAACAAAGCAAAGAGTATACTTCTCCCCCTTAGTCTTTCTAAGTAAGGAGATTTATTATCCAGCTGTGCCGTAGCCGTTGACTGTGACAACTGCGTTTGTGGAGCTGGAGCTTGATTGTGCATCAAACACAACAGCCATAATTATGTTTTGCGAAGGGTACAGTTCCAGCATTTGATCGTTACTTAACCATACTGCTCCGCTGCTGGTAAAGGTTTGAGTAACGCCATTTGATATTACGTTGTCGGCAAATTCCAAGCGGATTCTGACGGTGACGGTCTCGTTGTTGGTGAAGCTGCCGTCAACTTGAATTTTAGGTTCGAAAGTGAAAATTTGAAGCGGAAGCGTTTGGATAGTCACGTTAGCGCCATACTGGCTATTTAGGCCTACTGGAACATTGACGTTTTGTCTTTCAAAAGCGCTGCCGACTCCAGAAATCCATATGCTATAGGGGTTATGGATGCTGGCTGTCCAATTGCCTAAGAAGCTGACGCCGCCGTCGAGAGTTGGGGCATAAATACAGGTTTGTCCAAGATCTATCGCGAACATGTCATTCGGTATATCGGTGAAGGACTCGAACACTACGCTAAGTAGCAAAGTTTGGTCCATTGAGCCGTCATCTAAAAGTCCAGTTTGATTAGTTACTCCATCTTGGCCCATCCACATTCGGACATCTTGCAGTTGACTATCTGAAAACTCAGCCAACGGTTCGACGTTTATTCCGACGGAATTGTCCCTAATGTTAAAGAAGCAACTGTTGATTTCTGAACTGGCATAGGAGCCTGTAGCGTTGCCAACGGGGGTTTGGAAAGCTATGCCTTCAGTGGCATTTATGAAACTGCAGTCTTCAATTTTTGTGTCTTCACTCCAAGACCTTGTATTAGCTAATTCGATGCCTGTTGAAGTATTCTCGAAAATCATGTTGGATATGGTTGTTCCAAACGAGTTTTCAATTCTAACGGTTCCATTTATTATTGTTAAGCCCGAAATGGTCGCGTATTGTGAAGTGGTGTAGTTGTCGCCGTAAATGATTATTTTGTGTCCATTGCCAATTATGGTTGCTCCGTCACTGACGATTTGAGTGTTAATTTTATTGGAAACCAAAACGTCCCCGCTTAAAGTGTAAGTTCCAGGGTTAAGGTAAACGGAGTTTCCCTGAGCGAACGCCTTATTAATAGCAGACGAAGCACTCCCCGATACGCTTGTTGTAGAACCAGTTAACATGTTTTTTAATTGGTAATTATTGCCGTTTTGGGAAACAACAAAATCGTAACTTACAACACTGGAATTAGCAGGGCTGCTGGGTCGCTCAAAAATCATGTAAGTGTTAAATGCAGACAACGCAAGCAAAGCTACAAGGAGAAGAACGATAACACGTTTAGAGATAGTTATATTTAAGTTAGCTTTCATCTTTGAGGGCTCAGACAATTTTAAAGTACATGTAAAGAACCAATGTTAATTAAATTTATTGATAATCTGGCTTCCTTTGAGCAAGAACGATGCTAAACGATAAGGGTTGCATGTAGACTACCATAAACGTATTAATTATATCCATTCTCTAATTGAATACGGTGCCTAACCGCAAGTAACCCTTCAGATAATTCAGCGCTTCCCAAACCCTTAATTGTAAATTGAAGAAGAATAATTTAGAATTTTATTATTTGGGCGTGAGGTATGCCTTCGATTTTTATCACGGCGTCAGGATGCACATAACCTTCTGCTATGGCTTTTTCAACACAGCACTTGCCTACAAGGTTCACTATGGTTGAATTATCAATCATTCCCATGGCTTCTTCCACACTTGCTTTTCGGCCATTATAGAACTCGTCTGTAACATGGAAGACAATTTTGCCTTCCCGAAGCGTCCTGCCGAGCAATTCACAGTCGCAAACAGCTAATAGCACGTTTCTGCCCGCTTGCTTGAGGTTCACGTAGACTTCCAATGTTTAGGTCGCCTACAACTGTTTAATAGCTGATTTTGCGCCGCAAGCGTTGCATACTAGAAAAGATAATCTTTTTTCCTTAACAATTCTGGTATCAGGACGCTTGCAAATGGGGCAAACTACATAACTATCTAAATACCGTTGCAGTAAACGTTCGAAACTTTCGCGGCGGAATTTTCCTTGAAAGATCGCTCTTGAATCTTGAAAGGTCGCTGCGGTAGCCATTTCCCGAGTTAAGAACTTCAAAACATGCTGAGGATCACGATCCAAAGCATCAGCCAATTCCTTGAAATTAGAAATAATCGTTCGCATACCAACTGTATTAACCATCAGTCTTGGCAGTTCCAAGCGCTCATGTTTTGCGGAAACTTCTGGCATCTGAGCGTACGCCTTTTTCAGTAGGTCTTCATAGTTAAACGTCATAACTCTACCATCTCATCACATCATTGTGACAGCCTGTATTTAAAAATTATAATCTGAAAACGGCTGTTTTCCATGTTAATCTACATATTTTGTACAGAAAATCATTATAAATGCTTACGCAACAATGCTCATTAGGTTCAATAGTACTAGAGGCTAACTCATATGTCAGAGCAGCAAAAACCCATCAAAATAGAAGACATAAATCAGCAAATTGAAAAACTAAGAGACCAAGCTAATACAGCAGACGTTCAAATCACAAAGTATATCGAACAGAGAAACCAGCTAAACGACCAAGTAAAGAAAACCCGTCAAGAAATTGACGAGTTGAAAACCGAGCGAGACAGCATAAATGAAAAAGTGAAGCTGCTAAAACAGCAAAGAGACGACATCAGAGTTAAAACTACACCAATCACCGAGGAAATAAACGCCATAAAAGAAAAAATCTCTGAACTCAAAAAGAAAGTACCGCGCGAGAGGCAGCAGGACTTGCAGGAAGAGCTTGATGCAATTGAATGGAAGATTCAGACAACTTCTCTTGATTTGCAAGAGGAAAAGGGGCTAATTGAGAACGTCAAGGAGCTTGAAATTCTACTTAGCAGTTACAAAAAAATAGACCTTAAATACAAAAAAATCAAGGACTTACTGACCCAACGCCAAGCACTTGAAGGGCAAGCTGACGTCTTTCATAAGGAATTGACTGATTTAGCTAAGAAAAGCCAAGATTTACATTCCCAAATGATTGTAAAAGTAAACGCCGCGAAAGTAAGCAAAGCTCAGGCTGATGGCCTACATCAAGCTTATATCAAAACGAAGGAGGAAATTCTTGTTTTTCAAGTGAAAATCGCGGAATTGACTGGGCAATTACAAGGTTTGAGAGCTTCAATGAGAGAGGAAGATAAAGCAAGGAGAATGACGGCTCAGCAGGCTTTTAAAGAAAAAGAGCACGCTGATAAAGAAACGCAGCAAGCGACTAAAGAAAAACAGCAGGCTATTAAAGAGAAGCTTGGAGCTGAGGCGAGGGATAAACTGCAGAAGGGCGAAAAATTAAGTTGGAATGAGTTTCAACTTGTCATGGGCGACGATGAAGAGGACGATTCTGAAACACAAGATTAAAGTTAAGTGGCAGTATTAGGGAATAGAGATGTAGATGGCTAAAAAGGAAACGCAAGAACAAACGCAAAAGCGTATCCTAATTCTATGCGTCGATAGAGATGGCGATATAGAAGTAAAGACAGGAATAAAAACTCCTCTTCTTGGACGAACAGCAAACTTAGACGGCGCAGTTTCCTTAGCCCTAAAAGACCCTGAAGAACCAGATGCAAACGCCATGTTTGAAGCCATCCGCCTTCATGACAGGTTACAAAACGAAAAGCAACCGCAGGAAATTTTTGAAGTCGCTACGATATCTGGTAATGAGTTGGGCGGCGTTAGCGCTGACAGAAAATTGGTTGCCGAATTAAATAATTTACTAGATACTTTTAGTGCAAACGAAGTGATTCTGGTTAGTGATGGTTATTCTGACGAGGCAATTTTGCCTCTTGTTGAATCCAGAGTACCTGTTTCGTCAGTAAGACGGATCGTAATAAAGCATAGTGAATCAATCGAAGAGACTGCTGCAGTCTTCACAAAATACATTCGAGTACTAGTAAATAATCCAAGGTACGCGCGATTGGCTTTGGGTTTGCCTGGATTACTAGTTTTTATTTTCGGTGTTCTTTGGGCTATCAACAATTTCGTCTATCCAGGCGCTATTTACTATTACGGAATTGCCATTGTGATTGTACTAGGCGGTTACTTGCTCATCAAGGGCTTTGGCGTTGACAGGTCAGCTAAAGGCTTCTATACCTGGGTAAAAGAATATTCTCCGCCGCCTCTGCCTATGCAAATCTCAAATTACACGGTTCTCGCCGGGATTTTGTGCATCGCTGTGAGCGTTTACCTTGGAATAGCAAACGTCACTCTTAATGTGGCACCATATCCCACTGCCTTCGCTGGATGGTTAGCTATCACTCCGAGGATAGCCACTTTCTTCATTAAGGGTGTCCAAGACCTGCTGGTGGTGGGCATAATCATCGTTCTTTTCGGGCGAATCGCCCGTTTATACTTTGAAAGAGACTCAAGATTGCTTCGGAATGTTGCTTTGATAGTTACAGTTGCATGGTTCCGTTGGATTCTTGAAGCAACAGCAAACGTAATTTACGACACATACCACTCAGGAGGGAAGCCAATAGTTGGTTTAAATAGTCAGGATTTTTCAATGTTCATTTTTACAATAGTAGTAGGCATTCTAATTGGCATTGCATCTGTACTATTAATTTACATAGTTAGCCGGTCAACTAAAGGATTCTTCCGAAAACCCGAAAAGAACCAAGTATCAGAATAAAATTTTTCCAAGTATTTTAATCTGAAATTAGGGCAAGATTTAATTGAAACAGTAAAAGCTTTAACTATAACGTAAAGTTAAAAAGAAAAACCCCTTGAAGAATTGTTTAACATGCGAGGTCACATTTAGTGCTTAAAAAAATGCTTTCTGTCATTGGCGCATACAAGCTGTATGAGCGATGGCTATGGCTGCAGGTTAAGGGTGGAGTAAGACCTGAGCATATCGCCATAATTTTAGACGGCAACAGGCGGTGGGCAAACGAGCAGAAAAAAGATCCTTGGCTGATGCAGGATAAGTGGGGTCACAAGAATGGTGCTGATACAGTTGAGCTGCTTCTAGATTGGTGCCATATGCTTGATGTCAAATACGTAACGCTCTATACTTTTTCGTCAGAGAACTTTTCTAGGAAATCTGATGAAGTGCAAAAGATTATGCAGATTGCTGAGGAAAGATTCCGCAAGTTGCTAAAAGATGAGCGTTTACATCGAGATAAGGTTCATGTCAAAGTTATCGGTAGAGTTAACCTTCTGCCTAAAAGTTTACAGGAAAGCATTGCAGATGTGGAGAAAGCAACTGCAAGCTATGATAGATATTTCTGGAACTTTGCGTTCGCGTATGGGGGCAGAGCTGAAATCGTTGATGCTGCTAAGACTATTGCTGAGAAAGTTAAGAACGGCGAGTTAGAGTTAGCTGATGTGACCGAAAGCACCTTTGAAAAGTACCTTTACACTGCACATATGGATAAGCAGGATCCCGACATGATTATTCGCACTTCAGGTGAAGAACGCTTGAGCGGGTTCTTGCTTTGGCAAGCTGCATACAGCGAGCTACTATTCTTGGATGTTTACTGGCCCGATTTTCGACTTATCGACTTGTTAAGAGCCATCAGAACCTTCCAGAACCGAAAACGCCGCTTCGGCATGTAAAAACTAAAAAAAGCGAAAAAGGGTCGGTTTAGGCGCGTTTTTTGGCACTTACGATGCTTATGACGTCTCTGTCTTTGAGGATGGCGTCTTCGCCGATTCTTCTTTTGTCTCTGGCGTCGATGGCGTAGATGAAGCTTTCTCCAAGTTCTGTGTGGATTAAGTAAGCGAACTGATGCGCGGTTGTTCCTTTTGGAATGAGGTAAGCGTCTGGCAAGACTCTGCCGTTGTGGTCAGAGAGGTGCTCTAAATCTTCCACGGGATAAACAGTTATCATGTTGAGAAGTTTGAAGTAAGCCATGTTCATGGCGTCTTGGATGCCTGTTGAACCTTTTTTTTGGAGCACCTTTTCACGTACAGCTTCCAAAGCCTTAATTTGGTTCGGGGACAGTTTTTCTGGCTGCGTTATCTTGAAGTCGCAGTCGCCCGGTTTATAATCGATTAATTGTTTTTCAGCAGCACGCCTAAGTGCAAGTTCAGCTTCTGCCGAACATGGAATAACCATATAATCAAGCTTCTTCATACGTTCCAAGTTAACCTCAGCCGTCGGCAAATCAATCTTATTCGCTACTATCAGCATGGGTTTCGATATGCGTCTTAAATTATCAACAAATCTGTAGAAGTCTTCGTCCGTCCATGTTGCGGGTTTGTCAACATTCAAGTTTGCTCTTCTGATAGCCTCAGCGACATATTGTCGTCTTATACCTAAACCTGTTAAACGCTCTTCAAGCGGTGCGGCAATGCCTTTTTTATCCGCTTCCGCTGTCCTGGCAATTTTAGACCAATCTTTCTTAAGGATGGCTACCATCCACATTGTTATTTCGCGCTCTAAAAACTGCACATCTTCTAAGGGATCATGTTCACCTGGTTTGCAAGTTTTTCCTTCGCAGTCTGTTCCGCCTGAAGCGTCTACAACATGGATCAACGCGTCTGCACGGCGAATCTCGTCGAGGAACTGGTTTCCTAAACCGCGTCCTTCCCAAGCGCCTGGAACAATGCCTGCAATGTCAATTAATTCTACAGGAACAAGCCTGACACCATCTAGACACAGCGAGTTTTTAGGATTGTCCTTCACTTTGAATTCTTCATGAACGCAAGGCGTGCGCACGTAGCCAACTCCCCGGTTAGGCTTAATTGTGGTGAAAGGATAATTGGCTATTTCTGCCGCTGCCAAAGTTGCTGCGCTGAAAAACGTGGATTTTCCCGTGTTCGGTTTTCCAACGACCCCGAGTAATCGTGAATAAGACCTTTGCATATGTTACTTCACGCAGTACTGTTGCTATGTGTAGTGCTATATTATTTGTGCTTATAAACAATGAAAGAAGCCTTGATTTTTAGCTTGATAATAATCAAATCAAGTGCGGTTGTTTCTTCTTGAGCGTGCAACGTTGGAAAAGCCGCTCGTGCAACCAAAAGGTAGGCGCTACGCATCATTTCCGCTTTCTGAGCTTTTGGCTATTCCTAAACAGATAGATTGATAATCCGATTATTGCCGTTACCAAAGGAGCACCCGTCATTAGTAAAACCGTTGACCATATGAATTGGCTTTGCCAGTTCAAAGTGATGCTTGAAGGTTGATTTATCGTGAAATGTAAACTTGCTTTTGTTCCAGTTGCAGGGGCACTCCCTGTCCCCGTCCAACCCGTACATACATGCTGTGTAATAATTGATTCTGGTACAGGAGAAGTAACAGCTTCATTTATGTTCGAACCAGCATCAAACCAGCCGCTTGCCTGACTAGGTGAGCCATAAGCAGAAAAAACAGTTAAATAGTACTGAGTACCCCAAGATGCAGTTGCGGTTTTAGGTGCATTCATTGTTATACCGTTACTTGTTGTTCCTGAACCTGAAGAATTACCACTCCAACCTGTAAGAACATATTGAATGCCTGAGCCTCCAGATACAATGTTAGATGGAACACTAGCATAAGCACTTGAGCCACTGTCATACCAGCCAGCACCACTTGTCGTGCCATAAGCTGAAGTCACAGTCAACTGGTACTGAGTCTTCCAGTTAGCAGTAGCCGTCTCAGGACCACTCATCGAAATCGCGCTGCTCAGAGCGTAGTTAGTTCCAGAAGCATCAGTGCCCCAACTGTTAAAGACGTACTGAGTGCCAGCTCCACCGGAAACCGTTCCAGCGTTGAGACCAACATAAGCCGTTGAGCCACTATCATACCAGCCTGAGCCTGATGACGAAACGTAGGTTGAAATTACTGCTAAATAGTATCGGTGAACGTAGATTGGGTTTATTGTAATCGCCCCTGCTATGTTTCCAGAAGTGCCTGCAGAAGAACCCCATCGTTCAGTTCCTGATATAGCCGTTGCAACGGCGGGGGTAGACCAAGGCGTATTTGCATCTAGCCAGATTGCCTGATTTGTGGTGGTAAGAGGCAGTTGGTAATTGGATCCATATTGTGTTCCTAATAGTATGATGTCAGATGACGGTATTGAACCGTCTGAGGTTGAATAGCTCGCTGTGACTTGATACTGGTGGTAGTAAATTATGAGAGTTGGAATTTGATTAGCTTGAGATATGTTCCAAATTGACGTTGGAGTAGCCCATTGTTCTTGTGCAGTGCCTAAGATAGGATTGTTAACGAAGGCTGATGTCCTTCTCAGAACCATTATTGTTTGTTGGGAAAGGGGTAAGGAAATAATATTAATCGTTTGGTTGAATTGTGCAGATGCAGCAGAAGGAGCCGTGTAGTATGTCAATGTTGGACTGGCAGGGTTTCCACCGCCAGATATTGCATAAGCGACTTGTTGACTGAGAATATCATAATAATAGAAAGTTGTAGTGGATCCCACAGATACAGTTACGTTAGTACCTTGCGAATTCAATACCCATTCTTCAGTTGACGATGAGCCAATGGAGACCCCAGATATCACCACGTTAGTGCCGTTATCAGCAGTAAATGTTAGCGTACCATTTTGGGCATAACTAACCTGTGGTTGCCCATCTAAAGTAAACGAAACCGCAAACTCGTTCGTGTCAGAAAGAGGGGTTGACCCGCCGGCAGGAAGCATAGTTATAGATGTCATTTGAGTGATAATTGAGCCTGTGATGAACTGGTAGGCACTGCTATATTCAGTAGCTCCAGGGGAAGAGAGAGATTGAAGCTGAGTTGGGTTCGGCGAGTAAGTTACTTGAGTTGCGGTATTCCATGTTCCTGACCAATTAGGGTTACTTGGTTCCCATTCATCCATCCACATCCAGGCGGATGAAAGCCCAAAAGTATAATTGGAATAAGTGACCTGCGTTTCGTCTCCAGTGTACGGGTTTACGTGCCACCATTCAGTCATAAGCCCAGAGAAGAATCCGTTGCTGTTACTTGGTGATGAAAGATCAGGAAAAGAGCTAGTTTGGCTATCTGTGTAAGTTGCAAAGGCAACTGCTCTCGTGTTCCAGTCTTTGGCATACATATAAACAATACCGTTATTGAAGTAAAGCTTAAGAAGAACTAAATCGCCTGAATTGACTGCACTTGAGAAAGATTCTAAGCCTCCACCGCCATCATATGGATAAACGGATTTTCCCGCCGAATCAAAGACCTCGTAGTTAAAGTTAAAACCCGGATTGTACCCTCCATTCGCATTTGGCCAGTTATATGATAAGCCCACTTGATACCAGTAACCATCGTTTGATAACCCGTTCAGAAGGTAAGCTGGCCCATAGCCGTCTGAGTCAGCTTGAGGCACTGCAGTGACATTGTAAGCAAGGCTTGCAAAATTTTGGGTAAACGTCATTCCAAGTTGTTCATCATACGTTGCAGCAGGAAGCGGAGATAAAGGCACCGTTAATCCCGAGACGACAGGCAACAAGGCACTTTGCATATGGCTAAAACCAGATGCACCCGCTGTCTGTGCATGCACCCCAGAGCAAAAGCAGCAAGCAAGAATTAGAAGACAAGAAACGGCGATAATCAATTCTAGAAATCGAGAATTATTTTTCGTTTATTTCCCCCAAATCTTCTTTGTAGTTTCAATTTTGCTTGCTTGACACCTGAGCTTGTTAGCATTTGAACTCATGGTTCCTCAAGCCTCTCATTGCTTGAGGGCTTGTTTGATAATGAATGACTCAATTTATATGGATTTGTGCGCATGCTGAGGCGACCCTTTCGTTTGCGGTTAAATGCAAAAGAAAAGCGTAAAGGAACGCTAGCAATCAATCGCTTACTTGTGATATATTTTTAAGCCTAAGTAATTTAATTTGTGTTAGGAGTGTTTGGTGATGAAAATTGTCGAAGGCATCCATCAAGTGGAAGGGATTAATGGCAATGTGTACCTTGTCGAAGATGATGAGAAGTTGATTTTAATTGATACAGGGTTACCTCGAAACGAAAAAAAAAATAACAAAGTATATTGAAGCTTTAGGTCGCAAGCCAACAGATGTCTCAACTATAGTGTTAACGCATTTTCACATAGACCATGTTGGCAACGCAAAGAAAATGAAGGAACTGACAAATGCAAAGGTAGCGGTTCATGAACTTGATGCGGATTATGTCGCTGGAAAGAAAGCGCCGCCTAAACCCAAGAATTTAATGTTTAAGGCTCTTAGTTCAGTTTTTAAGGCTGCGCCGGTTGAGCCTGAGTTGCTGCTGAAAGACAATGATAAAGTTGGCAGGTTGATTGTTATCCATACTCCTGGGCATTCTGAAGGAAGCATTTCACTGTTAGATGCAGAAAGAAAAGTGATGTTTGCCGGGGACGCGATTAGGTTTATGGATGGCAAGATTACGGGTTCGCCTGAACAGTTCACGTTGGACATGGATAAAGCAAAGGATTCGATTAGGAAAATATCAACGTTTGATTTTGACATTTTGCTCAGCGGGCATGGCCAACCTTTAATGCCTGATGCCTCGCAAAAGGTGAAGGATTTCTATGTTACGTTGAAGTAGTTTTGGTTGCAGCTTTGTATTTTAAACTATTTTCCTCTGTATCGCTGTATTTTTTGGCTCTCAATGCCGAGAATACAACTGCTAAGAAACACACATAAGTTTGGTCAGACTGGCTTTTTCTTTCGGCTAAGTGCTGCTGGATTATAAAAAGTTTGCTTGGGAGCTTGGAGTTTTCCCAGCTTGTTTAAATATTTTTGTCATCTGTGTCCTTTAGTCATCTTAAGCGTTTTATTGGGGTATACCAGCTCCATTTTCCAAGCGTTGACACGCTTTTCTAGCTTAATTTGTCTTTGAAGGATTAAGAATTTTGCTCTGTATTGTTTTCTGGTTGTTTGCGGCTGGATAGTTTATACGGCCACCAATTTAATTTCTGCATCAGCCCCATCAGCGTGGGTACAAAGAAGAGGATGACAACTGTTACATCTATTAGAACTGCTGCAGCGACGGCGAGACTGATTTCTTGAAGGAGCACAATTCCAGTTAAAAGCAAAGAAGCAAACACTGCTGACATCACAAGTCCAAGGCCAAGGATGGTTACCCAGACTTTGTCAACAACAGCCTTTATTGCTTCGTTGTCTGTTTTGCCGTTTAGCACTTCCTCGCGTATTCTAGTGACGAAAAATATGTCATAGTCTATTCCAACACCTAGCATGGTTACTGCTACGAATAATGGTGCATAGTCAAGAATTGGCAAGTTAAGGCCACTGTAGAATATGAGTGAGACTATAGCTAAGGAGAAAATTACGCTACAAAGTATTGTAATTATTAGGCGAAGAGGCGTAAATGCGGATTTAAGCTGGAAAAAGAGAATAACATACACCGCCACCGCGAGGATTATAATAACCTCTGGAAGCAGGTTAGCCATGAATGATTGGCTATCATAGGTCGATTGAGTCTGGCCTCCAAAATGAATTACGACGCTATTCATAAGCGATAGATTGTTGATGTTCTTCTCCATTTGAATCAAAGACTTAATGGCAGCTTGGCTCGCAGCTGAATCTGAAAGCCCAACGGTGATTAAAACCGTCTTATTGTCTTCCCCAATCATCGTAAACATTTCGCTTTCATACTGCAAACGCAGGGAATCCGACATGTCCTCAATAGTTGAGTAATTGAATGAATCTCCATAGGGTCTTGTTGGGCTAACAACGCTTGTGATGCCATTTGAATTTGCAGCGGCAGTGGTAATTTGCTCGATTTGGTTTAGCAGAGTTTGGTTGAACTGGTTGTCTCCGTATGTAATCTGTGTAGGCGTTGTGACAATGATGTAGGTTGGATATATTGTTCCGCTTCCAAAGTTGTTTGCTATAACGCTTAGTCCTTGGTTACTGGAGAAGTTTGGAATGAGTTTCAGAAAATCATCGCTAAACGGTGTGGTATACGTTACAAAGAGGGCACCTACGGATACCACGATGATGATGATTACTATGGGCACTTTCTTTTTAAGCGTGCCCTCTGCCACTCTTTTCAGAATGTTCTTACGGTTAGAACTTGTTTTCGAGCGCCTGTTTAGTCCCGGCCAGAAAACTTTATCGCCTAAAGCAATTTCGAGGGCTGGAAGCAGTGTAAGTGATGCAACAAGTAGAATTGAAACACCCACTGCTATGGCGGTTCCAACATCACTAAATATGGGTACGTTAGCTACTGCCATAACAATGTAAGCTATTATGACAGTGCTTCCTGCTGTCAGTACTGCTTGTCCTGCCCATTTAATTGAGATACCTACACTTTCCTCGATGGATTTACCTTGAAGTCGTTCCTCTTTTGTGCGTTTAAGTTGCAAAACCGAATAGTCTACAGCAAGACCCAGCATCAAAAGTATTGTTAACGTTGGAGTGAGAAAAGTCAAGTTTCCATGACCTAAATCTACAACTCCAAGGTAGATGGATGCAAGAGCAACCACAATAGAACAGCCGCCTATCAGAATCGGAACCAAAGCAGCCAGTGCCGAAAAAAACAATAGTCCAACGATTAAAAGGGAAACAACAATACCTGGTACTACTGTAATCTCAAGGGCAGGCATGAACGCGTCCTCGAAATCTTTAGACACAACAGAGCTGCCAGTCACGTATACCTCTCCAAAGTTTTGCAATCCAGAGTCTTGTACATCTGATTTTACTTGGGTAATCGAGTTGGCATCTGGACTTGATGAGAAATTAAGAACAATTAGCATTGTATAATTATTCGAATTTACAAAATTTTTAGTCAACGAGCTTAGAGGCATATACGGATAATTCATGTATGATTGAGTTGATATCTCGTTTTCAATGGCATTGTTTATGTCGGCAACAGTTGCGTTTTGCGGAAGACCGGAAAGAAGATTGCTCAAAGATGTGCTGTTTACCGAAAAGAGTGGCGAGTCTGAGAAAGTGCTCTGAGTGGCGTTTGAAATAAACTTGCAAGCAAGAGTCCATGCCTGAGCATCGCTTGGCGATGAACCAAGCTGATAAGCTGATTGCACCAGCTCAGAAACAGAAAAACCCGCGTTTGAATCTAACATGTCTGAGTAGTTAGATTCAGCAAGCGAAATTGCGTAATTTGCAAGCGTCACATTTGAAGGCGAAGGCCCAAAGCTGTATAGTTGGCTAACAAGTTGAATCGGTGTTATACCCAGAGAAGACATGAGTTCTGATGGAATGTTCTGGGCTACGCTTGAAATTGCCAAGTTTGCTATTGAATCCAAGTCATTCCAGTTTGTAACGTTCAATCCGGACGCAACAATACTTACTACCTGACTTGTCTCCGTATCAAGTTGCGTATTACTCAGAAACACTGAAACTGACTGGTTTATCGCAAGAGTCTCACGCTCAAGTACAGTAGCGTTGTTTGGAAGGGTTCCAAAAGTAGAGTTCCAAGCGTTAAAAAATACTGTATAGTACTCGATTGCTTGTACGTCGCCTCCAAAATTAGAAGTTACATTGAAAACCGTATCGTTAGCTATATAGTTGGCGACATATGGGTCTGATACTCCCTGAGCGATAATCCCTTGCCAAACTCCGATAAATGCTGCTGGTACGCCATAGACCAGTTGAGAAGTTTGATTGATCCCGTCTTCTAACTGGAACAGGCTTATGCTTAATGAAGACATGTTTTGCTGTAGAGTATATAATCCAGAATTGATGGATGTTATGTTAGATTTGAGGCTTCCGACCTGTGTGACAATGTCGGGCAATGAGGAGTTAAGCAGGCTATATTCTAGCGAGTAAAGGCTTGACTCTCCAGTATAATTAATGATATCCTTGTCTTTAGAAAGAGTGCCATTCAACTCAAGAACAATATCTTTTAATGAATCAGAATGAACTGGGGCGCCTTGAACGACAATGATAATGCTTTCACTATTGTTGCTGAATTCAGGGAATTCAGCCTGCAGTATGTTTGATACCGTTTGTGACTCACTATTGGGTGTTGCTCCAACACTTCCCATGATATCGTAAGAAACTGCTGAAAAGAAGCTTGGAATTAGAACAAGCGAAAGTAGCACCACGACAGCCCATGCTATAATAACCCAACGATACCGCCTCCGGATGAAAACATTAAGCAAATCGAAAAACGACTTACGCAATTAACTTATCTAACTCCTGTCGTGGTAAGCAATCTTTTGCTATCGGATTAACATTCTACCGAGTATACTCGGCTCTCAAAAAGCATATATCCATAAGCCAGCAAACATCTACTCATGCGACGTCTAATACTTGAAGTATCAGAAAAAGAACTAACTAAAATTGGAGTCGAATTACCGCAATTCGGAAAAATAAAATCTCTTGAATTCGTATATTTCCTTAAACAAGACCCTGAAGAATTCGCTGCAATAGCCCAAGTGGAATTCACAGATTCAACCCCAAAAGTGGAAGACCTGCTTGCTGGCGGATTTTTGGTCGAAGCGCAAGTTCTGGAGCGGGAAAAAAACGGTGGATACATAATTTTTATGCGTGGAGGACCCAGTTTATCTTCGGTTCTAAACTTTGTCGGTATAGAGAGTGGCTACTTGTTTCCACCGTTAGGAATCGGAGATGGAAAAGTCAAAATTTCGTTTCTTGGAAGCGAAGTGCAGGTTAAAGAGTTCCTAGAAAGAATTGATGTCTTAGGAATCCGCTACAGGGTAGTGTTGCTTGCAGACGCAAGCTTTTCACCTATTTCACCGCTTAATGACCTGACAGAAAAGCAAAGGGACGTCTTACTTACAGCCTACAAACTAGGCTACTACGATATTCCCAGAAAAATAACTTCAGAAGAACTCGCTAAGAAACTTAACCTTGTGGATTCAACGGTCGTGGAGCATTTAAGAAAAGCAGAACAACGCCTAATTAGGCATTTAATAGAACAATAAACATCGTTTGTCTCATGCTTGAACCGAGGTGCTCCCAGGATTCTTTGACTGCAAGAGCGCTTGCAAGGTTTTATGGCATTTGCTGCATTCGAACATTGAGTTCCCACATGAAGGACAAAACAACTCCTGCTTAAGCATGCGCTCCAAAAGCCCCAGCAATTCCGCTTTATTCTGCAAGTCCCGAGGGCTCTCTTGCTTTAGAACTGGTTGCCCAGCAACTTCTTTTTTCATTTGTGCGTTTCCGCTTGATGCGATTCCTTGGTAAACTTTGGATATGCTTGCTTTTCCTTCGCGTAGCTTTTGCTTGTCATCTTCACTTGCTTTTTCCAGTATTTTTTTTCCTCTTTCAAAGGTTCGAGTTGAAACGCCCGCTTTCTTGGCTACTAATTCAGTTGCTTTAGCTTTAAACTCGGGCTCAGCGTCATCTGGCGCTAACCCTAACTGCTGGTTTCGCCCGTTTTTACCGCCCTTTGCCTGCCGTTTCTTTGCAAGTGCTTTCTCAATCTCAAGCAGCGGCACGGCTAACTCTACAAGCTGAAAATTGTTCAGGTGACGACGCCTAAGGTTTACTTCGATTACGAATTTTTTTTCAAGCAGTTTATCTTCAAACTTGCGCACTTCAAAATCTGGTTCAATCCCCAGTTCGGTGCATGCGCGGTACCTGTGGTGTCCATCTAAAACTTCTAAGTCCTCGTTTACTATTATCGGGTAATGTTGCCCTTCTTCTTGTATGGATGTTTTGAGCTCAGAGAATTCTTCGTCTGACATTTTTGGAAGCAATTTTTCGTATTCAGGGTTTAATCGTAAGCTCATGTGCATCGACCTTGTCTTGGCTTACCTTTT
>Ga0182027_10005875_pt1 | contig 18534 bp, 14 predicted proteins | sample 712E1DmetaG_FD_121300 | JGI IMG/M metagenome (GOLD analysis project Ga0182027, IMG submission 121300) | Permafrost microbial communities from Stordalen Mire, Sweden - 712E1D metaG (Illumina Assembly) | ecosystem: Environmental > Terrestrial > Soil > Wetlands > Permafrost | place: Sweden... | reverse complement strand
TTTGGCAAAAGGATTATGCGGTTCCGTTTGATACCAAAATGCAACGGAAGAGATGCCATCCTGCAAAGGTAAGTATCTTCCTCCGCTCATCCATCCCAAAGCTTGAATTGTAACCTTAAGATCTTTTTCAAACCTAACCGGATCAACAATATGCCAGCGATATAATCCGAATCTTTGCTGAGAATTATATAGACCATCGGGAATAATTACCTGCGGCAATCCGGAATATGGAGTGGAGAATTCTTGATACTTGTTTTTATAATCAAAATTATATGAACCGCAAAAATAATCTTCTGTTCCGGTTCCGCATATAGTTGGAAATTTCGTATCTCCGTCTAAGTAAAATTTTACTTCACCTTCTCCCCACCAACCTTTACTATTTGATTTCCAGGTCAAATATGTTCCCACATATTGTCCTTTTCCTTTAACATTATCAACTATTGTATAAACTTCCTTAAACGGTAACGGATTTACAAGTTTGAATTGCGCATGAAAATAACCCGCACTTTCAGGAATATCGGTTAGTGTATAATCAATTTGATAATACAAGTTCATTGACTCAGTATCTATATTTGTCATTGTAATTTTACATTTTTTTCTGAATGGCATTTTCCAATAGCAATTAAAAGCGCTTCCCGGATTTACACAGATAGCGAGTGAATTAATTTGCGAGTATTGCCCCAACCCGCAAGCAAAAAAATCACCTACAGGAGTTTCAACCGATGGTTCTTTTTCATCATCCCAATAAATTCTTAAAATAGAAAATCTCCAGTTACCAGTTGGAGTCATCCAGATGTGTTGAACAGCGCCCGGACCTTCAATATTGGCTAAAACAAATGTTGAATCCGGCTGTATTTTGACATATGGATTAATTTTCCATCCCTGTCCTAAATCACGTGCTGCTTTTGAAGCAACACCTTCGGCAGCCATCCCTCCTTTTCCTTTTTCGCCTGTTAAATTTTCAGGACTTATTGAACGTGTCTTCGCATTTGAAAGCAGATATAAATTACTTAGATTAACATCTAATCCATTATAATTAGATTGGCCGTATATAGTCACAGCAAATCCAATCAGACTTAATAAAAAGAATATTTTTTTCATATTATTTCCTTTTCTTCGATCTATTTTAACGAACTTCTTCTTCTCTTGAAGCGTAGCCAAAAGCAATCCGGTAATTCTATCCGAGCTAAATAACCGCAATTCCATGGTTTGATAAAAACCGCCTTCGGCGGTTTAGTCAGGAATTGTGACAACAAAATATTTAGAATTCTCTTTCATCAATAAGTTTAATTCCGGCAGGACTGCAGGTAATAAAAACGAATCACCTTTTCCGAATGTTGCATAATTTTTTTCTTCTCCGGATATCCATTCTGCCTGCATCATACCATTTTCAATTAAAACCACAATTGGTTTATCGTGAGATTCAACTTTATGATATAAACCGGCATTTTTATTATAACTGCTGACTTCAAATTCTGCCGCTGTAGTTTTAAAAACAACTTCATCAAGTTTTTGTTTTTTATTGATTATCTCAATTTCTCCAAAAGAGTAATCCATAATTTGGAGTAATGTGTCGACATCTTTGAATTTACTTGTAAGTCCCGCACGAACAACATTATCGGAGTTTGCCATACACTCAATAATATTTCCTTTAATATATGCGTGAGGAACGCCGGCATCGGTAAAAAATGCCTGTCCCGTTTTAAGTTCAATAATGTTGAAAAAGAAGAAGGATAATAGTCCGACATCACAGCCATAGAGTTTTTCTTGAATTAAAAATTGATCTTCTTCATCTGTTCTGTTGTTCTTATTTGAATATTTTTCAACCAATTTATTAATTACATTATTCAAATTTTCCTTGTCATCCGCGTTTTTCATTATAGCCTTATAAACTTCTTCAATACTTTCTATCAATTCATTCTCGTCGGAAGCTTCAATCAGCATTTCATATTTATTTCCGCCGATATAGTCTTTTAGTTCTGGACAATTAATTAATATTTCTTTTATCTGCATTGCGGGACGAAATCCGGCAATCGCAGTCAACGAATCCAGAGCTATGGCAATTTCCGGTTTATGGTTATCGTCAGGATAATTTTTCGGATCTTTTGCGTGAAGAACTTCGGCTTGTCTTTTATTCGGGTGCAGTTGAATCGATAATGCACGAGAAGCCGAAAGAACTTTCAAAAGAAAAGGAAGTTTGCAGTTATATTTTTTTGAAATATGATTTCCTAAAACTTCAACGGGGAAATTATCAATAATTGAATTAAGGGGATACTTTGTGCCTTCAATTTCAATTTCGGATGGTGCTTTCGGGTGTGCTCCAATCCACAATTCGCCGTAAGCCAAATCTTTTACAGGTTCAATACCTAGGAATTTTGGAATGAATGCATCTTCATTCTTTGTGCCCCAATCATAATTCTGTATTTTATTAAAAAGTTTGTACGGCTGCGGTTGGATTGTTTTAATTATCATGTTTCAAATTATATTTTTGAATAAAAAGTTTTTTAAGAATCAAAATTAGTTAATAAAGACAAATATATTTGTAAAAAGAATTGGAGTAGTTCCGGTGGTTGCTTTGTTTGCCTCGGTCGTTTCGATACGTTCCTCACTTTGTTCGGAACACTCAACGACCGGTTTGTTTATTCCTGTTGCTGAGTAGCCGCTGAAAGGTGGTGTATCGAAGCTAAGTCGGCCCTATCTGTTTGCTTTTTCAGCTCTTTCTCCATAATAGGAGTCAGGAAGTGTTAAGGAAGGGGTTGGGAAGGCAGCAGATTTGCCTTCCAGATGCTGCGAAATACAATATTCGCAAAATAACAGTTTTTTTTATTGAACGGGATAATGAGAAGTTATAATTTCAGACACTTTATTTTTTTCGCTCAGCAATTGAAATTCGTGATATATATAATAATATATTTTCTTTAAATTTATCTATTACAAAATCAAGAATATATTTACTAAGATTACGATAGTATTTTAAATGGTTTCGGATGGGCTTGATTTTAATCCGCCAAAGGCGGTTTTAAGGTCAATTCCTCGCTGCTTGCGGCGTATAAAATAAAATTGCTCCCGCCTTGCCTTCTCGCCTCGCTAAAGCCGAGAGGCGAAGCGGGGCGGCAACGCGAGGCAGGTTTCATATACCTCGTTGCTCTGCGGCGAGGAGGTTCATTTACCAATAAAGAGTTAAAATGGAAGAATTAATAAGCGTTATAGTACCGGTTTATAATTTTGAGGAAAGTTTACAAAAGTGTTTGGATTCAATTATAATGCAAACATATGCAAAATTTGAATTAATTTTGATTGATGATGGTTCTACCGATAATTCAGGAATAATATGTGATGAGTATGCACTTAAAGATAATAGAATTAAAGTTATTCATCAGAAGAATCAAGGAACCGGCCATTCAAGAAATGTTGGACTCGGTATAGCAAAAGGAATATATATTGCTTTTGTTGATTGCGATGACTGGGTTGAAAACTATATGTTATCTGAAATGTATTTATGGTTAAAAAACAATAATGCAGATATTGTTGTTGCCGGGCATCATAATGTATATTTAGATAATTCAATAAAAACTATCATTACTGTTGATGAACCTATATTTCTTCAACAAATAGAAGCTACCTCTCTTATCCTGGAAGACAAAAAAATATTTAGCTTCCCCTGGGATAAATTATATAAGCGAGTATTATTTGAAGGAATTTCTTATCCGGAAAATTTAGTATTTGAGGATATTTCAACTACATATAAGTTGTTTTATAAGGCAAACAAAGTTATTCTTTTGAATAAGGCGTATTATTATTATTTCCAAAGAGAATCAAGTGAAAGTTTAAAACAGGAATTCTCACATGCTATAAAAAGAAAAATAGATCACTACTATGCATTTTATGAACGATATCAATTTGTTTCATCCCATCCTGAATTTGGCCATATATTTTCTGAATGTCAAAAAAAAGCATTTAAATTTGGTCAGTATTTAATACATTTTATTGTAAAAATGAAGCTGGATAAAAACTCTACCAGATTTTATAAAACATTAAATGAACTATCTTTTATGGATATAAACGACAATCTATTATTAAAGAAAATAGAGAAAGCTGAACATAAAATTATGAGGTTTTCTACCGGTATATATATATTTCTTTTGCACACATATTATTCTTTATATAGAAAATAATCTTTAAAATATGTTGTTACTCTGCACTTATTATAAATGGTAATTGGAAAACATTTAAAATGAAGGAAGGGTCACACTTGTCCGGCTTTTTCTGACGGAGACCCTTCACTACGAAATTCACAATTATATAATATGTATTATTCGCCTGGTTCTTCTTCCGGCATTACACGGGCGATATCGGCAATATCGTCCCCTTCATTAAGACGGATTAATCTTACTCCCTGTGTGTTTCTGCCCATGACACGAAGTTCGGCAACGGATTGACGGATAACCATACCGCCGGTAGTTATAATTACCAATTCATCGTTATTATTAACTTCTTTCATGGCGATTAATTTTCCGTTTCTGTCGGAAGTTTTAACAGTAATTACGCCTTTTCCGCCACGCTTGGTCAGTCGATAATCTTCAATCTCTGAGCGTTTTCCAAATCCTTTTTCTGTAACAACCATTAACGTTGTGGCATTACGAACAACGATCATTCCTATTACAGCGTCATTTTTGCCTAATTTTATTCCACGGACACCGGTTGCGGTTCGACCCATATCACGTACATCTTTTTCTTTGAAGTGAACTGCCATTCCAAATCTTGTGCCGATAATTATATCGTTATTTCCATCGCTAAGTTTTGCTTCAATTAGACGGTCGCCTTCAGCTAACTTAATTGCGGCAATACCTCCGCGACGAATATTTGAATATGCAGAGAGAACGGTTTTCTTAACCGTCCCATGTTCGGTAGCCATAACAATAAATTTATCATCGGTAAATTCTTTTACCGTTACAAAAGCGGTGATATTTTCTTCTTTTTCTTTTTCTACAAGATTTAATATCGACCTGCCTTTTGTAGCTCTTCCGCCTTCAGGTATTTCATGAACTTTCAGCCAGTAACATTTCCCCTGATCGGTGAAAAACATAATATAATGATGGGTTGAGGCAACAAACATATGTTCAATGAAATCCTCTTCACGTGTTCCGGCTCCGGTTACTCCTTTGCCGCCTCTGCCCTGTTTTCTATAGCCGCTGACAGGAAAGCGTTTAATAAATCCTGCATGGGAAATGGTTACAACCACATCTTCTTCGGCAATTATATCCTCGAGCTTAAACTCTTTGAGTTCATGTTCAATTTTTGTTCTGCGTTCGTCCGTGTATTTATCACGAAGAATAAGGAGCTCATCTCTGATAATTTGTTTTCTTAATTTTTCATTAGACAATATTGCTTTCATTTTTTGAATAAACTTTATTGTCTCTTTGTATTCATCTTCAATCTTTTTTCTTTCGAGACCGGTTAACCGCTGCAACCTCATATCAAGAATTGCTTTTGCCTGAATTTCGGAAAGTTTAAACCTCTTCATCAAATTTACTTTAGCGGTTTCCGTATCACGCGATTTTTTAATTGTATCAATCACTGCATCAATATTGTCAAGAGCAATTATGAACCCTTCCAAAATATGCGCGCGTCTTTCTGCAGCATCAAGATCAAACTGGGTACGTTTAATAAGTACATCCATTCTGTGGTCGAGGAAATACTGCATCATTTGCTGAAGTGTTAATACTTTAGGAGCGCCATTTACAAGCGCAAGCATATTAACGCCGAAAGTTACCTGCATTTGCGTATGCTTGAATAACTGATTCAAAGTAACTGCCGGCTGTCCGTCGCGTTTCATTTCTATTACAATACGCATTCCATCGCGGTCGGATTCATCACGGAGATTCGAAATTCCTTCTATCCTTTGCTCGCGCACAAGCTCGGCAATTTTTTCTATTAAAGAAGCTTTATTTACCTGATATGGAATTTCGGTTATAACAATATTTTCTCTGTCGTTTTTAAGCAATTCTATATTTGCTTTAGCGCGGATAATTATTCTTCCGCGTCCGGTAAGGAAAGCTTCTCTAACTCCTTCATAGCCGTAAATAATCCCGCCGGTTGGAAAATCAGGAGCTTTTACATATTTAAGTAAATCTTCGCATGTTGTTTTAGGATTATCTATAATTGCCACTAACCCGTCAACAATTTCACCTAGATTATGCGGCGGGATGTTTGTAGCCATACCGACTGCAATGCCGCTGGCGCCATTTACAAGCAAATTCGGGAGATATGAAGGAAGAACTGCCGGTTCCTGTAATGATTCGTCAAAATTCGGAATAAAACGCACTGTATTCTTATCAAGATCACGCAGCATTTCATCTGCCATTCTTGCAAGCCGGGCTTCCGTATAACGCATTGCTGCCGCTGAGTCTCCATCAACAGAACCGAAATTTCCCTGACCGTCAACTAACGGGTATCGAAGAGAGAATTCCTGCACCATACGTACCATTGAATCATAAATCGCGGTATCTCCGTGAGGGTGATATTTACCAAGCACCTCTCCCACAATACGGGCGGACTTTTTATAAGGTTTATTATGAGGCACTCCAAGTTCATGCATACCGAATAAAATTCGCCTATGTACCGGTTTGAGCCCGTCTCTTACATCAGGTAAAGCACGCGCAACGATTACGCTCATCGAATAATCGATGTAAGACGATTTCATTTCTTCTTCAAGTGATACAGGTACTACTTTTTCAAATATTGTTGTCATAAGTGCTGTGTTTAGTTATTTGACAATGATAATTTTACTGCACTGCAAATTTAAGAAATTCATACCTAGTAATTTTGATTAATTCTTTCATCCTAACAACCCCCTTTTATAAGGTGGAATATTTTCGCGACAGGAAGGATAATGTAAAATAAAAATTATAAATGTCGATTTATAATAGCTTTGACGCTATTCCGAAATAAACGAGTATTGTACAAATATCCGTAATTGCCAGTGCAATCGGTCCGGCGGCTATTTTCGGATCAAGCTTAAATGCATGAAGAGCGGATGGAACGCTTAAACCTAAAATGCATCCGTTAAATTGAATTGCAATTATGCTTGAACCGATTACAACGGCAGAACGTATATCATGTTTTAAAAACAAAACCATTAAGAAAGCAATTATTGAACAACTTAATCCAATCAATAAAGCAGTTTGAATTTCTCGAAAAAGCATTCTTAAATACCATTTTAACGACGGTCGAGCCGAATGCAAAGTTTGTATTGTAACTGTAATTGATTGAATGCTAACGCTTTCTCCCAGTCCAAGCATAAGAGAAAGGAAAAAAGCAATTACAAGACTATGCGCAAGTGTTGCCTGAAAAAATCCGGCAAGTATTGCGCTTATGGTGCCGCTTGTAATTGTCGCTATAAGCCAGGGGAATCTATGCCGCCAGGCTTTTAGAGGCGAAGCGTTTTTTACTTCCGAAAAGGTAAAGCCGATCGACTCAAAAGCGTTATCAATTTCTTCCCTTTCATCCACATCGAGCAATTCATCAGTAAACAAATTTACGTCAACTATTCCGACAATCCTTCTATCGGAATCGATAATCGGAAAGGCTAAAAATTTATAAGTTACAAAAAATTCGCATGCATCATAGACTGTTGCATTGATAGGCAGCGCGGCAACCCGCTTTACCATTAATTCTTCAAGTTTCTGTTCGTTTCTTCCGGTTAATAACCTTCGTGTTGGCAATACACCAACTAGTTTTTCTTCTTCGTCAATAGCATAGAAATAAACTATTCTTTCACCTACTCCAACTTCGCGTATATTTTTTAATGCTTCTTCTACGGTTAAATTTTTATTTAATGTTTTAAAATCTTTCCGCGCAAAATCAATTATCGGCTGGTTCTGAATTTGTCTATTATTCATTTATAAAAGTTCCGATTTCGCTTTTTGAAGCGACCTCGCAAAGCATAATGGAATAAATCGCAGGGGGTTATTCACAGTTGAAGACCGGTTAAATATCAAGATTAGCATATTTAGCATGCTTTTCAATAAATGCACGGCGCGGTTCAACTGCATCTCCCATAAGTGTTTCAAAAATCTTATCCGCCGCCGCAGCGCTTTCCAGGTTAACCTGCAATACGGTTCGGGTTTCCGGATTCATTGTTGTTGACCACAACTGTTCGGGGTTCATTTCACCCAACCCTTTGTACCGGGAAATTAAAACACCTTTTGTTGCCTGAATACCCGTGCCTGCTTCTTCGACCTCTTCGCCTTCAGTTTCAATTACAACCGGTTCAACTTCTTCTTTGCTTTTAATTTCAGCTTTGAATCGTTTTAAAATTTTATCACGTTCTTCATCATCGAAAGCATAAAATTCTTCTTTTCCTTTTTTAAGTTTATAAAGCGGCGGTTGAGCGATATACACTTTTCCATCGGTAATTAATTCTTTCATATGCCGGTATAAAAAAGTAAGCAACAACGTTCGAATATGGCTTCCGTCGACATCCGCATCGGTCATTAAAATTAATTTCCCATATCTCGCTTTTTCTGAATTGAATTCTTCGCCAAAACCAGCGCCAATTGCAGAGATCATTGCCTGAATTTCAGTATTCTCAAGAATTTTATTTATCTTGGCTTTTTCAACATTCAATATTTTGCCTTTAATAGGCAGAATTGCCTGAAATCTTCTATCGCGTCCCATCTTAGCCGAACCGCCTGCGGAATCACCTTCAACAATATAAATTTCACAATGCTCCGGGTCGTTAATTGAACAATCAGCAAGTTTCCCCGGCAGATGCATTGAATCCAACGCGTTTTTCCTTCTAACCAATTCTCTTGCTTTTCGCGCAGCTTCACGCGCTTCAGCCGCACGCATACATTTATCAATAATTTTTTTCGCGATCGATGGATTCTCTTCCAGATATTCGGAAAGTTTTTCACCAACCAGCATTTCAACGGCGGATTTAACTTCCCCATTTCCAAGTTTTGTTTTTGTCTGACCTTCGAATTGAGGTTCCATTACTTTGACGGATATTACGGCAGTCAGGCCTTCTTTAAAATCATCTCCGGTCAGGGAAATTTTATTGCTTTCTTTAATGATTCCGTTTTTATACGCATAATTATTAAACGTTCTTGTCAGGGCTGTTCTAAAACCAACAAGATGAGTACCGCCTTCAATTGTATTTATATTATTTACATAGGAATGGACATTTTCGGAATATGAATCGCTGTATTCAAAAGCAATTTCAACGGGAACGGAATCTTTTTCTCCCTCAATATAAACCGGTTTATGAATCGGTCCTCTTTGCTCATCCAGATACTTAACAAAATCAATCAATCCGCCCTTAAATTTATAGGTTTCTTCCTGATCCTCGGCTTCATCTTTCAAAACCATTGTAACTTCTTTATTGAGATAAGCAAGTTCACGCAGGCGTTCTGCAACAGTGTCAAATTGAAATTTGGTCACTTTGAAAATTTCATGATCTGGTTTAAATGTTATTTTTGTTCCGGTTGCATCGCCTTTGTAAGTTCCTATCTGCTTTACCGGAGCTTTGGCATCTCCCTGATGATATTCCTGAAAATAAATTTTACCGTCACGTCTTACCTCAACTTTTAACATTTCTGAGAGAGCGTTTACAACAGAAACGCCGACTCCGTGAAGTCCGCCGGAAACTTTATATGAATTTTTATCAAACTTTCCGCCGGCATGCAGAACGGTCATCACAACTTCAAGAGCAGATTTTTTTTCTTCCGCATGGAAATCTACGGGTATGCCTCTTCCGCGGTCTTCTACAGTGACGCTTTGGTCTTTGTGGATGGTTACCAGCACCCGGTCGTTAAAACCCGCCAGAGCCTCGTCTATGGAATTGTCAACCACCTCGTTAATAAGGTGATGAAGCCCGCGCGAGCCTATATCGCCAATATACATTGCCGGGCGTTTCCGGACTGCTTCAAGTCCCTTTAATACGTTTATACTCTTCGCAGTATATTCCGATGTTGAATTTACGCTAGTGCTTGTTTTTTCGTTTGCCATTTTTCCCGGGTTATTTCCTATATAAATTTTATTGTTTTAATAACTTGTTCGTTAAAGTATTTATTGATTTTATCAACTACCAGATTTTTTCTAAAATTTAGTTCGCTTTTCCATACGGAGTTCTCGACTTTTAAAAACAATATCTGTTTTTCAATTTTTGCGGCTTTTGCAATCAATTTTAGTTCGGGAAAAATAATTTCAAATTTATCTACAATTTCATAGTTCTTAACTGTTTCGCGTAAATTTGAAAATTCACTTTCCCGGTTAAGAATTTCTTCAATAGTTTTAAAACTAAGAGGCGTATGATACCGTGCCATTATTCACTTTAATTATTTTTTTTTCTTCTTTTATACCAAGAGTTTCCGTTTTAATAAAATCGGTAGCGGTTATAAAAGCTTGTCCGATTTCTGATAAATAACCGCTGATTTGCATTGCGCGGGAAGTATCCAATTCTCCAAAAATATCATCCATCAAAAAAATAGGAGTTCTGCCTATTTTTTCCTTTATAAAAAAGAACTGTCCGAATTTCAGCGCTATTTGAAATGTCTTATGCTGACCCTGAGAACCAAACCTTTTTAATTCAAGATTATTTATAAAGAAAGTGAAATCGTCTCTATGGGGACCGACTAAATTTACTCCGCGTCGTAATTCATCTTCTCTATAGGTATTAAATTCTTTTCTTAAACTTGCCTCTTCGTTATCGTTAATTATTTCTGAATTTGTCTGATAAACAATTAACGGTTCTTCCATGTTTTCAACTATGTGACTGTAAGCTTCTTTCAGAAAAAAATTAAATTCGTTTACAAATTTTATTCTATGCTTTATGATTTCAGCTCCCGTTGTAATAAGAGATTCCGTCCAAAGATCAAGCTGTTGATATAAATTTTGGTTTCTTGTTTCCTTTAATTGTGTTAGTAAAGAAGCCCGTTGTTTTAATTTTCTATTATATTCCAGCAAAAGGCCTAAATAAGTATGACTTGCCATAGATATTGCAGCATCAACAAATCGTCTCCGGTCGGCCGGTGCGCCTTGAGTAATTGCATGATCGTTTTGAATCAATGAGACAACCGGAAATTTTCCAATAATCGACGATGAGTTAACAATTTGCTTATCATCTAAAAAAAAATTCTTTTTGTTCTTTTCCGTTTCATAAAAAAAAGTGGTTTTGTGATTTGATAAATCATCAAATTTTCCGCTTATCTGAAACTTTGTTTCGCCGAAGGAAACAACTTCACTTTCCGATGAAGAGTTTAGATTTTTTGTAGTACACAAATAATAAATAGCTTCCAATATTGAAGTTTTCCCCTGTCCGTTTCCTCCAACAATTAGATTTAAGTTATCGGAAAATTTTAATGATGTGTTTTTATGCAATCTGAAGTTTAGTAAATCGATTTGTTTCAGAATCATTTTAAGAGTTTAATCGAACAGGCATAAGCAACATCATTAAATCCTGATTTTCTTTTTTCTGTACCGGTTCGATAATTACCGCTTTTGTTGACGAATGCAGCTTAAAAATAATTTCTTCTTCACTACCTAAATGACTTAAAATATCGTTTACATATGTTGAATTAAACCCTATTTCAAAATCTTCGCCATTATAGTCACATGCAACTTTTTCTTCACCCGAGGCTCCGATATCTAAATCTTCAGCCGATATTTCGAGAGACTCTTTTGAAATAGAAAATTTAACACGGCGTGTGCTTGATGTGGAAAACAACATCATTCGTTTAACAGAATCATGAAGTTCCTTGGTATTTAGTTTAAGCAAAAACTCGTTTTCCAATGGAATAACACTTGAGAAATCGGGATATTTTTGGGCTATTAATCGGGTAATTAATTCGATATCGCTAAGCTTAAATGAAATGAATGATTTTGTGAGATGAATATTTACTTCTTTTTCATCAAGCACTTTCAATAAAACCGAAACTGCTCTCTCGGGGATTACGTATTGTTGATTAAAAACTGCTTTTATATTTTTATTCAAGAGATTAACGAGTCTATGTCCATCTGTTGCTACCAACCGTAGCCCCTCGTCGCTAAAATCAAAAAGAGTTCCCATCATAGCGGGACGCATTTCTTCTTTGCTCATTGCAAATGCGCTTCTTTCAAATAATTGGCGTAATTCCAATCCGTTGATAAATACTTCATTAATTTCTTTTGAATTTTTATCAGAGTCTACAGATGGTATTTCTGGAAATTCATCGGCATCCAAATAACTAATGGTATATTTTCCAGTATCGGTAATCAGGTTGATTTTTTTATTTGCAATTATTTTGAAATGGATTGTAGTTTCTTTCAGATTACGAACAATGTCATTAAGCAATCTGGCGGGTATAATTATTTTTATATTTTCATCTGAAACAATATTTAACGACGACTTCAGAGAAATTTCCAAATCGGTTGCATAGATAGTCAATTGGCCGTCTTTAACTTCAAACAAAAAATTCTCAAGTATGGGCATTGGTGTGCGTGCAGGTACAGCTGGAATTATTTTCCCAAGTAATTTTTCAAGTTCTTTGCTGTTTACTTTGAATTCCATAATACTTCTCCCTGTTAGGACAAAAATATCAAAATTGTAAGCAATTTACAATTCAACTGTAGCTTAAAGATATCAACACCCTTATTATAATTATATTATAATATTATAAAAAGTAATAATAATAAGATAACTGTTTATATGTTGATAACTCTCTTTTATATAAAAAAACATATTTAATAAAGATTTATTCAAAATGTAATTGTGGATAAGAAGTTCAAAAAAACATGATATCATCATGAGTGTTTGTTAATTTATTATACCAACAAGTTTGTAACTAATTAAACACAGGTTATTAACATAGAATTAAGAGTACGAGCATGATTACGATTATGATTAAAATCAAGAAGCACTCATTTCAATTTTATTTTTAATAGAATTTATTGTTTCTTTTATTTTATGGTCAGAGCTTATAAGATCTTCAATAATAGTATGTGAATGAATTACAGTAGAATGGTCTCTTCCTCCAAAATGTAATCCTATCGTTTTTAAAGAAGATTTTGTTAATACTTTAGACAGATACATTGCAACCTGTCTTGCAAAAACAATTTCTTTGCGTCTATTTTTTTCTCTAAGCTTATTTTCTTCAATTGAAAAATGTTCGCATACAGCCTTTGTAATCAATTCAATAGAGACATTAACCTGTTTATTGGTAGAAACCTCGCGTACGGTTTTTTTCACCAACTCGAAGTTTATTTCTTTAGAATTAAGAGAAGAGTTTGCTAACAGTTTAATCAAGCATCCTTCGAGCTCTCTGATATTTGAAGTAATGTTTTGAGCAATATATTCCAATATCTCACGGGACAAATTAATTCCATAAACCTCGCTTTTGTTTTTAAGAATAGCTACTCTAGTTTCAAAATCAGGCGGTTGAATATCGGCAGATAAGCCCCAGGAGAATCGGGAGATTAATCTTTCGTTTAGTCCTTTAAGATCTTTTGGTGCTTTATCACTTGAAAGAACAATTTGTTTTCCCGATTGATGAAGAGTATTAAATATTTGAAAAAATAGATCTTGTGTTTTTTCTTTGCCGATCAAAAATTGTATATCGTCAATAATAAGTGCATCCATGCTTTTATAAAAGCTTGAAAACTCATTAGCTGAATCGTTTTGAATTGACTCAACAAATTCTACAGTAAAAGCATCCGCAGAAATATAGATTACACGTTTTTGAGGATAGCGCTCAATGATTTTATTACCGATTGAATGAATGAGATGTGTTTTTCCAAGACCAACGCCCCCATAAATAAATAAAGGATTAAAAGAAGTTTGACCTGAATTTTCAGCTACAGCATATGATGCAGCACGGGCTAGTTGGTTTCCCTCTCCTTTTATAAAATTTTCAAAAACGTATCTTGGATTTAAGTATGTTTCAAAATCAAGCGGACTTGCGGGAGCCGTTGTCGGGATGGTTTGATTTTTTTTGAATGCCGGCTCAAGCTCTTCTTGTGTATCTTTTTCATCAAGAATTACATAAATAAGCTTTCCTTCAGTTCCAAGAATTTGCAAGACAGTTCTGTTAATCAGAGTATTATAATGTTCTTCAATCCATTCAATGAAAAAGTTGTTTGGTACTTGAATTTTAAGAACGCAGTTTTCCAGTTCAAATGGTTTAATTGGTAAAAACCAAGTGTTATATGTAATAAACGGGACATTATCTTTAATAATACTTAAGCACTCTTTCCAAGCATCTTTAGCGTTTTTTTCAACTATAAGTTTTTCGGCTGAATTTTGCATATTATCCACAAATAAATGATTTAGGAAAAAAAGAGAACAAGCTTTTTATAATTCAATAATAAATTTATTAAAAACGTTATCAACATAATGTTAACATTAAACAATCCACGTAATTTGTTGTAATGTAAGGGGTTTGAAAGGCAAAACACTCAAAGGTAACAATATGGTTGGCGTTTAATATAAAACCCCAAGACCGTTTATGGTTGTGAAACGTTTCACGAAAATTACTTATCCACATCTTATACACATCTTAATTTTATTAATTTGCGGGGGTTGAAAATAGAATTTAGAGGACTACCGTGCAAATTAATTCTTTAAAGAGTTGAATTATTTTTTCAAAGGATGCTTTTTTTTATTAAAATAAACATAGCTAATTTAGTGCCGGGAGTGTTTTAATCCGCCGGAGGCGGTTTTAAATTAGGTTCTAGCGCTCGCTTCGAATTGGTTCATTATAATTAGAAAGAGAAATTAATATGAAAAATATTTTGATTGTTTTTGTGGGGGGTACGTTTTCAATGAAAATAGAGGAAACAACAAAAACGGCGATACCTTATTTTCATGCAGGAGAAATTCTAAAAAAAATTCCCGAAGTCGGAACATTAGCAAATCTTACTCATTATGAATTTGGTAATTTTCCAGGACCACATATTACACCTGAATTAATGTTAAAGCTTTCGGAAAAAGTGAAAGAGTTTGTGGACGATACTTCTGTAGACGGAATAATTATTACTCATGGTACAGATACTCTCGAGGAAACCGCATATTTTTTAGATTTAACAATAAGTACAAGAAAACCAATTGTTGTAATTGGTTCGATGAAAACAAGTTCTGAGCCCGACTGGGATGGACCAAAAAATCTTATTGATGCAATTCATATTTGCAATAATTCAAATAGTGAAGGTTTGGGAGTTTTAGTATGCTTGAATGGCGAAATTAATGCCGCCAGTGAAGTAACAAAAACACATACCGAGGATATTGAAACATTTCACAGTTTAGATTTTGGAGCGCTGGGATTTATAGACCGGGGTAAAGTTTTTTATAATAGAATGCCGCGAAAGTTAGAAACAATAGAAACAAAAAAAATTGTTACTAATGTTGATTTAATAAAGGTTTATGCCGGAATGAACGAAAAATATTTCAAATTATCTGCAGATAGCGGTTCGGAAGGATTGGTTATCGAAGCAATGGGAGTTGGCAATGTGCCCCCAAGTGCATTTGAAGGAATAAAATATGTCATTGGGAAAAATATACCGGTAGTTCTTGTATCCCGGTGTCCTGCCGGAGAAACTCTTGATAGTTACGGTTATCCGGGTGCCGGGAAATGGCTGAAAAAAATGGGTGTTATCTTTACTGATTATCTAAATGGGCAAAAGGCCAGAATTAAATTAATTTTAGCTCTCGGATTGACAAAAGATCCGGAAGAACTTCATAAAATTTTTAAGAGATAATCTATCCGCCAAAAGGGGATTTAAGAATATATCCCGAATTGAGCGGGACCAATTTTTAGCTGATCCGCTTAAGAGAAATTCATAAACTAAAATTCTCTTTGGGAATTCCGAATGGTAGTTAATTAAATTTTTATAGATATTATATTGCTTTTAATAATGCTATCTATTACAAGGAAGGTTTATTCTGGAAAGTTATCAACCACAAAAGAAAAGTATTTTTGAAGAGTATATTAAGCCCTGGATTGGGTCTTTGATATTATTGCCTATAATGCTCTACTATACAATTAATGCAGGAAAATTTACTTTTATTGATTATATAAATTTATTGATTCATGAAGGAGGGCACGGGATATTTAGAATTTTTGGAAAGTATATTTATACGCTTGGCGGTTCATTAATGCAAATTATTATACCGGGTATGTTTATTGTTTTTTATGTAATAAAACAAAAAAGATTTAGTACGCAGTTATCTATGATATGGCTTGGGGAGAATTTAATGAATATCAGTGTATATGCTGCTGATGCAAGTGCAAAAGCACTTCCGTTATTAGGAGGACACAAAGTATACCATGACTGGAATTATCTATTATCTGAAATAAATATGCTTGAATACGATCAAACCTTCGGCGCTCTATTTTTTGGTGCTGGAGTTATATTTTTCTTTATATCCTTCAGTATGCCGCTATTTATTAAAAATAATACTACTAATCATTATTTGCACGATGATTGATTGACTTTCTGAAAAAGATTTATCAGGGCTTTAAGAAAAGCTCCGTTAAGAATTTATTTTTTTAGTAAATCCCGGATTTGTGTTAATAAAATAACTTCTTCACTTGGGGATGCCGGAACGGAAGGCATTTCTTTTTCATATTTCCTTATACGATTAATAGTTTTTATCAATAAAAATATTACGAAGGCTACAATTAAAAAATCAATAACTGTATTGATAAAAAGTCCGTATTTGATTACAACGCCGGATTTTAATGCTATGGATAATCCGCTAAAGTCAATCCCGCCAATAAGCAACCCGATTGGTGGTAGAATTATATCGGTTACAAGAGATGTAACTATTTTGCCAAACGCGGTGCCTATAATAATACCAATTGCCATATCCAAAACATTGCCCTTCATTGCGAAGGTTTTAAATTCCTGGATAAGATTCATTTACATCTCCTTTTTTATCCGCCGGTGGGGGCGGGTTTAAGTTATCGACTTATCGGCCGGCATATCCGCTTGGTCGTCATCAGTAGTTAAAATGATATTGATTCAAAGTTTCCTCGCTGTTCGCGTCTGTAGCCATACCGCTTGCGGAGAGGAGATTCATTTTATTGAAAAAACTATTGTTCTTAATGCAGAAGGTCTTCATCTCTAAAAAGAAGAAGAATTGCCGATTGTGACACGATTACGAATTTTTCATTTTCAAATTCAACATCAATCGCGTCCTTGCGGAGGAATAATGCAAAATCTCCTTCATGAGCTTGAAGCGGAATGTACTTAGTTGATTTCTTGTCCCGCCATGGCTCGTCATCATCGATAGGCATACCTATCGGATATCCGGGTCCGGCTTTAATAACATAACCACCCTGCACTTTTTCTTTTTCCTGAATGCCCGGAGGAAGATATAGACCGCTGTTTGTTTTGCCAAGATTTTCTTCCGGTCTGACAAGGACCCTATCGCCGACGATTATTATTTTTTCAGTATTGATCAAAACATATTACTCAAATTAATTATTTTAAAAATAGTAAATGACAAAGAGAGCATCAAATACTTATCTTTAATTTTAAAATCTCCGGTGATAATGAAAAGTATCTGGAATCAAAGGTTTTCAGAAAGCGACTATGCATATGGACGCGAGCCCAACCAATTTTTAAAGGAGGTATTACAAAACATAAACTCCGGAAAAATTCTTTTCCCCGCCGAAGGAGAAGGCAGAAATGCCGTTTTTGCGGCGTCTTTAGGATGGGAAGTTGATGCTTTGGATTTTTGTGAAGCGGGGAAAGTTAAAGCAGAAAAACTTGCCGGTGAACAAAATGTGAAAGTTAACTATTGGCTTGAGGATCTTTTTGATTATATACCTAAACCAAATTATTATGATGTAATAGCATTAATTTATATGCATCTTGATGATAAGGATTTGCAGAGCAACATGCACAAAAAAGCGATCAAAGCACTTAAACCGGGAGGTAAAATAATAATAGAGGCCTTTGAAAAGGAACAAATTAAATATAATTCAGGTGGACCGAAGAATGAAGAATTGCTTTTTTCACTCGAAGATATTGTTGATGATTTTATTGACATAGATTTTGAATTTCTTTCTAAGGAGACTATAATTCTTAACGAAGGGAAATACCATCGGGGAATTGCTTCGGTTGTAAGATTTATTGGTTTAAAAATTTAATATAATAATTATTTCAATAAGAATATTATATATAAAACGAGATAAAATATGAATCCGTTAAAACAATTATTGTTCATTTCTTTTCTGGCTTTAGTTTTTTCTTGCAGCGATAAAAACAACAAAGAGATAATTGAAGAATCCGGGACAATCGAAGCAACAGAATCTGTAATAAGTTCACAGGTTTCCGGCAAAGTATTGCAATTACTGATGGATGAAGGATCTCAGGTAAAATCCGGCGATACTCTTGTGATAATTGATCATGAAACTCTTGATTTACAACTCAAGGAAAATGAAGCATCAAGAGTTATAGCTAAATCGCAGCTTGATTTGCTTGTTAAAGGTTCACGGAAAGAAGATATAATTCAAGCAGAAGAAGTATTCAACCAGGCAACGGCAAATTTTA
>Ga0182027_10005874_pt1 | contig 18536 bp, 13 predicted proteins | sample 712E1DmetaG_FD_121300 | JGI IMG/M metagenome (GOLD analysis project Ga0182027, IMG submission 121300) | Permafrost microbial communities from Stordalen Mire, Sweden - 712E1D metaG (Illumina Assembly) | ecosystem: Environmental > Terrestrial > Soil > Wetlands > Permafrost | place: Sweden... | reverse complement strand
TGCTCTCGAGGACCAGCTGAGCGATGCCCTGCACGACAAGCTCGTGCGGCGCTTTGTCGATGCCGGCGGACGGGCAGGCCGCAAGCGAGCTCGCCCGACCGGTGCTTTCGCCGAACAATTGCGGCTGGCGGTGGCCGACTTGCCCGACGCCGGCGCCTCTGCAGGTCTGACCGTCGACGACTGGGTCGAAGAGCTGGTGGATGCCCCTCACGATCGCTTCAGCTTCGAGGACGACGGACGCATCGTGAGCGGCGCACGCGTGCTGGGGCGCATGACCCCGGGCGCGGATCTGCTGCGGCCTGAGGTCGCCGTGACCGTTGCTGACCTGGGGCCGGCGGCGCGCATGCGCCTGCAGCGTCGCCTGGTCGCCTGGGCGCGCGATGTGGCTGAGAGCCTCTTGGCACCTTTGCGAGATGCACGCCTCGACGGTCTCGGCCCGAGCGCGCGCGGAATCTTGTACCAGATCGAACAGGGTCTCGGCACCGCCCTGGCGAGCCGGGCCCAGCCGCAGCTGCGACAGCTCGACGGCGCGGATCGCAGCCGCCTCGGCCGGGCTGGAATCAAGATGGGTCGGTACGTGTTTTACGTTGGCTCGCTGCTGCGGCCCGAAGCGGTGGTCGTGCGCGCGGCGCTATGCCGAGCGCAGCTTGGGCCGGGCGTGCGGCTGGCGCTGCCTCCAGCGCATGCGCGGTCTTTCCAGCCATCCTCGACGATCGGCGACGACACCTATCTGGCGATGGGCTTTCCCGTCTTCGGTCGTCTCGCGATTCGCGCCGACGAGGTCCACGACGTCGCAGCCAAAATCTCTGCCGGCGCACGCGAGCCGGTCATCGCGCGGCGTCTTGGCTGCAGCGAGAACCAAGCAGTGTCGGTGATGCAGGCCCTGTCGTTTCCTCGGCACCGGCGCTAGCGCTCACCGTGTACACTGCGCCGATGCAGGTCGATTCATACGACGTCATCATCGTCGGCGCGGGCCCGGGCGGGCTTTCGTGCGCGCGCACGCTGGCCGGATCGGGACAGCGTGTGCTGGTGCTGGAGAAGAGCGAAGGCCTGGGCAAGAAGATCTGCGCCGGCGAGCTGACCGCCAAGGTACTTCCCGGCGAGACCTTCGACCGCGGTCGGCCGTGGACCGAGATCCACGTGGGCAACGATCGCCAAAGCCACGCGCTCAAGTTGCCACGACCGTTCGCCTGGACCGCCGGCCGCTACGCCATCGAGAGCCATTTGATGAAGGGCTGCGACGCCGAGATCCGTTTCAATGAACCCGTCCAACGAATCACGCCAGACTTCGTGGAAACGCGCACCGGAAAGTTTCGCTATAAAAACTTGGTAGGTGCCGACGGCGCCGGTTCGATCGTGCGTCGGTATCTCGGGCTGCCGCGCGAGAGCATCGTGGGATGGGCCTACCACTTCGTCGTCGACCGCCCGGCCGACAAGTTCCACATCTATTGGTTGCCGCGCACCTTTCCCGCCGGCTACGGCTACATGATGTCGCGCAGCCGCGGCCAGACTATGGTGGGCATCGCCTTCGAGGGCGACCGCTTCGATCGCGACGTGGCGAAGCGCGCCGGGGAATGGGTGGGGCGGACGTTTGGTCTCGACGTATCGACGTTGCGCCACGAAGCCGCCAAGGGCAACGCCGACTTCAGGGGCTGGCGCTTCGGCAATGTTTTCCTGGTCGGCGAGGCGGCCGGGTTCCTGAATCCGCTCTCGACCGAAGGGATCTACTACGCCATCCGCAGCGGCGAAGGCGCGGGACAGGTTTTGCGCGGCAACGCCGAAGGCGAGAGGCTGCTTCACCATCTTGAGCGGGTGCACAAGAGACAGGTGCGCATCTTCAAGCTGGTCACGAACAGGAAGCTGCCATTCTGTTGGGTGGTAGACTGGGTCATGGGCGATCCGAGAAAAGGACTGCGCCGATGGCTTCTGCAGTGGGTCCTTTACTGGCTGATGGATCGCTCGGGTTAGGACCGCCAGCTTCAAGTCCAGTAGCTCGCTCGGATTTCCGCGGCGACCGGCCGCTCAAGTCCACGGAAAAAACAGACGAAATTGGGCATGGCATAGCGGCCACGCTATCCATCATGCTGATATTCCTTTCGCAAATCGGTGGCGCCCTGCGCACAGGGGTTCCCCTTCAAGGGAGGCTGCGGTGAATGTTGTTAAGACTCGAAAGGTGCTGGTCGTCGAAGACTCGCGCCTGATTCACAAAATGTACGAGGTCATGCTTCGGCCGTGCCTGCTCATTGCAGCGCACGATGGGCGCGAAGGTTTGGCGCGGCTGGCGGAGAATCCGGACGTCGACGTCATCATCCTGGACATCAACATGCCCCACATGACGGGGTTGGAGTTTCTTGGTCAGGTGAAGACCAATGCGGCGCTCGCGTCGATTCCGGTCATCATCGTTTCGACCGAGGGCAAGGAAGAGGACGTCGCGCGCGGATTGCAGGCGGGCGCGGTCGCCTATCTCAAGAAACCGTTCCAGCGCGAAGACCTGCTCAAGATCATTGGTCGTCTCGAAGGCAAGCAGGTTTCGCCATGACGGTCGACGAGTCGGTGCGAGCTCCGGCGAATGAGCCGACGGTGGCCGGCTCACACAAGCCGACCTACGCGGTGGAAAACAGCGGCGATCCCCTTGCCACTCTCATGCGCGCGCGCCAGCTCATCCACGACGCCCAGGCGGCCATCGAGGAAGCCAGCAAGTCGGTCGTGCAGCAGCGCGCGGCCTCGGCGGAGATTCCGGAGCGCGAGCTGCGCCTGGCGAAGGCCGAGAACGAGCGCGAGGAGCTGTCCACCCGCCTGGCCGAGGTCGAGCACCAGGTCGGTCGTCTCATGACCCTGTACGTGGCGACCTATCAACTGCATGCCACGCTCGATCCCGCGGATGTGCTGTCGACCATCGCCGAGATCGTGGTCAACCTCCTAGGTGCAGAACAGTTTGCCCTGCTCCTTCGCGACGAGGATGAAAAGGCTCTCGAAATTCGCCTGCAAGAGGGCGATATCGACGCGCCCTGGTCGCGCGCCCCGCACTACACCGGCGGCGATCCCCTCATCGACGCGTCCCTTATCGACGGCATGCTGCGCTTCGGACCGTCCGAGAGCTCGCCCGTGCTGGTGACCGTTCCCTTGCGCGTGCAGGACGTGACCGTGGGCGCGCTGGTGATCACCAAGCTGTTCGAGCACAAGGGAAAACTGGACGAGGAGGACCGCGATCTACTCGACTTGCTCGGGGCGCACGCCGCCTCGGCGTTGTTCGCCTCGCGCGTGTACTCGCGTGCCGCGCGCAAGCTGCGCACCCTCGAAGGCCTGATCAAGCTCGTTAGGAAAGGATGATCGACGGGGCCACCGCCGGATCGAGGCTGCCATGAGTTTCAAAGGGATGATCGAGGACGTCGCGGTTGTGGATGTGATGCAGCTCATTCGTCTTGGCGGTCATTCGGGCACGCTGTCGGTCAACAACGGACGCGAAGAAGGTTTCGTCGGTTTCGAACGCGGACGCATCGTCAGCGCGTGGAATCAGCGATCGCGCCGCCTGGGCGAGCTGCTGGTCGCTGCCGGCGCCATCAACGAGGGTGCGCTGGTTTCCGCCCTGGAAACCCAAAACGCCGAGCGGCCCCACCGCAGTATCGGCCAAATCCTCGCGCGCATGGGTGCCACGACGCCGGAAACCATCCGCGATGTCATGGGCCAAGAAATCGAACGCGTCGTGAGCGAAATCCTGGCGTGGAAAACCGGATCGTTTGACTTTGCCATCGACGATCTCACGCCGCTCGTCGAGGTCACGCGCTTCACCGGCGCGCCCAAGGTCGACCTCGACACGCAGTCCGTCCTCATGGATGTCCTGCGCCGGATGGACGAGCGCGCGGAGCTGTCCGCCAACCAGGCAGCAGCCTCCGCCTCGGGTGCCTCCGCACGAGGAGGAAGTGAAGATCTCAACCGCGAAGTGGATGGCAGTGAATTCGATGGGCTTCGTTTTGGCGAGAATGAGAAAGACGAGAAGAATGAGAAGGCGGCGGGACAGTCTCCCGAGGCAAGCGCTGGGCGCGCGGTAGCGGTCACCGCGGAACACGCACCCATTGAACAGCTGCCCGTGTCCGACCGACCGCGCTTTCAGATTGTGTCGCCCGATACCGAGCTGGTGGCGCGCCTCAACGACTTGCTCGAACCATCCGGTGATCGTGTGTCAACGGTGGTCTTGCGCGACGCCGGGGCCTCTTTACTCGGCGAATCGCCGCCCATTGTGGTCATCGATCTGCGCTATCAGGTTCATGCCCTGACGACGCTGTCGGCGCTGTGCCGCTCCCGACCGCGCGCCTCGGTCATCGCGCTCTTCGAGGGTCGCGCGCCCCTGCGCGAGATGTACCAGTCGGGCGTTCTGTCGGTAACATCGTCCGTTCCCGCGACCGTCGTTGCCTGCATGCGATCCGCCGCACGCCAGCGCAAATACATGGCCAACGAGCACGCCATCACGGAGGGAATCCGCGTCAGCTTCGCGCGCTTGCGCCGAATCATCGTGGATCTGCGCTCGGGCCTGCTCAACACCTCGGTGTCGTCGAATTTGATGTCGGCAGTCGCCGAGTCCCTCGACCGTGGTGTCTTGTTCGTGCCGCATCTCGATCGCCTGGTTGCGCTCGGTGCCTTCGGCAACACCGCGTGGGGTGCGCCCCTGGCCAAGAAAACGCAAGGCCTCATCATGCCAGTCGGCGCCGCCGGCGTATTCAAGGACTGCGTGACTGACAGTCGGCCGCGCCGCCTGTGCTACGACGACGCCGGGTTGCCCCAGGCATTCCTCGAATCCGTGGATCGTCCGCGTACCGGCGAAATCGCGGTGTTGCCCGTTCCAGGCAGCGAGCGCGTTATCGCGACCATCTATTTGGACAACGGCACGCGGGACCGCGCCATCGGCGACATCGAAGTCTTCGAGCTGGCCGCCTTCCAACTTGGCCTGGCCTTGGAAAACGAATTCTTGCGTCGTGCAAACCCCAAGCAAGGTGTACCGTCAGGTATCTTCGAAATGCGCAAGACCGGTTAGCACAGAGGTAAGGCGTGGACGATCTGTTCGCATCCCTCGTGAAGGATTTTGTCGACGAGACCAAGCCGATCGCACACGAAGTCAGCTCGCTGCTGCTCAAGCTGGAGAACGCTTGGACCGTGGGTGGGGACGCGCCGTCCGTGCTGCGCGGGATTCGCAGCGGACTTCACACCATCAAGGGCAACGCGGCCATGATGGGACTTGCGCCGATCGAACAGGTGGCGCATGCCCTCGAAGATTTCTGTGCGCTGTGCGCCGACCGTCCGGCGGCCGAGAATTTGGCCGATGTGCAAGTGTTGCTTGACGGCTGCGACCTGCTCAGCCGCTCGATTGAGTCGGCCCTCGTGGGCGAGGTGGATCGGATCCTGTCGGACGCGTTCGTGCGGCGAGCGAGGGAAGTAGGCGAGGCGTTGCCTGCGTCGAGGACATCGCCGGGCACAGCCCCGGTGCAGGAGCCTCCCGCGGACCGCGATGTGGCGGGGAGTTTTTCGACCGTGGCTGACGGTAGCGAGCGATCGGGAAATGCGCGCATCGCCGATCGGGATGTGGACGAGCTGCTGGAGCTTGCGGGCGAGACCATCGTCGGACAAACAGAATTGCTTCGGTTGCATGGGCGCCTCGCGCGGGGCCAGGTCGAAGCGAGCGATGTGGCGTTGATGGATCGAATTTTGACCGATCTCGGGCGGACCACGCGCCAGATGCGGCATCAGCTACTGCGGGTGCGCCTGGCCCCCATCGCGACGCTTTTTCGCCGTTTCACCCGCTACGTGCGGGATTTGTCGCGGGAGCGCGGGCAACCCATCGAATTGCTCATCGAGGGCGGGGAAACCGCCGTGGACCGCGCCATCATCAGCCGCCTGTTCGAACCCTTGGTGCACGTCGTGCGCAACTCGGTGGCGCACGGGATCGAATCGCCGGCCGAGCGCACGTCCGCCGGCAAGCCGACCCGGGCGCAAATTCTGCTCAGCGCCCGCATGCGCGAAGGGCGCGTGATCGTTTGTATTGCCGACGACGGACGTGGCCTCGACATGGAGGCAATCGCGGCCAAGGCCAAGGGACTCGGGATCGATACCAGCAAGCTCACGCACAAGGATATTCAACGGCTCATTTTCCGGGCGGGGTTCTCGACGGCGAGCGTGGTGACGAATTTAGCCGGCCGGGGCGTCGGTCTGGATGTGGTGGCCAGTGTCGTGCAGGACCTGGGCGGATCCATTGATGTGCGCTCGGCGGCCGGTCGGGGTACGGTCTTCGTCCTCGACCTGCCCGTCACCGTGTCGCTGCAGAAGGCGCTCATCTTTGGCGTCGATAGTGAAACGTTCGCGGCTCCGACGGGGTTCATTTTGGACGCCATCGAGATCCGCGAGCGCGACTTGCAGGCGATAGACCGCGTCCTGCTCGTTTCTTGGCGTGGCGATTTCGTACGGTCGGCGGATGCCGGGCGTCTGCTCGGCTGCCAGGGCCTGGCGCAACCGTGGACAAGGCCCTACGCCGTCGTGCTCCAGGCCGGGAACAAGCGTGGCGTGCTGCTGGTGGATTGGCTTTCTGGCGTGCAGGAAGTCGTGGTCAAGCCACTCGACGAGACGCTGGCGGGCTGCCGCATGGTTGCGGGCGTAACCGTGCTTGGGCAGGGCCGGGTCGTGCCGATCCTCGATTGTGTCCAAGTTGTCCGGCGTATCAGCAGCGCGAGCGCACCCGAGCGTGCAATCAAGGGAAGATTGGAAACCCACTACGATGTCTTCTGATCGCGAACCCACCGACGGAAATACTGGTGGCTTCGCCGTCGAGGAAGGCGAGCCTCTGCTGGCGTTCGCCGACGCTCTACTTTGCGCGGGCCAGGGTGATGTCAGTCCCGCGGCGGTCGAGATCCAGCAGGTCGTGACCTTCTTCCTGCGCGACGATGAGCTTGGCGTTCCGATTCTGCGCTGCCGCGAGATCGTTCGCGTGCCGACAATCACCCGCATTCCCGAGGCGCCGGCCTACGTGCGCGGGGTCGTGAACCTGCGCGGCCGCATCGTTCCCGTCGTGGACACGCGCATGTGTCTTGGGCTGGAGAGCGCTCCGACCACAGCCAGGTCCAGGCTGATCGTGGTGGACGTCGCGGGCCGTTCGTTCGCACTGCTGGTCGATCGGGTGGCTCGCATTCTCAAATTGCCCGTGTCCGACGTGGCGCCCCCGCCCGAGGGCGCGACTTTTTCTGCCATCGCTGGAGTTGCCCGCGTGGGCGATGCGCTGGTTAAAATGATCGATCTCGACCGCATGCTGCGTGCGAGACCGGGCGCGGGTGAAGCAAACCGTGAGGCAAGTCGGGAGGACGGGATTTCATGAGCACGCAGGAGCGCAAGACTTCATCCTTCCCAGGCGCCGGCGGTGAAAATGGCGCTGCTCGCGACCGCCGACGACGGTGGTGGCTCGGGCGCATCGAGGGAGCGCCGCTACTTCGTCATCTCAGCCTGTGGCAAAAATTGCTCGTCATCGTCATCGTGCTGCTGCTCCCCACGGTGCTGCTTCTGCGCGATTTCGTGAGCAAGAGCAGCGACGAAATCGTGCGCATGCGACGAGAGCTGTGCGCGGAAGACTACGCGCGCCAACTCAAGCTGATTCTCAGGCAACAGATCACGTTGAAGACCCAGGCGTCTTCCGCCAGCTCCGGCGCGCCCGACTCGGCCAGCTCTTCGTTGGCGGTGATGAGCTCGGCACTATCCGAGCTGGGGAGCCTGAACGCCGTGGGCTGCGGCTTGGATCAGGGCATGGCCCGGGTGCGCATGCCCGAAACCCTGGCGGACGTCCGCACGATGGTCAGTGCCATGGCCGGGCAAGATGCGGGGGACGCCCAGATGAAAGACGATAGGCATCGCCGTATGCGCGAAGCATTGGCCGGCTGGTTCGGGCAGATCGCGTTGGTGGCGAGCGAGGTTCAGACGCTCGATCCCATGGCTGCGCATCTCGACGACGCGATCTTGCGCAAGCTGCCCGAAGCGGCGTGGCGCCTCGAAAGGCTGGTAGAGCTTGGTTCCGAATTGGCGCGAGATCAGAGCGCTCCCGGCTATCAAGTCTATGCTCGCGCCGAGCTGGTTAGCACAACTGACCGCCTTGCCGCCACATTGGCCGACGTGGAGCGCGACCTGTCGGCGGCCGCGCAGGGGGAAAGCCCGGTCGCGTCCCCGCAGCCAGCGGTTGGGGTTGAGCAGACCTTGCAGGAATGTCTCTCGGCTGGCCGCAAGGCCATCGCGGCGGCCAAACAGCTTGCAGGCGATGCGAACAGCACGGTGGATCCTGCCATTCCTGCGACCGTGGCGTTGGCCGCTATGGCGCTGGAGTCGTTGTGGAGCACATTTGATGCCGCGCTTGCCGCTCGCCGCGCCGATCTGCAGGAGAAGGTCGTCGCGCGCGAGGAACAACGAAGCCGAACGGTCGCGCTCGTCCTCGTTGCCGTGCTGGCCGCGGTTGGGCTGGTGTCGGTCATCGTTCGTAGTATCACTGTCCCCATCAACCTGGCGGTCGAGTCCGCCAACAGCCTCGCTGCGCAGGATTTCGCTATCGAGATCGGCGAGACACGCTCCACCGACGAGGTCGGCCAATTGCTGGTGTCGATGCGCAAGATGGCGGCGAATTTGCGGGCTACCATTGGATCGATATTGGACGCGTCGCGAATTGTGGCCAGCACGTCGGAAAAAATTTCAGTCTCCGGCGCTCAGCTCGGCCAGGGTGTCGAAACCCAGTCCACCGCGACCGATGCGACGTCGGCCAGCATGGGGCGGATCGCCGAACAGATCCAGCAGCTCTCGCAAACCGCGACCTCGCTTTCGGCCAGCGTGGAAGAAACCACCACCGCGTTCCAGCGTATGTACGAAACCCTCGAACGGACGGCTTTGGACGGACAAGCCCTGCTGTCGTCATCGCAGGAGGCGACCACGCACCTGGCGGGACTGACGAGCAACATCACGCAGGTCACAGCCCAGGCGCGCTCCGCCAACGAGATGTCCAAGACCACCCTTGGCTCGGTCAAATCCGGGGGCGAGGCACTTCAACGATCCATCGGCGCCATCGGCGACCGCGCGCAGGAAATCAGCAAGATCCTACGCCTCATTGAAGAAATCGCCGACCAAACCAACTTGCTGGCGCTGAATGCGGCCATCGAGGCGGCGCGTGCGGGCGAGGCCGGGCGCGGATTTGCCGTGGTTGCCGACGAGGTCAGGCGTCTGGCGGAAAGAAGCACGCAGGCCACGCGCGACATCGGCGCTATTATCGAGGGCGTGCAGAAGGACGTGGGCTCGGCGGTCACCTTGACGGACGAGGTTCTGGTGGGAATGATGGCATCCATCGACAAGACGTCTTCCATTATCGAGTCGAGTGCGCTGGCGACGGAAAGCCAAAGCGAGGCCGCCAGGCAAACGCTGAAGGTGGCCGAGAACATGTCGGGTCTGGCCCAGCAGATCGCCGTGGCGGCGCGCGAAAACGCCGGCAGTGCCGCGGAAATCGTGATGGCCTCCAAGCGCATGAGTACCCTGACCAACTCGATGCTGGATGCGACCCTGGAACAAAGGCGGGGCGGCGAAACCGTCGTCAAGTCCACCGAGGCAATTTCGGAGGTCGCGCGCCAGAATCTACAAGTGGTGGAACAGCTAAACTTGGCGGCGAAAGAGCTGGCGGCCGAGGCCGAGTCACTGCGCCAGCGCATGGAGATGTTTACGGTCTAATGAACAATCCGGGTCCCGCACAATCTTTGGATGAGGCGCTGCTTGCGGCGTTGGGCCAGCCGTCCAGGGCGGCGGCGGCCACGGAACATCCGGATGACCCGCAGGGCCCCCATGCAAAGGCCGACGACGCGGCTCATCGCACGGCGGCCCTGGATGCGCTGGCGCGCGCTGGGACTCGCAACATCTCCGCGCTGGTCAGTGCCTTGCGCAGTAGCGACGACGATGTGGCTATGTATGCGGCGACGGCTCTTGGCGAAGCGCGCGATCCGTCGGCGGTTCCCCACCTTATTCGGTTGGTTCAGCACCCCGACCTCAACGTGGCTCAGGCGGCTATCGATGCCTTGGGCAAGCTGCGCGCGCAGTCGGCGGCAGCGGTCATCGAGACCATGCTGGAAGCGGATCCCTGGCTGCGTTTTGCCGCGGCCCACGCGCTGGGCGAAATCGGACATCCCGGCAGCGTGCACGCGCTCATGCGAGGAGCCAACGATCCCGCCATTGCCGAGCTGGCCATCGAGGCGCTGGGCAAGATCGGGACGGTTCCCGCGGCGGCGGTGTTGGCGGACTTGCTGGCCGAACGCTTCGTCGGCGAGAGCTTCGAAGGATGTCTCCTTGCCCTCGGAACCGTGCTCGGGCATCTCGGCGACATCTCGGGTCTGGCGGGCAGTCGCGCCTGGAAGTGGTTCACCTCGCCGGAAGCTGGTGCGATTCACGCGCGCCTGGTCGATCTGTTGGTCCGGCGCGACGTGGAGCCGGATGGCGCCGTTGACCAGCATTTCCTGAAGGAAGCGGCGATTCTGGTGATTCGCGCGCTGTCTCTCCCCGCGCTCTATCCCGCGCTCATCGAGGCTGGCTGGGATACGGCGATCGGCGAGCCGCTGCTTGATGCGGTGATTTTCGTCGGCCCGGCCGTCAACGTCCACGTGCTTGCCGGTCTGGGGAATGCCGACGCGGACGTGCGCGTTTTCTGCTGCACGGCTGCCGCTGCCCTCGGCCTCGATGAAGCCGCCGAGCCTTGCCAACATTTGCTCGCCAGTGCCGAGATTCGCGTGCGCGTGGCGGCGTTGAAGGTGCTGGCGAGCTTGGGCGCGCAGCAGGCGTTGCCGCTGATGCTTCGGTGTCTCGCGGATTCGGCCGAGTCGGTGCGCGCGGCCGCCGTGCGTGCTCTGGGTGCCATGGACGCGAAGGTGGTGACCTCGGTTCTGCTCGGCGACCGGGAGCTCGCCCAAGCGCACGCGTCGCTGGTGCTCGAGGTCATGCGAATCGCTCCGTGCGCGGAACAGCGAACATTCGTGGTTCAATCTCTCCGTGATCGGCGGGAGGAAGTGAGGCGCGCGGCGGTGGGCGTGCTGGCCGCGAACGAAAATGCCGAGATCGTCGAGATGTTGGAGCCGCTGTTGCACGATTCTTCGGTCGCGGTTCGTGGCGAGGTGGTGCAGGCTTTGGGACGGCGCCGCTCGCGCCAGGCGTTGGCCTTGCTGCTCGATCAATTTGAACGCGACCCCGACACTCGAAACGAAGCCTTGCACGCCGTCGGTCGCATCGGTGACGGTTCGGCCGCCCGTCGTTTGATCGGGTTCTACCCTGGTCAGGATCAGGCGACCCAGCTTGCGGTCATCGATGCCTTGGGGGCGATGGCGGCTCCCATCGCCGAGCCATTTCTGGCCCGTCTGCTGTGCGATCCGCAGTCCGAGATCCGCAGCCGCACAGTGGTCGCCATCGGGCAGTACGCCACCGACGGCGCCGTGGCTCGCCTGCTGTGCGCGACCCGGGATCCAGACGCGCGCGTACGCCTGGCCGCGCTCGAGTCTCTCTCTGCGTTCAGCGCGCGCCCGGCCGCCGTGGAATCGTTCGAGCGTCTGTGCATGGATCCAATCCCGGCCATCGCGACCCTCGCGCGCCGCTGCCTGCACAAAGGGTGATTGCACTTTCCGACGGGGACCGTTGTCGTGTCCGCTTTTTCCGTTTGCGGCTCTCGCGGTCGTCGGATTGGCGTTATGGCCCTTATTGCCCATCAAGACAGTGCCGATAGTCGGGATGGTGCAGGGCTTAGGGCGAAAGGAGATAACTTATGGTAGTCAGCAGTGCGGCTTCGGTAGGCGAAGTTTGTGTCGCAGCGGTCAAGCCACAAACCGGATCGATAGCTTCGCAATGTCCGTCCGATTGCGTGAGCACCGCCGATGCCGAGCGAGCGGCGGATATGGCGCGAGCCGTGCAAGCCAGAGTCGGAATGTTGCGTGTCGTCCGCCTGGCACGGGTCGAGCACGCGATCCGCGCGGGAACCTACCAGCCCAGCGCGAGCGTGGTGGCCAGCCGGATTCTGGACGCAGCCGAGATCGATGCGCACCTGCACGCCACGCTGGTGGGCTAGCAGATGCCTGCTACACGACTCCGTCGTCGCCAATGGGCAGCCGGATCGTGAACGTGGTCCCTTTGCCGACTTCGCTTTCGAAGGTCAGGGATCCGCCGTGCTTGGTGACGATAATCGAACGGGCGATGGCCAGGCCCTGGCCAGTGCCCTTGCCCACCTCCTTGGTGGTGAAGAAGGGCTCGAAGATACGCTGGCGGATCGCCGCCGGAATTCCCGCCCCCGTGTCGGCAATGTCGATGCGGGCCAGGCTTCCTTCTACAGAAGTCTTGATGCGAATCGTGCCCTTGCCGCCGCCGTGGCCCACCACATCCCCGATGGCATGAGCCGCGTTGACGATAAGATTCAGGAATACCTGGTTCAAATCGCCCACGTGGCACACGACGGGCGGTAAGTCGCCGAGCTCGGTCGTGACCTCGGCCACGTACTTGTATTCGTTCCTGGCAATGGCGAGCGTGGTTTGCAGTGCTTGGTTCAGGTCGGCCGGGACTTTTTCCTTCTGGTCGGGATGCGCAAATTGCTTCATCGCCCGTACGATGGTCGAGATGCGGGCGATGCCGTCTTGGCAGCTCTCGAAGCTGCCGGGCGTGTTCGCGTCGAGGTACGGAAGATCGATGCTTTCTTCCGTCTCCCGGATCTCGCTGATGAGTGCTTCATGTCCGCCAGCCGTGGCGAGAGCCTTCACGGCTAGCTGGTATTGGCCGACCAGCCGCCGGTAGCCATCGAATGCCTCCTTCAAGAAGTGCACGCCGTCACCGACGTACTGGGTGGGCGTATTGATTTCGTGGGCAATGCCCGAGGCGAGCTGACCCACAGCCTCGAGCTTGCGCGCGTGCCCCAACTCGATCTCAATTCTTCTTTGCTCGGAGAGATCCCTGACCGTGGCCTGAAGAAGCCGTTTCCCGCTCCAATTCATGCTGGCGAGAAGTACGGTGGCGGGAAACTCCTGACCGTCGAGCCGTCGGTGCGTCCATTCGAAATACGACGAGCCTTCGCGCATCGCGGTTTCAATCATTTCCCCGGCGGCCGTGGCGGATGGACGTCCGTCGGGCTGCTTCTCGGGTGACAGATCATCAGGTCCGTGCGAGGTGAAATCCGCGACGCTCTTCACTCTGAACATGGCCAGGGCGGCCGGGTTGCCGTCGGTGAAGCGCCAACTGGGTGGCTCTAGCGTCATGATGGCGTCGTGGGAAGACTCGAAGAGAGAGCGATACTTTTGCTCGCTCTCCCGCGAGGCCACTTCGGCGCGTATGGCCCCGGTGATGTCCTCGAACACCGACACGAAGCAGTCGATCCGACCTGTGTCACCTCTGATCGCCGCCGTGGCGAGTCTGATCCAGGCGATGCTTCCGTCTTTGCGAAAGTAACGTTTTCGCCTCATATAGCTCGACTGCTCGCCCGTCACCATCGCTCGGCGCGCTTCGAGATCGGCCGCCAGATCGTCGGGGTGTGTGAGGTCCTGAAAACACAGATGGCCCAGCTCGTCGGCCGTGTAGCCGACAATTTCGCACAGGCGTTGGTTCACCCGAAGCATCTTCCCGTCCGCGCCGACGATCGCCATGCCGACCGCGGCTTGCTCGAACATCGCCTGGAGGCGCCGCTCGCTCTCGCTTAGGTTCTTGTGCTCATTGGCCACTCCGCTCCTCCTTTGCCTCGCTGACTCCGGTTTTCAATTCGTGCCGCTCGCCATCGATCGGCAGCCGAATGGTGAATGTTGTCCCTTTGCCGACCTCGGTCTCGAACGTCAGGGAGCCGAGGTGCTTGGTCACGACGGTGGAGCGGGCGATGGCCAGGCCCTGGCCCGTGCCCTTGCCGACCTCCTTGGTGGTGAAGAAGGGATCGAAGATGCGATGGCGGATGGGCTCCGGAATTCCCGATCCTGTGTCGGCGATATCGATGCGTACCATGCTCCCATCCATCAAAGTCCTGACGCGAATCGTGCCCTTGCACCCCCGCGTGCCGACCACATCCGCGATGGCGTGGGCCGCGTTGACAATGAGGTTCAAGAAGACTTGGTTCAAGTCGCCCACGTAGCAGAACACGGGCGGCAGCTCGCCGAGCTCGGTCGCGATGTCGGCCACGTATTTGTATTCGTTCTTGGCGATGGCCAGCGTGGTCTGCAACGCCTGGTTCAGGTCGGCGGGAGCCTTCTCCCTTTGATCGGGGTGCGCGAATTCCTTCATCGCCCGCACGATGGTCGAGATGCGCGAGATGCCGTCCTCGCAGCTATTGAAGCTGCCGGGCACATTCGCTTCAAGGTAGTCGAGGTCGATGTCTCGCTCGGTCTCGCGGATCTCGCTGACCAGCGCTTCCTGCCCGCCGGCGGCAGCAAGAACTTCCACGGCACGCCGATATTGGCTCGCCAGCCGGCGGTAGCCTTCGAATGCCTCTTTCAGGAAGTGGACGCCGTCGCCAACGTACTGGGTCGGCGTGTTGATCTCGTGGGCAATGCCCGCGGCGAGCTGACCGACCGCTTCGAGCTTGCGTGCCTGTCCCAGCTCGGTTTCGAGCTGCTTACGGTCGGTGATGTCGCGAATCACGCCGACGAGGAACCGGTTGCCGGCCGGATCGATGTAGCGGGTCTTGCGCGTGACGATCGTGCGTACCACTCCACTGGACAGGTTGCTGATGGACTCCTCGTTCACGTTCTCCGCGCCGGTTTCGAGAACCTTGGCATCCATCTCCCGAAAAATCGTGGCCTGTTCCTCGGGAAAAATGTCGTCATCCTGGCCGAGGAGAAGCTCCCTGGAGCAACCGACGATGGTACACATGGCATCGTTGACAAGCACGAACCGCCCGTTTTCGTCCTTGATGAAGATGGGGTCCGCGATGGCATTGATGGAACTGTCGAGGAAGGCTTTCGCCGCCCGCACATCGTCCTCGGCCCGCTGGTGCTCGGCAAGGTCAACGATGGTGGAAAGGAGGTGGGGCTCCCCATGCAAGCGAATTATCTGGGATGAAATGAGACCGTCGCGAATCTCGCCCGCCTTCATGCGAAAACGCATTCGTATGCAGTTGGCGAACCCTTGATTCTGGACCTGGGCAACCAATCGGGCGCGGTCACTGGCATCGTTGAAAAGCCGCAGTTCCTCCGAGGTGTGATCGATGATTTCCTCCCGACTGAAGCCCGAGCTACGGATGAACATATCATTCACATCCACGTAGCGTGTCGTCGTCATGGCGGTGATCGACATGGCCACCGGACTGCTTCGAAAAACGGTAGCAAACCGCTCCTCGAGCTCTCGCAGCGCCATTTCGGCGGCCATCAGCCTGTCTCTGAGTTTGTTCAATGCCCGGTCCTCTCTGCCTATTTCGGCAGTGGCTAGCCAAAAGTGGAGCCGTCATAGACAAGGCGTAGAGCCGCTAGTCGAGCTGCCAGGGAGAACGCAAGTCAAGTCTAGGGCCGCTCCGCCGATACTTCGTGCATGGATGAAAGTCGAAGAACAAGTCAAGTCAGGTAAGCGGACTGACGGCTCGTCGACTGTGAGGGGCTTGGACAAGACATGGGAGAGACGGCAAAAACGCTGAAGCGAATCCTGTTCGTGGATGACGACGCCAACGTCCTAACGGGGCTTCGCAATGTGCTGCGGACGAAGCGCCGCGAATGGGACATGGTCTTCGCCATTGGCCCTGACGAGGCGCTTGCCAACCTCGCCAAAGGCTCGTTCGATGTCGTGGTGAGCGACATGCGCATGCCTCGCATGGATGGCGCGACCCTGCTTGCCAAGGTCAAGGAACTGCAGCCGTGGGCCGTGCGAATGATCCTGTCGGGCCAGACCGAGCTCGAAAGCGCGATGAAGTCGGTGTTCGTCGCCCATATGTTTCTTTCCAAGCCTTGCGATCCAGCCTTGCTTCAGAGTGTTGTGGACCGGGCATGCCGTCTAAACGCCATTCTGCGCAGCGATGAGCTGCGCGCCATCGCCGGCAAGGTTCAGATGCTTCCGTCGGCTCCCAAGACCTACGTCGCGCTCAACGGAGCGTTGGCCGCACCCACCTGCAGCGTTGCGACGCTTGTCCAGATCATCGAACGCGATGTCGGCTTAAGCGCGAAACTCCTTCAGCTCGTGAACTCGGCCTTCTTCGGTCTGCCCAAAAGAATTTCCTCTCTGAACGACACTGTCACCTATCTCGGGTTTTCGACCATCAAGAACCTCGCCCTGGCGCTTGAGACCTTTTCGGCCGCGTCCCAAACCTCTGGTCTGTCGGAGGCAAACCTTGTGGCCCTGCAGGACCACTCGCTTCTCACCGGCCAGCTAGCCCAGCAAATAGAAGCGAACATGATGAAGCAAGCGGAAGGTGCATTTCTGGCTGGCGTGCTTCACGAGGTCGGGTGGCTGGTGAACGTAAAAATGACGCTTGGCCAGGCGCCCATCTCGTCAGTCGAGCGCTCGCTCCTTGGTGCCTATCTTCTTGGACTTTGGGGGCTGCCTCACGCCATCATGGAAGCCGTCGCCTATCACCAAGAGCCGCATCTCGTCCCCCATTCCACCTGCGAGTTGGTGGACGTCATCTACATCGCCGATCATCTTGCGACCGAAGTGCGAGGCACCGGAACCGACGAGAAAGAGCTGGAGATCGCCTATCTCGCCGGCATTGGCATCGACAAAGCCAAGCTCGCAGACATGAGAATACTGGCGGAGAAGGCCGCAGGAATCATGCAAAGCATCGAGGGATAGACCATGGACGAAAGCAGAGAGGACCCGTCATGACTGAACAACTCCACATCCTATGCGTCGACGACGAGCCCAAAGTGCTGGAAGGACTGGTTCTGAATCTGCGGCGACACTACCGTGTCTCGACCGCAAGCAATGGACAGGGCGGACTGGCGATCATCGACGGAAACGATCCGCCCGCCGTGGTGGTCTCGGACATGCGCATGCCGGAAATGGATGGCGCGGCCTTCTTAAGCCAGGTCAAGGAGCGTTCGCCGGACACAATCCGGATCTTGCTCACCGGACAGACCGACCTCGATTCCGCGATTGCGGCGGTGAATCACGGGCAGGTTTTTCGATTTCTCACCAAACCTTGCAACTCGCAAAACTTTCTTACTGCCATGGAGGCCGCGGCCGCCCAATATCGGCTCATCACGGCCGAGAGAGAACTGCTGGAAAAGACGCTGCGGGGAAGCATCAAGGCTCTCACCGATATTCTATCTCTCGCCAATCCGCTTATCTTCGGACGCGCGACACGTCTCAAGCAGCATGCCGCGGAATTGGTGGCGGGACTGGGCGTGCCGTTTTCTTGGCAGCTCGAAGTAGCGGTCATGCTGTCCCAAATCGGCTGCATTGTTCTTTCCCCCGCGAACAACGAGAAGTTGTACTACGGCAGACCTCTCACGGCCGTGGAAACCGAGTCGACTCAGTGTGTGCCGAAAATCTCTCTACAGTTGCTGGAAAGCATCCCTCGGCTTGAGTTGGTTTGCGCCATTCTGGATGCACAGGAATACTGCTTCAATGGCTCGGGCTCGCCGTCCGACGCTCCCAGAGGCGAGTCAATTCCTTTGGGCGCACGAGTTCTCAAGCTGGTTAGCGACTACGATTTCCTGGAGGCGGCCGGGATTTCTCCCGGGGTGGCCATCAGTACCCTGCAGGGCCGCAAAGGCCGTTACGATCCGAAGCTGCTCGGTACTCTGGGACGCGTGAAAAACAAGGCCGCTCCGGGTATAGGCCAGATCAAATTGGACTCCCTTCAAGTCGGAATGCTCCTGGTCCAAGACGTCGTGTCCACGACGGGCTCGGTGTTGGTTCCTCGCGGTCACGAGGTAACACAGGCCATCTTGACCCGTCTTAGCGGCCTGGAGCCTGGCACCGTGCGGGAGCCCCTGATGGTGTTGGGCTCTTGATATAGAGATGCTTCATCCGTACCTACAACGGCAATTGCGACGGCTCAATCTCGAGCCCGGAACCACGCCGCGCCAGGAAGGATGGACGGAGCTGCTCGAATGGATCAGCCGAGGCTACGCCGCGCTCGACCGCGAACGGTCTTCGGTCGCGCACTCGATGCAACTGGCGTCACAGGAGATGCGGGATTTGAATGCTCGCTTGGTCCAGGAGTCGGACAAGATCGCCGGTCTTCTTCGCGTTGCTCCCGTGGGTCTGGCTACGGTCGACCAGGAAGGCTGCGTTCTCGATTTCAATCAAGAGCTCGAGGAGATCGTCGGATTTAGCTCGGGCGATGCCATCGGGAGATTTTTGTGGGAATTCGTGCCCGCGGAGGATGTCGAGGCAATTCGCGAAGTCTTCCGTGGCTTGATCGAGGGAAAGCTGTCACGAAACCGAACCCAGCGTCGCTTGATTGCCAAGGATGGGCGAACCCTGCTTGCCGATGTGGGGCTGAGAGCAGTGCCGGATTCCGCGGGAAAAGCGCAGCTTGTGGTCGCCGGAGTCGAGGATGTCACGGGCAGAAGCGAGCTTGAGGTCGAACTGCGCCATTCCCAGAAACTGGA
>Ga0182027_10005871_pt1 | contig 18540 bp, 12 predicted proteins | sample 712E1DmetaG_FD_121300 | JGI IMG/M metagenome (GOLD analysis project Ga0182027, IMG submission 121300) | Permafrost microbial communities from Stordalen Mire, Sweden - 712E1D metaG (Illumina Assembly) | ecosystem: Environmental > Terrestrial > Soil > Wetlands > Permafrost | place: Sweden... | reverse complement strand
CGCCGATCATCAGCCTGTACAACATGCCGTACCAGAGCCTCGGCAACGAGTTAACGCCCGACTACCACGAGCGCACGAGCGTGATGGCGTTCAAGGCGATCATTCAGAAGATCTCCGGCATCTACCTTGCGCTGGCCTGGTGGATCGCCAACAGCTCGCTGTTCAACGACCCGGTTACGGGGAAGCCCGACGTGCTCCGCGGCGTCCTGTGGGCAGCCGGGTTTGCCGGACTGCTCATGATCGTGGCCGGCTTCGCCAATTTCTTCTGCGTCAAGGAGCGCTATTACGCGAAAGCCGCGCTGCAGCCCAAGACCCATTTTTGGGCCACGCTGGGACAGACCTTCCGGTCGCGCCCGTTTCTCGTGCTGCTGGCAATCGGTGTGGTGTTCGTCGTTCCCTCCACGATGCTGGGCGGCCTCTCCCAGTATGTCGGCACTTATTATTCGTTTCACGGCGACCAGAAGATCATGTCGTATTACTATCTCTGGGGCAGCGTCGGCTATTTCGCCTTTGGTGTCATGGGTGTGTTTGCGACCAGCTGGATCGCGAAGCATCATGGCAAACGGAAGGCGCTGTTGTTCACGCTCGCCTCCGGGATCCTGGCGTTTGGCTCAAGCTGGTGGATGTACCGGCCGGGCGGCGGCTGGCTGATCGTATTGAACACGGCGCTGACCGGATTCTCGGCCACCGGCCTATGGGTGGTGCTGCCCTCAATGTGCGTGGACGTGGTGGACGACGATGAAATCAAGTCGGGACAACGCCGTGAAGGCGCGTTCACCTCTTGGTATTCCTGGGTCGCCAAGTTCGGCATGGCAGTGAGTCTCGGGCTGGCCAACTACCTGCTGGAAGCGGTCGGCTTCAAACAATCTCTCGGCGGGGAACAGACTCCAGAAACGATCTGGTGGATTCGTTTCCTGTTCGCCGCGATTCCGGTGGCGGCTCTGCTGGCGGCGCTGATTCTTCTTGCCTTCTATCCGCTGAGCGAGGCCAGGATGCGGACCATCCGGCTCGAACTCGAAGCCCGGAGGGGGACCGTCTAGATTCCTTGAACTCCGAAAGATGTTGCGGTCAGGTCAAGTTTTCAGGCAGCGGTTCTTTCTTTCGAGCAATGATCCCATTTCGCAGATCGACGCGTCCGCGCCGCGCGGACGCCACAGCGAGGCGCTTCACACCGCCGGCTCCTTGTTGACCGAAAACCGGGTCCTTTTGCGCGCGATGGTCTGAGGCTGCGCCTCGCTGGGCCAGATGTTTTCTGGAGACGCGCCGATCTTGCTGGAGGGCGGTGCGCCGTCACCGCCACGGAGTTTATGGGCGCTGACGGCGCAGCGCCCTCCACTCTATTTGCGGAATCAGCCTCGCTGGGAAATGTGCGGGCTGAAGTGCACCACCGCGATTTCGTCCTCAACGATGCACGCCCCGCGAGGCGCTTGCCATAACTTCTCCAACCCTCAAGTCTTCCCGCGTCATCTCAAATTCCCAGTCTCGTCGAAGACCGCGGATCGCTCCACATGGACTTCCTAGACCTTGTCAAACAACGCTACAGTGTTCGCGCCTACAAACCAGCCCCGGTTGAGGATGAAAAACTCGCCCAGGTTCTGGAGGCCGCCCGCCTGGCTCCGACTGCCGCCAACCGCCAGCCATTCCAGCTCATCGTCGTCCACGTCAAAGGGCGCGAGGCCGAACTGCAGCGCGTCTACGCGCGCCGGTGGTTCACCCAGGCACCCTTGGTGATCTGCGCCTGCGCCATCCATGATCAGGGTTGGGAGCGCGACGCCGACGGCATCAACTACACGACGGTCGACGTGGCAATCGCCCTGGATCACTTGATTCTCGCCGCCACCAGTCTCGGTCTGGGCACCTGCTGGATTGCCGCCTTCAATCCGATCGCAGCGCGTCAGGTTTTCGGATTGCCCGAAGGGGTCGAACCAGTCGCGCTCACGCCGCTGGGCTACCCCGCTGACCAACCGATCCCGAAAGCACGCAAGCCGCTCGCTGACCTCGTGCGCTACGAAAAGTGGTAGGCGCGGCTGCGGGCGCATTGGGCGATTGACGGTGCCGAAAGTGGCATGGGCGTCTCGCCCATGTCTGGAGGTTTCTCCGGACCACGGGCGAGACCAGCCTTCGCCCGAGCGCTACGGTCGGCAGGCTGCCCGTGCCGCTTTCAGCCAAGCCGCGTGCCCCCCGGAAACGCGACGAGGGCGTCGCGTCTCCATGGAATACCCGGATGATCTCCTCCAAATGGCGCGAGCTATTTGTGAGGAGCGGGCAAACGAAGTCCGACACGCTCCTACAACGTGGTCGCCACCAAATCGCCGACTTCTTTCGTGCCATAGCCCATACGGCCGGCGGCAAGGCTCTTCAGTTTCTCGCTCACAACCTTGATGACAGCGCTTTCAATGGCGTTGGCCATCGCGGTCTCGCCCAGGAAGTCCATCATCATCGCGCCGGCGCAAACCGCGGCAAGCGGGTTGATGACGTTCTGGTTGGTGTACTTCGGCGCACTGCCCCCGATCGGCTCGAACATCGAGGTGCCTTCTGGATTGATATTGCCGCCCGCGGCGATTCCCATGCCTCCCTGGATCATCGCCCCCAGATCGGTGATGATGTCGCCGAACATGTTGTCGGTTACGATGACGTCGAACCACTCCGGGTTCTTGACGAACCACATCGTCGTGGCATCGACATGCGCATAGTCCCGCTTGATGTCGGGGTAATCCTTGGCGCCGACTTCATGGAACGCGCGTTCCCAAAGATCGAACGCATAGGTCAGCACGTTGGTCTTGCCGCAAAGCGTGAGCTGCGCCTTCTTCCCGGCGGCGACATCGTCGGGCTTGAGCCCCTTCCACGCTTTGCCGCTGCGGCGCTTGCGGGCGCATTCGAAGGCATAGCGGATGCAACGCTCGACGCCCCGACGGGTGTTGACGCTTTCCTGGATGGCAATCTCGTTGGGCGTGCCTTTGAAGGTAAAACCGCCTGATCCCGTGTAGAGACCTTCGTTGTTCTCACGAATGACGACAAAATCGATGTCCTCAGGCTTCTTGTCTTTGATCGGACAGAAGCGGTCGTCGTAGAGGCGGACCGGACGCAGATTGATGTACTGCTCCATCTCGAAGCGCATCCGAAGCAGGATGCCTTTTTCCAGGATCCCCGGTCTTACGTCGGGATGTCCAATGGCACCGAGCAGGATTGCCGGAAATTTGCGTAATTCAGGAATCGCGCTGTCCGGCAGCACCTCGCCCGTGCGCAGGTAGCGTTCGCCACCGAAATCATACGGAGTGTAGTTCAGCTTGACGCCGAACTTCGGGGCGGCGGCGTCAAGGACCTTGATCGCCTCGCGCACAACTTCCGGACCGGTGCCGTCGCCGCCGATAACTGCAATGTTGTAGCTCTTCATGTAAAAATTGTGCCGTCCTGCGGTGGCAGGACCGGCGCGCGGATCGTACCGGTCCGGCCGGATCGATCAAGCCCAGAGCGCGGCAAAGAAACACGTCGGAACGCTGCCACCGATCATCGGCTGTCCGAAGCTGGTCAGCAGAGTGCTCCTCGGCGCGCCCGGCTCTGCTGTCCAGCAGAGCGCCCTGCCTTTGATTCTCGCATCGTGGTAGGGACGGACCGCCGGGCCGTCCGTTCTGCTCGGCGCGCCCAGCGATCCCGCCCTACCTCCAGCCACGGCGCCCTGTCCGTGCCCCTTTTTGCAGGCCGGCGATCCCCTGACAATCGGCAGATGCATTCAATTCCTGATCGAGACAGAGATTTCTCGTAGAAAACCAGTTCCCTTCTGTCAAAAATTTTGCAGTCTGTTGCCATGCCTATTTGGTCCGATATTGCGCTGATTGTGGGAGCTTACCTGATCGGAGGCTTCTCACCGGGCTACTGGCTGGTCAGGTGGCGGAGGGGCATCGACGTCCGGACGACCGGCAGCGGAGGAACCGGCGCAACGAATGTCGGCCGCCTCTTGGGTCGGAAAGGCTACGCCGTAGTGTTGGTGGTTGACCTTTTGAAAGGCGCCTTGGTTGGCGCGCTCGCCAACTCCATGGATGTTCCGAGAGTCTGGGCTTTTGTCGCTGCCTTCGTTGTGGTTGCCGGCCACGTCTGGCCGATCTGGCTTGGATTCCGGGGCGGAAAGGGCGTCGGACCGTTCATTGGAGTCTGGCTTGTGCTCGCTCCGCTGGCGCTTCTGCCAAGCCTCGTGCTAGGCTTGATCTTGCTGGCCTGGTTGCGCCGGTTCTCTTTGGCAGGGCTCTGCAGTCTGGTCGTGCTGCCCGCCGCGGTTTGGTGGGCGACGGGAGCCAGATTTCCGGTCGCGGTGGCTTGCGCTACAATTTCGCTTCTCCTCTGGGCTCATCGTGCTAATATCCGGGGTTTTGTCGCCGGCCGTTTGCAGGGGCCGGCAACGCCTCCTGCCGGAGCACCGACGAACTCCCAGTAACCCCTATGTCGAACGAAACCCCGTCCACGACCGAACTCATCTTCAAGACCGCCTCTGAGGATTGGGAGTTCGAACAGATTCATCGGCTCAACTACCGCACGTTTGTCGACGAGATTCCCCAGCACGCCCCGAATTCCGAGGGACGCTTGGTGGACCGTTTCCACGCGGAAAACACGTATCTGATCTGCCTGCAAGGCCGCCGGCTCGCCGGAATGCTCGCGCTTCGGGCCAAACGCCCATTCTCGCTCGACGGTAAACTGCCGAACCTCGACGCTTATCTGCCCAAGGGCCGCGCCCCGGTCGAGGTGCGTCTGCTCGCCGTGGAACCGGAATTTCGCAAGACGATCGTCTTCACGCAACTTTTCGAACACGTCGTGCGCCACTGCCTTGCCGAAGGCTACGACATAGCCATCATTTCGGGCACCACCCGCCAGGCGAAACTCTATCGTCACCTCGGCTTTATTCCCTTCGGTCCGCAGGTGGGAGCGGACCAGGCGTTGTACCAGCCGATGTATCTGACCATCGAAGCCTTCGGCCAGACGCTCGAACGCAGTCCCGTTCTCCGCAGCAGCTTCACCGACTCTCCCCCGCCCGACCACCAGGTCTTCAATTTCCTGCCCGGCCCGATCACTCCCGCTCCAGAGGTCCGCGCGGTTTTTAACGGCACTGCCGTCTCCCACCGTGGCCAGATGTTTCTGACGCGCATGGCCGAGGTTCGCTCAGCCCTCTGCCGGCTCACCAATGCAGCCGAGGTCCAGGTTCTGCTTGGCTCTGGCTCGCTTGCCAACGAGGTGGTTGCCGCCCAGTTGTCCCTGCTCGACAGCACCGGCCTCGTGCTCTCCAACGGCGAATTTGGCGAGCGCCTGGCGGCGAACTCCAAACGCGCCCGTTTGCGCTTCGACTGGATGCGGTTGCCCTGGGGCCAGCTGTTCGACATCACCCAAGTACAGCGTTTCGCCGAGCGTCTGCCCCGAGGCGGCTGGATCTGGTTTGTGCACCACGAGACATCGACCGGCGTCATGAACCCGCTGTCCGAACTCAAAACGCTCGCTTCGCAACTCGGCCTGCATCTGTGTTGCGACTGTATCAGCTCCATCGGCGCCCTGCCGGTCGATCTGCGCGGCGTCTATCTCGGGACCACTGCCAGCGGAAAGGGGCTTGGCAGTTATCCAGGGCTCTCGATGGTCTTTCACGATTATCAGCCACGACCGGCGGCTGACCAATTGCCAGGGTACCTTGACCTCGGTCATTGGGCCACACACCAGAGCGTGCCTCACACCCACTCCTCCAATCTCGTGTTCGCGCTCGCCGAGGCCGTCCGCCGGGCCACGCCCGAGCGGATGGCACAGATCGCAGAGAACGCCACCTGGCTGCGGCGCGAACTGCGGGCACAGGGATTCGCGCTGGTCGCGCCCGAACCCGTCGCCAGCCCGGGTATCGTCACCCTGGCCCTGGACGAGGGGATGTCGGCCGCGGAACTCGGTGAAGAACTTGAGATCCGCGGTTACTGGCTCAACTACCGGAGCAATTACCTGATCGAGAGAAACTGGATCCAAGCCAGCCTCCTTGGCAACCCGGACCGGGCCAGCCTGGAAAAATTGCTCCACGTGCTCCGTACCGTCTGCACGCGCTACAGCCAGCAAAGAAACGGAGCGCCAGACGCGGCGAAGCACTAGCAGGAGCCTGTCGGACTTCGTCCGCCGGCTCCTTACAAATGGCTCCGCCATTTGGAGGACAGGAGGAATTGAACATTGGCTCTGACGCTCTGCTTAACCAAAGTGGAGGGCGCTGCGCCGTCAGCGCCGTTCGATATCTTGGCGGTGAGGGCGCACCGCTCCCCAGCAGACTCGTCTCTCGCGGGCCCCGACGAAATGAACAGGCAATTTTCCATCGCGTCCTTGAGGCCGCCACCAAAGGTAGCGCCGGTCTGTGACCGGCGACTCCCGCCAGTCGAAGACTGGCGCTACTTGGCTGTCCGGTTTTACCGGTGAGGATGCAAAATCGTCCCGCCGTCAGCAAACACCCGTGCCCGCCATGCAAAATCTTCCCTTCGGCCTCGTGATTCATGGCGGGGCCGGTGTCATTGTCCGTCCCGAACTGACTCCCGAGCTTGAAGCGGAATATCGGGCTCTGCTCACGACAACGGTCGACACCGGTTACGCTGTGCTCGAAGGCGGAGGGTCCTGCCTCGACGCGGTGGTCGCCGCCATCAAGGTCATGGAAGACTCACCTCTTTTCAACGCCGGTCATGGCGCTGTGATGAATGCGGAGGGCGTCTGTGAACTCGATGCTTCGATCATGGACGGGCGCACGCTCGACGCCGGCGCAGTCGCCGGCCTGCAACACATCCGCAATCCTATCAACCTGGCGCGAGACGTGTTGGAACGTACCCCGCACGTCATGCTGATCGGCGGCGGCGCCGAGGCTTTCGCCTGGCAACTCGGCTATGAATTCGTGCCGAACCAATATTTCCAGACCGACCGGCGCCGTCGACAGCTGGCCCTTGCGCGCGAACTTGAACACCGCAGCGCTGGCACCGCGCAACGGCGTCCAGAACGGGTTACCTTTGCCACGGTCGACGACAACAAATACGGCACCGTCGGATGTGCGGCGCTCGACCGCGCCGGCAATCTGGCGGCCGGCACCTCCACCGGCGGCATGACGAACAAGCAGTATGGCCGCGTAGGCGACTCTCCGATCATCGGCGCCGGCACGTACGCGAAAAATGCGACCTGCGCGCTCTCGGCCACCGGCCACGGCGAGTACTTCATTCGTTCGGTTTTCGGACACAACGTCTCCGCGTTGATGGAATACAAGGGCCTGTCCCTCCACGATGCCGCTTCCGAGGCGGTCCGGCAGATGGCGGAGCTCGGAGGCACCGGCGGCCTCGTGGCGATCGACCGGCACGGCAACATCGCCATGCCATTCAACACGCCGGGGATGTATCGCGGCAGCTGCGTAGCCGGAGGCACCACCAAGGTCGCCGTTTTCGGTCCGACGGAGTGAACCCGGACGATAAAAGGCTGAAACGCTGAAAGCTGGAAGACTGAAACCGGAAGAAAGTTCTGGAGACGCGACGCCCTCGTCGCGTTTTCAAAAGGAGGTCTGCCCATTGTGTTTCGCCGCGCGACCATCGTGTTGGAGGGCGCTGCGCTGTCAGCGCCTTTCAAACATCCGGCGGACACGGCGGTCCGCCCTCCAACGATGGTCCACACGATTGGCCCGCGCTGCAGGGCGGTGCGCTATCACCGCCAAACGGCGCCGGTCTGCGACCGGCGTCGGCGTTCCGATTTCACCTTACCAGCAGCCTCCGGATCGTCCTGAGTTCTTTTCGCCGCTGCTCGGACACCTCCGGATAGGACATCTTCAGGCTGCCGAGTTCATCGAGAAGCACCTGCGAGATGATCAGGCGGGCATTCTCCTTGTCATCCGCCGGAACCACATACCATGGCGCGACCTCCGAGCTCGTCGCATGCAAGCAATCTTCGTAGGCGTCTCTATAATCGTCCCAGCGTTTCCGCTCGGCGATGTCGGCCATGCTGAACTTCCAGTTCTTCGCAGGCTCATCGATCCGCGCCAGAAAACGCCGGCGCTGCTCCTGTTTCGAAAGATGGAGAAAGAATTTGATGATCCTCGTTCCGTTTCGATGGAGGTGCAGTTCGAAATCCGTGATGGACCGGTAGCGATCCGGCCAGAAGTCCTTCTTCCCTACCAGCTCTTCAGGCAGCCGCTCGCCGGCGAGAATCTCCGGGTGCACCCGGGTGATCAGCACCTCTTCGTAATACGAACGATTGAAGATCCCGATGTGACCGCGCTCGGGCAGCCGGCACGTGGTCCGCCAGAGAAAATCGTGAGCCAGTTCTTCGGAACTCGGCTGCTTGAAACTGTAGACCTGGCAGCCTTGAGGATTGAGTCCGGACAGCACATGCGCGATCGCCCCGTCCTTGCCCGCAGCGTCCATGGCCTGGAAAATCACGAGCACGGAATACCGGTTGTGGGCATACATCAACGCCTGCAGCCGGGCCAGTTCGTGCACGTGTCCGCCCAGCAACTCCTCGTAACTGCGCTTTGATTTATAGAACGGGACAACGCGCGTCGGCCATTTCGCCAGCTTGACGCTTTCGCCCGGCTTTACTCGGAAATGCTTCGGATGGTTTTTCATGATTCGCAACACGGAGGGGATTCGCCGATGCGTATATTCAATGCTCTCGACCCTGGGTACAACCTAACTTTTCCGCGAACCCGCGACCGCGGGGCGGATTCATTCTCGCGTGGAACATCCGATTCCCTCCCGTAGGGGGAAAGGCTTGCCCGTTCGACAGGCTCAGGGTCCCGAGCGTGTCGAGGGGCGGGGTCGAGGGACTGCGCCCATTCTTGAGGGCGCGACAAGATCGCGCCCCTACGACGAAGGAATACGCGTCGACGTGTCCGAGAATGAATCCGCCCTGCCCGCGACCGCGATGTTGGCTCTTGGCGGCTGGACGAGAGTCCTTGAAACCTGATGCTTCAGAATCTGCTCGAGCATCCGATATTTCAGTCGAACCCCGCCCATTCAGACCGACGCCCTTCTCGCATCCAAAAACATGAGAAACCAACCGGTTCTATGCAGACTGCCTCCAGTACTGCCCGCGCTCTTTGTGTTGGCCGCCAGCATTGCGCTGGCAAGCCCCGCTTTGGCGAAGGTTCACCTCAGGATCGCAGCCAACTCCATGATCGTCGATTCCTTCAACCTGTGGAACGTAGCAACGCCATGGGAATCAATCACGTCGTATGGCAGTCCGCAGGCCAACCGCCCGACTGTAGATCTCGTTCTGGAGCTTCAGGCGCTGAAAGCCGGCGGGCTGGACTTTGACTTTGAGTTGGTGCCGACCCCAAACTACGAGCGCGCCAAATTGGAGGTCATTGAGGGCCACGCGGACCTGACGGCCGAAACCATCTGGGACGATGAGCTCGCGGCAAATGCAGCGACCCTCGCGAAATCAGACGTTATCCTCCGCAATGGCGATTTTGAGAAAGGCATCTACACCCTCCCGACCAACACAAAACTCCTCTCAATTCATTCGATCGAAGAACTCCGCGAATATGTGGGCATCACCGTTGGGACGTGGGCGCTCGATCTGAAGGCTCTCGAGGCGATGCAACTGAAGGGAGTTGAAAAGGCTCCGAAAGCGGAGGCCGTCTTTGCGATGATCGCGAAACAGCGTGCAGACTTCTCCCCCATGGAATTCTCCTCCCGGCCGGATATGAGCAACGAGATGGGCGGAGTGAGACTTGTGCCCGTGCCAAATTGCAAAATCGCGCTCGCTGGCAGCCGGTCGTGGGGCATCGGAAGGTCTTCGCCCGCGGCTGGGGAGATCGAAGAGGCCTTGAGGAAGGGCGTGGCGATCATGCGCGCCGACGGTCGGATCGAACGGGCGTTCAAGGAGTCGGGATTCTTCAGTCCCAGGGTTGCCGATTGGAAGCGGCTCAATTGACGCAATATCCCGCCCCTGATCCTCCCCTCTAATCTACAAGCACACCCAGGAGTCAGTCCTGGCCGGGTCTCTGCTTATCGCGCGAATGAAGCAGCCGCCAAAAAACATCCTTCGAACACTCCAGGTCTCGATCGTTCTTGTTCTCCTCGCGTCGCTCGCACTGGGCACCGTCGGGTTCATGTCGTACTTCCGAGGTTTCTTTGCCCAGCGCCTGCTCTCTGGAGTCGCCTCGGTCACCGACCAGGTCAACGTTGAGCTCAAGGCTCGCGAAGCCGAGTTTGCCAGCCGCAAGCAGACCGCTGCGGCAGAGTTCCATGCCGGTCTGCGCAACGATCTCGGAATCCTCCAGCAGACCGTTCCCGGCACACTCTGGAATGTCGAACCCGAAGCTGCGCAGGCCATATTAAAGGCTTTCCTGGAGAAGGCGGAAATCTCGGCGGTCCGGGTGGATGACGACGCAGGCAAATTCTTCGCCGGCCTGCAAAAAAAGAACGGGAAGATCATCGTGATGTCCGGCGCCAAGGATTCCACCCCGGACGGCAAGTCCGTCAGCGCCGAACTATCCCGTGAGAACAAGCGACTCGGCACCGTCCAACTCTACTACGACGAGACTTCGCTTCGTGAACACTTCACGCAGACCGATGCGGATCTGCAGCGCTTTCGCCAGGAGAACGATCGCCTCGTCACGTCGATCAACGGCTCCCTCGCCAGCACCATTGCGTCCCAGGCGAACAACATCCTCCTCCTGCGATGCATCGAGATGGCCATCGTCTTTGTCGTCACGGGTGCGACGCTGATCATGTTCATACGGTTCCGGCTCGCCCGACCGCTCAACCAGCGGCTGGCCAATGTCTCCCAAAGTTCCAAATCGATTCACGAGGCCGCGGTCCAGGTAGCGGGCAACGCGGGACATATGGCTGAGGAAACCTCCCGCGAGGCCGCGGGCATCGAAGAAATCTCGGCCACGGTTGAGGAACTGGCGTCGACAACCAAGAGCAACGCCGAGCACGCAAAGGCCTCGGATGCCTTGATGGTCTCGACGCGTCTGACGGCCGATCAAGCAAGCGAATCGATGCGCTCGTTGACCAAGGCGATGGCGGAAATCCAGAAATCCAGCACCGATATCCTGAAGATCGTGAAGACCATTCAGGAAATCTCATTTCAGACCAATCTGCTGGCTCTCAACGCTGCGGTCGAAGCGGCCCGCGCCGGTGAACGGGGGGCCGGCTTTGCAGTGGTTGCGGACGAAGTGCGCTCGCTCGCCCGACGAGCGGCCTCAGCTGCCGATGAAACATCGTCGCTCATCGATAACACTCAGAAACACGTCGCATCGGCCGCCGGCCTGGTCCAGGAAACCCACCAGCGTTTCGCCACTGTGAACTCACAGATCACACAGTCGAGCGGCCTTGTCAGCGAGATCGCCCGGTCCTCAGATGAACAGGCACACGGCATCGGCCAGCTGAGCGCCGCAATCATGTCAATCGACAAAGCCGTCCAGGGATCCGCTGCTGCATCCCAGGAGATGGCAGCAGCCGCGACGCAGATGCGCGCTCTCACCGAGAATGTCGACAGCACAATCACCGAGCTACGCGCTTTGACCGGTCTGAAATCGAATCCCGGCGGCTCAGACCAACAGTCCAGCACCCTCGACAACCCGGAATCCGACCGTTCTTTTCTCCAGCCGGAGACAAACCGGGTCTCCAGCCGGATTGAGATGACCGGCGCCTTTTCGCGACGGACTGCAGCGACAGGCAAACCCAAGGGAATCTCGCCATTTTTTGACGCGAACTAGCAGGAACCTGTCGGGCTTCGCCCTCCATGTTCCTAAGCAAATGGCTGGCGCCATTTGGGACGGATTTACGCTTGCTAGCGTTGGCTTGGAGCCGTCAACGCTACCGACGGCGTCAATCATCGGTTCGAGGTAGGGACAGACCGCTGGGCCGTCCATTCCTTTCGGCGCTCCCAGCCTCCTTCGTCAAGGCTTCGGAGTCCTCGCCAATGCTGAACTACCCCAAGCCAGTACGGATTCATCTTCGCGTGAAACGTCCGATTCCCTCACGCAGGGGCGCAGGCTAGCCCATTCGACAGGCTAAGGTTCCCGAGCGGAGTCGAGGGACTGCGCCCTTTCTTGAGCGCGCGACAAGATCGCGCCCCTACGACGATGGATGCATGCGGACGTGTCCGAGAATGAATCCGCCCTGGCCCCAAGCGCCGATCCCACAAGATTGCTCTTGGCAAACCGTCGCGAGTGCCCTTATTTCGGCCTCTTTGTTACGGTAGGTTACCCAAGTGGCCAACGGGGATTGACTGTAAATCAATTGGGCTTCGCCCTTCGATGGTTCGAATCCATCACCTACCACCAGTTTTCGCCTGCGGCGAAAACTGCGCGCCGAAGCCCTGGCGAAGGAAGGCATTCCCCCGGAAGGCGCAAGGAGCACCCGCCAGGTTTCCCGACTGCCGCAGGAAGTAACGCATTACGTTACGATCCGGTTTCGCTCCGCCCTGGACAATTCGTAAACTGAAAGCGCCGGTCCAGCCGGTCATTTTCCCGCCCAGACGTGCACGTATGATCCGCCGGTTGCGCTCGTACTGATTCGCAATGTCGTCGTATTCGATCTTCATGCCTGTGGGTTCACGCGCCAGAGATCGGCACAGCCGCCGTGAGCCCTAAGGGCGGGAGTCGGACTGCGTTTCTTTCAGTTCCCGCTCCCGGAGCCCTCTGCCAGTCTTGGAGACCGCTCCATCGCGTCGCCGAAAGCTCGAGGCATTGGCGCCTCCTGAAGCCGTGGAGACTGGCTCCGCCACCGTTGTTGTATGTTGCGCGTTAAAGAGTGCGTCGAGTTCTGCGACGACTCCGCGCAGCATTTTCGCCTGGGAATCCAGCTCACGAGCGGCCGCCGCCGATTCGTCCGCAGTCGATGTGTTCTTCTGGGTGACTTGATCCATCGCGGCCACGGCCGAGTTCAATTGATCGATGCCCTGGCCCTGCTCCCTGGAGCCGTTCGCGATTTCCGCGACCACAGCATCGACCTTCTTGGCGTTCGCAACGATTCTTCCAAATGCCTGGGCCACTTCATCGCTGATCGCGGCGCCGCGCTCGCTGCGCTGGACGCAGTCATCGATCATCGTGGCGGTTCTTTTCGCCGACTGTGCGGAGCGTTGTGCGAGGCTTCGCACCTCTTCTGCGACGACCGCAAAACCGGCGCCCGCCTCGCCCGCCCGGGCGGCTTCCACCGCCGCGTTGAGCGCAAGCAAGTTGGTCTGGAATGAGATCTGGTCAATGTCCTTGACGATCACCGCAATATTGGTGGAAGCCTGCGTGATCTCAGCCATCGCCTTTCTCATGCCTGCGACGCTGGCAGCGCCACCTTCCGCCAGTTCGAGAGTCTGGTTGGAAATGGTCTTCGCATTTCCAGCAGAATCCGCGTTGTGCTTGGCCATGCTCGCGATCTCCTCAAGCGACGCACTGGTCTCCTCAAGCGCGGCAGCCTGTCCGGATGCGCCCTCGGCAAGCTGCTGGCTGGTGGCGGCAAGATGCGCGGACGCACTTGAAGTCCTGGTCACTCCGCCTGCGAGTTTATTGAGCGCAGACTCGACTGTCCGGCCGAAATTGAGGCGCAAAAGCCAGGCGGTAAGGACGATTAGGATGACCGCAACAATGAGTGCTGTTCCGACAAACCAAAGAATCGTGTTCGCTTCAATCGTGCGAAATGAACTGCTCGCCTGCGTTTGCGCGTCAACAAGGTCCTTGTCGGAAAACGAGAAGAATTGCACGCCACCCACCTGCCCTTTCTTCCAGTTCTGGTGGCAGGCGATGCAATCCGCATTCGCAATAAGGGGGCGATAGACCTGGAGGGCGTTGTCGCTCCGCCGAATGACGGGCTTCTCGGCTGAGAGGAGGCTGTCTTTGATGTCGGACGGAAGCGTTTTGCGCTTATGAGCCGCGATCGACGAGTATTTGACGACACCCTTGGCGTCGCTGAGGGAGTATTCTATGAGGCCTGGGATCGCTCGGATCTGGTCGATCTGTTTGTCCAGATCGTCCATCTCGCCACGGGCGACAAATCCCGTGCTGGCTTTTTCGACGTTCTCAATATTCTTTGCAGCCATCGTCTCCAGGATTTCCTCGTTCTTCACCGCGATCGCGTTGAGTTCGTTCCGAATGTGGAGGAACTGGATCGCCTGCACGACTGCGAGTGGCACGAGCAACCCTATCGCGAGGGAGAGGGTCAGCTTGTGTTGGAGATTCACGGCTGAAGGAGTTATTTCCGCACGGGGATTTTGCTGAAAAGAGGTTTAGTTTCCGGACGTGATTGAACCGTGATTCGGCAACAAAACCAATGCGCTCACCTTGCAGGCGGATCCGAAACTGACGGACCAGCCAGATAGGTGAGGCCTGCCGGTTACCTATTCGCAATGCTAATTCTTATCGGACAGAACTGAAGATCCTTTAACCCAGCGCCAAGCCAATATCATGAATGTATTCATCGTTGATTCACATCGCGTGCAGAAGTTCAACTTCTTCTGGCCACCGGCAACGTGCGGAGCGCTGCCGTTGGTCCTAGATTTCGCAGTTGAGGCGGAATCCACTCGCCCGTTCGACAAGCTCAGGGCCCCGAGCAGGGTCGAGGGGCTCACGCTCGCAGCTACGAGGAGCAGAAGCCTCAACTGCGGAATCTCAGCAACGCCACCCTATTTCACCGCAGCGGCGGCGTTGATGAGCTCCACGAACGAACGGGCTTCGAGGGAAGCGCCGCCGATCAGGCCTCCATCAATGTCCTTTTGGGCGAGCAGCTCGGGCGCGTTGGCCGGCTTCATAGAACCACCGTAAAGGATGCGAACCTTCTGGGCGATCGCCTCGCCAAACAAGTTGGTCAGCAGACCGCGGATGAAGGCATGCACTTCCTGGGCCTGGGCCGTCGTCGCGACCTTGCCGGTGCCGATGGCCCACACGGGCTCATAAGCGATCACCACGCTGGTTGCGATTTCCTTGGCCACGCCCTGCAGCCCCTGTTCAAGCTGCGTCTGAATGACCGATAGCGTCGAACCGGCCTCGCGTTCCTGCAACGTCTCGCCGACACAGAGGATGGGCTTGAGCTGGCTCTTGAGCGCGGCCAGCACCTTCTGATTGATGAAGGCGTCGGTCTCCTTGAAATAGATGCGCCGTTCGCTGTGCCCGAGGATGACGTAGCTGGCAAACAGCGCCCGCAGCATGCCCGCGGAGATCTCGCCCGTGTAGGCGCCACTCGGCTCCGGGTGCATATTCTGCGCGCCCAGTTTCGCCGCCGAGCCTTCAAGCGCGCGCGCGACGCTCTCCAGTGCCGTGAACGGCGGGCAGATCACAACCTCAACGTAGTGGTCTTTGGCCGCAGCGGGGACGATGTCCTTCACCAACTGGACCGCATCGGCGGAAGTTTTGTTCATCTTCCAATTGCCAGCGATAAGCTTCTTTCTCATCGGAATGGAAGAAATGGCCTGGGCAGGAACAGCAGTCATGCGTGTAACGGGGGTTGGGGCATCCAAATGTTTTTTGAAGTAGATAGCACTCTCATTGTTTTGGGGCGCTTCGGCAAGCCCGCTTGCGACTCAAGGTGGCTTTTTAATGGTGCGGCGAAACGCACCCCGGGGCCGCGCCGGTCTGCGACCGGCGTTTTCGCCAGTCAAGGACGACCATCTCCGGCAGGCGCACCGCCATCCCGCCATGGAGTGCCCCTTGAAGCCCGCCGCGTCTGATGAAATGTCCGGTGTATTGGAGACGCGACGGGGGCGTCGCATCTCCATGGAGCATTCGGGCGAAAACCGCACGATGGCGCTGACGGCGCAGCGCCCTCCAAGCCTGGACGGATGATCGGGGAACGCGACGAGGGCCTTGCGTTCCCATGAAACATCCGGGCCGGATTTCCGAGTGCATCACGCCGGGTCAAGCGCCGCCACGCCAGGGAGCACCTTGCCCTCGAGGAATTCGAGGCTGGCGCCGCCGCCCGTGGAACAGTGCGTGACCTTGTCGACGACCTTGAACTTCTTTGCAGCCGTGGCAGTGTCGCCGCCGCCAACAACCGTGATCGCTCCGGATGCGGTGGCCTTGGCGATCGCGGCCGCCATCGCCTTGGTTGAACCGGCGAACTTGTCGAACTCGAAGACGCCGGACGGTCCGTTCCACACGATGGTGCGGGCGCGGCCGATGACCGTTGCGAACAACTCGATCGACTTCGGTCCGGCGTCGAGACCCATCCAACCGGCGGGAATGCCCTCCTTGTCGGAGACGAGTTTCGTATTGGCATTGGGGTCGAACTTGTCTGCGCACAGGAAATCGACCGGCAGCGTGATCGTAACCCCCTTGGCCGCCGCCTTCGCGAACAACTCCTTCGCAATCTTCGCGCCTTCAGGATCGTAGAGGCTGTCGCCGATCGTCATGCCTTCGAGTTCCTTCTTAAATGTGAAGGCCATGCCGCCGCCGATGATGATCTCATTGGCCTTCTCGAGGAGATTGTTGATCAGCGGAATCTTGTCCGCGATCTTGGCGCCGCCGAGGATCGCCAGCAGCGGTCGCTGCGGATGATCGAGCACTGCGGTGAACGCCTTTAGTTCCGCCTCCATCAGGAAGCCGGCCACTTTCTGCGGCAGCTTCACGCCCACCATCGACGAGTGCGCCCGGTGCGCGGTGCCGAAGGCGTCGTTCACGTAGACGTCGCCAAGCTTCGTGAGGCTGGCGCGAAACGCCTCGACGGCCTTGGGATCCGCCTTCACCGAGGTGCCGTCCTCGTTCTTGATCTTGCCCTCCTCCTCGATGTGGAAACGGAGGTTCTCGAGCAACACAACGTCGCCCGCCTTCAACGCCCCAGGCGCGCAGGCCTTTTCCACCTCCGGTCCGGTGCAGTCGGAAAGGAATTTCACCGGACGGCCCAGCAATTCCTGCAGCTTCGCAGCAACGGGCTGAAGGCTGAACTTTGCGATCACCTTGCCATCGGGGCGGCCGAGGTGGGACATGAGCACGACGGACGCGCCGTGATCGAGCGCATATTTGATGGTCGGCAGGGCGGCAACGATGCGCTGGGGATTGGTGATGGCCCCGGTGGTCTTGTCCTGGGGGACATTGAAATCGACGCGCATGAGGACGCGTTTGCCAGCGACGTCGATATCGCGGATTGTCTTGTAGGCAGGCATGGGAAGAAAAGGCTGAAGAGCTGAAGGGTTAAAGGGCTGAAAACTAAAACACTGAAAACTGGATACTAAAGGGTCGAGGCAGCGGGGCCGAATGGCGAAGCTATATCCATGCAAAATGGAGCAGGCTCACTCGCAAGAGCGATGGGGGCAGGCGAACGATGTAGGAGGCGAGCTTGCTCGCGATATTCACCTCTGAATCCTCCTTCGCCAGCCCTACGGAGGACGGGTCGCGAGCACGTGTCCACCGGAGCTTTAGCGAAGGTGGAAGCTCGCTTCCTACATTTTGCATAGAGATGGCAAAGGGCCACCGCGGCATCAAGGAACACTGCCGGACTGATCGGCTAAAAACCGAAAAGGCCGAAACCGGGCAAGCGCGGGCGCTCTTCCGTTTTCAGCCTTTCAGGTTTTCAGTCTTTCAGCTTTTTTTAGAGCGCGCTGGCGATCTTCTTGGTGAGATCGACCACGCGGTTGCTGTAACCCCATTCATTGTCGTACCAGCTGATGAGCTTGAAGAAGTTCTTGTTCAGCTCGATCGAAGAACCGGCATCGAAAATCGATGACGATTTGCAATGGATGAAGTCGCTGGAGACCACCTCGTCCTCAGTGTATTCAAGGATGCCTTTGAGGTAGGTTTCGCTGGCCTTCTTGAGAGCCGCCTTGATCTCGGCGAGCGAGGTTTCCTTGACGGTCTTGAAGGTCAGGTCGACCACGGATACGGTCGGGACCGGAACGCGCAGAGACATGCCCGTCAGCTTGCCCTTGACTTCGGGAATCACGAGGCCGACGGCCTTGGCGGCGCCAGTGGACGACGGGATGATATTCTGGGCCGCGGTCCGCCCGCCCTTCCAGTCCTTCTTCGAGGGACCGTCGACGGTCTTCTGGGTGGCGGTGTAGGCGTGAACCGTGGTCATCAGACCTTCGCTGAGACCGAAGCCTTCCTTCAGGAGCACATGGACCAGCGGGGCCAGGCAGTTCGTGGTGCAGGAGGCGTTGGAAACGATGTTGTGCTTGGCGGGATCGTATTTCCCGTCGTTGACGCCCATCACCACCGTGAGGTCCTCATTCTTCGCCGGGGCAGAGATGATGACTTTTTTGGCGCCCGCCACGATGTGACCATACGAGGACTTCGGATTGTCCTTGGCCGCCTCGGTGAAAAGACCAGTCGACTCGATGACGATCTGCACGCCCAGCTTGGCCCACGGAAGCTCGGCCGGAGTCTTGGCGCTGACCACCAAGATGTCTTTTCCGTTTACGATGAGGATATCGTCCTCCGCCTTGTCGGCAGCTGACTTCTTGGAGCCGACGGTGCCGTTGAAACGACCCTGGGTGGAGTCGTACTTCAGGAGGTATGCGAGATTGTCGGCCGGCACGATGTCGCCGACGGCGACCACATCGAAAGTCGTGCCCAGGAGGCCTTGCTCCACGAGGGCGCGAAAGACGAGACGGCCGATGCGGCCGAAACCGTTGATTGCG